>Ga0209480_10000360_pt1 | contig 39057 bp, 28 predicted proteins | sample JI61114C2DNA_FD_187501 | JGI IMG/M metagenome (GOLD analysis project Ga0209480, IMG submission 187501) | Wastewater effluent complex algal communities from Wisconsin, to seasonally profile nutrient transformation and Carbon sequestration -... | ecosystem: Engineered > WWTP > Effluent > Algae... | reverse complement strand
TTCGTAGAATTTTTGTCCAGCTTTGTTCCAAGGTGCAACTGTCCATTTTATTTGATTGCAATTATTTTTTTTAGCTTCAATTTTTAAAGTGTTCATCAGTTGTTCTCCAATTTTTTGACCACGATAATTTTCATCCACATATAGTTCTTTCATATAAATAGCTGGTCTGTTTTGAGCCGTGTATGGAAGAAAATAATACACCAGCATTCCCGCAATTTTGTCGTTGTCGTCCGCTACAATGCAATGAAAGTCTGGTGGATTTTTGCGAAAACCACTTTCCTTAACAATTTCTGGCGTAATAGCAAAACTGTCAATATATTTTTCAAAAAGAGCTAATTGTTCCATTAAAGTCCAAATTTTTTCGCTGTCTTTTTCGTCTGCTTTTCTTATTATAATGTCCATTGTTTTTTGTCTTGATGGTTGTTCAGATATTGTTGTTGCTAACGTTTTGCATATTCTGGCATTGATGTAATTTGCTTACAAACAATCATAAATATATTCAATATTTAAAAGCAAATTGTTATTTTGTATTGAGTTGATTTTGAAATTCATTTAAATATTTTGCTATGTGGAAACCATCAACTAATCCGTGATGCGCTTCTATAGAAATGGGTAACATTCTTTTTCCTTCTCGGATAATAAACCTTCCAAAAGTTATTTTAGGAACAGATTCTTTTTGATCAAAGTTAGTAGGATGTAATAATCCGCTAAATGAATTCCATGGAATAGTTGAATGACGAATTAAATCTTTTTTAATATCATCGTTATTAAGTCTTAATCCAGAGCAGTTTTTGACCTCTAAAATTTCATTATTCAATTCGGTATTAAAAGTTTCGAAATCAGAAGAAAAATTCACAAAACCAAAGCCGAAAGTTTCGTCTTCTCTACCAATAGTTATTCCAGCATGAATTTTTTCGAATTCTATGATTTCATTATCTATGATTCTATATTTTAGTTCATCTACAGAATTCACTGCAATCATGGATTTATGAAGATAATTTGCAAAGAATGATTTACCGTTTTCTTTAGAATTTTTATAACATTCATCACAATCAACTTCTGTAACTATTCCGAAAACAGGGCTAGCCATTTTAGAAAAAAAATCAAAGTGTTCTTTTCTTTTCCAGTTAGTTAAGTCAATTTTTTTCATTAATGTTTTGTTGTATTAAGTTATTGAATTCGGTTTTAGGTTGCCGCTAACATACTTGTATATGTAACAAAATTAAACATATTTGCATCATATAGTTGGCTTTATGTAGTTTTATTAATGCCTACTTTTTCATAAATCATCAAATTAACTTTTTATATTTTGATGGTTTTTGGTTCTAAATTATTTGTTATTTTCTGTCATTTTAATTTAATTATGCCAAGTAACTTTTGGATATAAATTATACGAAGCACAATTATCTAAATAAACATTATTTGCCTTATTATATATAGCTTTATAATAGCAATTAGGGTTTCGATTTTGGGTCGGCATGCCAAAACATGTTGTAACCGCTATCAAATTTGGGTTTCGTTTTACACTATTTCGCATTTCTATTTGAGTTTAAATAAAAAAGCGGATGAAACACTTATTGTCTCATCCGCTTTGTTTTTTCGATAATGTCCTTTATTAGTTTGTCATTTCAAAACTATTGACCACATCTGTTGATACCTGCACCATATCGTCAGTGTAAGCTATGCTCACTATAACAGCAATATTAGATTCTGTATCGAATAGTATTGCCATAGTCATTCTTGTGCCATCAACCATACCATCAATGTACACACCTGCTAAAGAGGTCAATGCCAGAGGACCTATGTCACTGTTTTCTGACATGCCCATACTTGCCGCAGCTTCGCCTAATGCCCCGCCCATTGTCTCAGGAGTAAGTCCTTCATAATCCATCACTTCCATGCTGACAGCCATACCATCCATTTCAGCAGAAAATTTTATTTCGTCATTCTCAGTTACCTTCATTGAAGATGGAGCTTCGAAAGACAATCCATATTGATCCCATGTCCAGCGAGTCTGAGCATTAATACTTGCTATTGAAGCAATAAATAAAATACTTAGTAGTAGAATCTTTTTCATCTTAATTATTTTGGTTTAAATACACTACAATAATAAATATTTTAATCAGCATTTGACATGATTTCTATATTCTTTGTCCGTAGATACCTGCGAATTGAGCAGGAATGACTATTTTCTGATCGGGAAAGTCATATTTGTTTGAAAAATTGTAATTATCGCGCTTTCTTAATGGATAATTGAATGCGATTTCTGGGAAGATCCAGGTTGATTACCTTTACCATGATTTTCTGATTGATTGATAAAATCTCCGATGGATCCCTTATAAATTTATCGGTAATTTCAGATACGTGGACCATTCCGTCCTGCTTAACACCAATGTCCACAAATGCTCCAAAATTGGTCAGATTAGTCACCTGTCCCGGGATGATCATGTCTACATACAGATCATTTATAGAATAGACTTTAGCAAACTCAAACGCTTCAGCAGTGGATCTTGGATCTACACCTGGCTTTTGCAGTTCGCGGATGATGTCTTTTAATGAAAGTTCTCCATGAGTATCGTCAATATAGCTACTTATAGAAATAGTTTTTAGAGCATCATTGCCGATGATCTCTTCCATAGATAGTTTGTGGTCTTGTGCAATTTTGGCAACGAGCTTATAAGACTCAGGATGCACACCGCTTGCATCCAATGGATTGTCACCATCTTTGATACGCAGGAATCCGGCTGCCTGCTCATAAACTTTTGCTCCCAATCTCGGCACTTTCAACAATTCCTTACGACTTTTAAAAGAGCCATTTTGCTGCCTATATTTGATGATATTATCCGCAAGGACCGGACCGATACCGCTCACATAGGAAAGTAAATATTTGCTGGAGGTATTCAGGTTAACACCAACATTATTGACACAACTTTCGACCGTTTGATCCAGTTTTTCTTTAAGTCTGGTCTGATTTACATCATGTTGATATTGGCCTACACCAATGCTTTTAGGGTCTAACTTAACAAGTTCTGCAAGCGGGTCCATAAGTCTGCGGCCGATTGAGACTGTTCCTCTTACCGTAAGATCAAGGTCGGGAAATTCTTCACGTGCGATCGTTGATGCAGAATAAATGGAAGCTCCGTCCTCATTGACTAGAAAAATTGGCAGTTCCATCGTATTTTCCCTTATGAATTTCTCTGTTTCTCTGCCTGCTGTGCCGTCACCAATTGCGATGGCGTCCACATGATATTTTTTTATCAGACGATCAATAATTATTGCTGAGCCGGACAGTCGGTTTGATTCATGAATATAAATCAGATCGCTGTCAAGCAATGCACCTTGTTTGCTTAAAACAACGACCTTGCAACCACTTCTAAATCCCGGATCAATAGCCAAAACTTTTTTTTCACCAAGAGGGGAGGCGAGTAACAGTTGTTTCAGGTTTTTTGCAAATACGTCTATGGCTTCCTTATCCGCTTTTGCTTTTAATTCCGTCTTCATTTCAGATTCCAAGCCGGGTTGGATCAGTCTTTTATAACTATCTTCTAAGGCAATATTGACTTGTTCTGCTGCATCAGAATTATTTTTAATAAATGCACGATCGATGCGCATTAGTGCACTTTCCGCATCCGGACCGATGGACATTCTTATGAATCCCTCATTTACTCCGCGGCTTAAAGCCAGAAAGCGATGGGACGGAATTTTTTTAATATTTTCTGAATACTCAAAATAATCTTTGTACTTAGCAGCCTCTTCTAATTTAGTTTTAATGACTTTGCCGGATACTGCACTTTCCTTCGAGAAAAGTTGTCTTAGATTTGCCTTTAAAACAGCATCTTCTGAAATCATTTCGGCTATGATGTCCCTCGCTCCTTGGAGCGCATCATCAGCAGTTTTGATATTTTCATTTTTGAATCTTGTAGCTTCCTCTTTCACATTGAAACTTCTTTGTTCCAGGAGTTTTAGCGCAAGTGGTTCTAGACCATTTTCTTTTGCCACAGTAGCCCTCGATTTTCTCTTAGTTTTATAAGGTGCGTAAATGTCTTCTAATGCAATAAGGTCTTTTGCTTTGTTCAAGGCAGCCTTAAGTGCATCTGTCAATACATTTTTCTCTTCCAGGACCTTTAGGATATAGGTTCTTCTTTCAGAAATATCAATTTGTAATTTATGGGCATTTCGTATTTCGGCTAGTTCTATTTCGTCCAATCCTCCTGTTTTGTCTTTTCTATATCTGGCGATAAAAGGTATCGTGGCCCCTTCAGCGAATAGCTCGAGGACGACTTTGATCTTTTGAAGGGGAATACCTGTTTGATTGGAAATTATTTGTTCGACCATTTTTTATAGGTAATGAGTAATGAGTAATGAGTAATGAGTAATGAGTAATGAGTAATGAGTAATGTGCAATGAGGAAATCGGGTGAAACATTCTAACTTTCTAACCTCTTAACCTTTCAAGCTATTTCACAAAGTCTCCCAAAGAAAAACAAAGTTTCACAAAGACTTAGAGTCATCTTAGGAGGTCATTCTAACTTCTAATTTCTGATTTCTAACTTTTAAGCTATTTTACAAAGCTTCACAAAGAAAAACAAAGTTTCACAAAGACCAAAAGTACCCTATGAATTTCATTCTAATTTCTGACTTCTAATTTCTAATTTTTTTATTTCACAAAGTTTCTCAAAGAAAACCAAAGTTTCACAAAGGCCAAGTGTAATCTTAGGAGGTCATCCTAATTTCTGACTTCTAATTTCTAATTTTTTATTTCAAAAGTTTCACAAAGAAAACCAAAGTTTCACAAAGACCAAGAGTAACCTTAAGATGTCATTCTGATTTCTAATTTCTAATTTCTGACTTTAGAAGGTAGGACAAAGCAAGTCATCATTCACATACAGTCCAAAGTAAGAAACAGTCAGCTCAAATGTGCCCTGATTGCGGCTATAATTAATGATGCTCGGTATTCCAATATCATAACTTGCACCTACCTGCCAGTTGCTTATCTCCACTCCAAATAATAATCCTGCAGAGTCGAAATTATATTTATTATTGACACCTGCAGCGCGACCAAATACTCCCATATGGACAGAAACAAAGTAAACATCTACTTTCAGATTAGCACCCAAAGTGGCCATGTCTTGAATACCTTGACGTTGGTACATAAATCTGGGATGGATACTTGTAAAGTCATCAAGAATAATCCTACCACCTGCGTGAAGTGTGTATTTCATTGGCAATCTGAAGGATGGTGTAGTTTCATCAGAATTTGGATCTCTCTTGTAGAAGGAAGCTTCAGGGCGGGATAAATGCGCTATGGAGGCACCAACATTGAACCCATGTTGATTGACCTGATAGTTGGCATAATTAACCCCGATTCCTTGATCGAAATAGGAGAAATTATTTTCTGCTAAAAGTTCTGCAGTAGGCGCTGTATAACCATCTTCTCCATTAAACTGATCTTCGAATGTCACGTTTGTAAAGTTGGAATTTCTTTGATTTAAACTCAGATATAATCCCCCTGAGAGAAATTGATTCGGCCCTAGTGCTTTGTGGTAAGCTCCGGAAAATCCCATTTCAGTATTGCCAAAATCAAGAATACCAGCTTTATCATGAGCGAAATAAAGTCCTGCCGAGGCGATGTCGTGGACTCTTTTATTCTTCAAACCCAGATTGAAATTGAGATCTACACTACCCGTAAATGTGCTAAATGGCTTTTCAAAGTTCTTAGACCATTGATTCCGGTAAGCCATATTTACTCTATAATTACCCTCAAAGTTTCCTGTCAGAGATGGGTCCAGTGTGATTGGTGCACCGTAGAACTGTGTCAGGTAGCGCTCTTGTGAATAGAGTGAACTTACGGATATGAATAATATGAATAGATATATAATTCTCACTAAGCAAAATATTTGGTTAAGACCTGTATGATAGCCTGTTTAATTTGACAATGTAAAACTAAACATAGAAGTTTAAACGAAGGAATTCTTTTTTAATTATCCATTAATCTCTATGATTTGTGATGCTTAACAAACTGAGCATAATCGAGAAAATAGTTAAATCTGATTGAAATACTATTGCCTTTGATCTTGTTAAGAAAACCGTTATAGGACTTCCAGTAGCGATTGGAATTGTCCGAAAAGTCTGAATTACCGCTATTCCATGCGAGAACAATGTCACTACCCGGTGCAAATCTCCAGTTGGCTCTTGCTTCAAAATTGGTAAATTCAACTACTGAAAACTTATTATTTCCGGTAGGTTCTAGTAAATTTGGTACTAAATATCCATCTAATCCAAGTTTTTCATATTTGTCGAATTTGACCTGAGACCAATAATTTCTGATTCTGAGTGAAAAGTTAAGGTTGGGATTGATGAGAATAATGGGGTTTAAGCCAAGTTCAATTGTTTTAATATCCCGTACACTAAATATAATGTCTCCCTGGTCAAAGAATTCGTTATCGAGTTGATTGGTGTATGCATAACCTACATCATTGAGCAGCTTATTAAATCCAACTGTGCCAAAGATCGAAAAATGATCGTTGAAGCGTATTCTAGGGCTTAGGTCCATGTTGTGTTGTAATCGACCATCTTCATTCCATTGTCTGTAATTGTATGAAGCATCCAATGCAAAAGGCTTCCTGTAGTCACTCGATATAAATGACCTGACCATTATATTGGTGGGATACGTATAATATCTGCTAAAATCACTCCTTCGAGGCTCGTAATAATCATACGTGATGACAGGTTCAGCGCGGATGGTGACCTGCGCGGCATTAAAATTTCTGTCAAGATAAAAATGACCTGTCTCCAAAGCAAAATTTGCAAAAACATCGGGTTTTAACTGGCGATCATATTGGACACTGAAAGAACTTGTAGATTTGTTCCGATATTTACTTTGTACGTAAGTAGAATAAGCAATATTTAGGATCGTAGATCTGTTATTAAAAATGCCCAAGAAGCCCATATCTGTAGGGTCATACCTCTTAGAAATCTCCTGATATAGTAAGTCATAAGTAAAATTTCCACTATTCTTACCTACGTCTATTACATATTTATAACCTGGTTTTGCAATTTCTTTTTCACTTATGTATGAAAAGGAACCATTACCCTTGACAAAATAATTCTGTTTTTTATTTCGGATATCAAAATCTATTCCGGATACATTTGCATCCCGGAATTCCCCTTGACGTATGACGTTGGTATTGATAAAGGAGATATAGGAATTATTCTTCAGGTTTTTATCCAGGACAATCATATTGAAATTAGAAACCGAATTGATCAGTAACTTTTCTGTTTCACCAGTTTCGTTGTCTTTTAAAGTGGCATAGGATCTGCCTTCGATGGCATTGAACACACCAACTCCAAGACCGTCTTTGTCCCGCCCGGTTAGCTTGAAAGCGTTGAGTAGTTTGTTTTTAGTAGGGTAGTCCTGGATTGATTTTCCTTCAGGGACGCCATATTTGTTGAAGTAATTGTTGTCTCCGGCAATCCTTCTAGAATAAAATAATTCTGCCCTGGAAAATAACTCCAGGCCTTCTGTAAAGAATGGTCGTCGTTCTTCAAAGAAAACTTCAAAAGGGCCGAGGTTATTTACCTGCTCGTCAAAGGAAACTTGTCCAAAATCAGGTATGAGTGTAAGGTCTAAAGTGAATGCATCATTGATACCATATTTTAGGTCGAGCCCACCTGATATTTTAAACTCTTTATTGGATTCCGGGGCATAATATGCAGAAACATAAGGGAATAGAGAAAGTCTTAGTGGAGATTGTATGTTTTTCAGCCCTTCAAGGTGGCCGCTTTGATTCAGAAAACCGGAGATAGTTGGGTCAACTTTGACCCATGTGCCTTTTTCCCTGCTTTTTTTCATCTGGCGGACTAGATTGATATTCCAGTTTTGAATGTCTTGTTTTGGGAAACGCAGTTGCGAAAAAGGAATACGCATTTCGATCTGCCATCCATCATTTACTTCTTTGGCAGCACTTTCCCAAATCCCGTCCCAACTATCATCTTCATCCAAAGAAACATATCTTGCATCTAGTTGAAGATTTCGCGGCGATACATAGAAGCCAAATCCATTGGTGCCGGCGGCGTAAGGGTCGAAGATGATGCCAATGAAATCTGTATTGTTGTAATTATCTCTTTGGGCAAGTTCTTTAAGGATGTTCTCCGGATTGTCCACCATTTTTGCATAAACATAAAAAGCTGTATTGTCGTATAACAATTTGAAATATGTAGGCTGTGAAGGTTGTCCGCCAGGGTTGGGCTCCAGCAATGTGAAATCTCCGTATTCTTTGGTGAGATTCCAGACGCCATCGGTTAAATCACCGTCTATTTTAGGTGCATCACCATCATTTATTTTGACAATGGTGCAGGTTTTTTTGACAGAATCTATGGTAGATATTTTGTCTTGAGCGGCGCAAAAAACAGGTAAAAGCAACATTAAAAGTAATAATGGGAAAAATTTAGCCATAGTAATCTTTGATCTTAAATGCGAAGATCGAAATTATAAATAAGTTAGGAAGATTTTATCGCCAAATGGTGTTGAAATGCCGACAGGATTTACAATAATTGAGGACTACTGTTTGTCTTTTTGTTTTTTAAGAAGTGTTTACCTTGAAAGTATATTTTCAAATATTAAAATTGATTGCCTGCTCATCAGATCAGGAAGTTCAGCCCGTTTTCCTCATTTATTATTCACCATTCACCATTCAAAATTTTTATCACCCAATTTTCGACCAGTCCTTATTCTTTCTGAACCTTGTACTTAAAAATTCTCGAAGGCCTTTATTTTGTGGCTTTTCTAACTTAGGATCTTCAGTAATGATCTTCATGGCGGCGTCATTGGCTGCCTTAAAGATTGCTTGATGTGTCAATAAATTGGCCAATTGAAATTCGTTACTACCACTTTGCTGAGTGCCTTCGATATTCCCAGGACCTCGTAATTGCATATCAACTTCTGCGATGGTAAAGCCATTGTCAGTTTCTTCCATTGTTTTTACACGAGTTTTTCCGTCTGCAGAAAGTTTAAATCCTGTCATGAGAATGCAATAGGATTGATCTGCACCCCGACCGACGCGTCCGCGCAATTGGTGCAATTGGGACAAACCGAATCTGTCTGCATTTTCAATGACCATGACGGATGCATTGGGAATATCTACTCCAACTTCAATGACGGTGGTGGCGACAAGGATGTTGGTCTGATGCTTAACGAAACGTTGCATTTCATGTTCTTTGTCGGCAGCTTTCATGCGACCATGGACGACGGAGATTTGATATTTCGGTGGTGGAAATGAAATGAATAATCTGTCGTAACCCATTTGAAGATTTTCAAGATCGACTTTCTCGCTTTCTTCAATTAAAGGGAAGACGACAAATGCCTGACGACCGATGGCTAGTTCCCGGTGCATCAACATTTCCATTTCTGTTCGTTTCATTTCATTAAAATGAAGTGTTTTGATGGGTTTTCTTCCCGGTGGCAATTCGTCAATAACACTCACATCCAGATCGCCATAGACCGACATGGCAAGCGTCCTTGGGATTGGAGTTGCCGTCATGACTATGACATGCGGGGGCAGGGGAGTGGCTTTACGCCATAGAGCGGCGCGTTGTTCCACGCCAAATCTATGTTGCTCATCTATGATGACGAGACCCAATTGTTTGAAGATCACCGGAGGCTCGATGACGGCATGTGTGCCGATGAGGAGTTGGATGTCGCCTGATTCGAGTCGCTTTAACAAATCAACTCTTTCTTTTTTCTTGGTGCTTCCGGTAAGCAATTCGACTTTTAGGCCAAGCGGTTCGATTAGTTTCTTTATAGACCTGAAATGCTGTTGAGCAAGGATCTCCAAAGGCGCCATGATACAGACCTGATAACCATTGTCGATGGCGATGAGTGAAGCCATGAGGGCTACAATTGTTTTTCCGCTGCCTACATCACCCTGCAGCAATCTGTTGAGTTGAAAGCCAGAACCACTGTCGATCCTGATCTCTTTAATGACCCTTTTTTGAGCATTTGTAAGTTCGAACGGCAGATGGTCCTTGTAAAACGTGTTAAAGTAATGACCGATCTGTCCGAAAACGTAGCCTTTTATGTTATTCTTTCTGTACAATTTCTGGATCATCAGGGAAGCCTGATTTATAAAGAATTCTTCGAAGATCAGTCTGTCTTTTGCTCTGGTTGCTTCTTCTAGATTCTTCGGAAAATGCATTTGCCTGATAGCATCAATACGTGCAGGAAATTTATAATGATTGATCAACGCTTCAGGCAGCATTTCAGGAAATTGATATGGAGTAATGGACTTCATCCAACTTTCCATCAGCCCTCTACGGAACTTCATATCAAATCCGGCACGATTCAAAGGGTCTGTCGTAGAATAAATAGGCATTAACACTTCTGAAATAGCATCCTGACTTGTATTAGATTCTAGTTCTGGATGCGGCAAGCTTATTTTGTTATTAAAGACATTGATCTTGCCGTAGATCAGAAATTCTTTTCCAATGGCCAACATGGGTTGGATCCATTTAATGCCCTGAAACCAGACGAGTTCCATAAATCCGGATCCATCAGTAACGAAAGCCACGAGCCGACCTTTGGCACTCCCTATAAGATCGAAGTTGGTCACCTTTGCTTTGATCAATACCCACTCATCTGTTGGTTTGATGTTTTTTATCAAGGTAATATTTGTCTTATCGATGTACCTGAAAGGATATTGAAGGATAAGATCACCCACTGTTGTAACACTGAAAGCCTTTTTGAGCAATTCAGCTTTTCTTGGTCCTATTCCTTTTACATATTCTATTGGTTGATCGAGATCAGGCATTTGAGGAATGGTAAATTATAAATTACAAATTACAAATGGTAAATGATAAATTATTCTTTATGAGTAATTAATGACAAAGCTAAAAAAAAATAGGTGACCATTTTATTTGACCACCTATTAATTATCATTACTTCGACGAAAATTATTTCAAATCAAAGCGGTCAGCATTCATGACCTTCGTCCATGCAGCAACAAAGTCGGAAACAAATTTATCTCCAACATCGGCACTTGCATAAACTTCAGAGAATGCTCTCAATTCTGAACTTGAACCAAATACAAGGTCTGCTCTGGTCGCTGTCCATTTCAAGTCGCCATTATTTCTGCCTCTTCCTTCAAAAAATTCCTGATCATCTGAAACAGCTTTCCATGTCGTGTCCATGTCAAGCAAATTGACAAAAAAGTCATTGCTTAATACGCCCTTTCTTTCAGTAAGAGCTCCGTGAGAAGATTGGTCAAAGTTGTTGCCCAATACTCGCAGCCCACCAACCAGAACTGTCAATTCAGGTCCGGTAAGATCTAAAAGTTGTGCTTTATCTATCAACATCGCTTCAGTAGCTACCGGATAATTGCTTAATTTATAGTTTCTGAATCCATCGGCTAATGGCTCCATGTAAGAGAAGGATTCAACATCAGTTTGTTCCTGACTAGCATCCATTCTTCCTGGAGTAAATGCAACACTCTTGTCATGTCCACCTTGTTTTGCTGCTTTCTCTACTGCTGCATTTCCAGCTAAGACAATCAAGTCAGCCAGTGAGATTTTCTTGCCATTACCTGAACCATGAAATTCTCCTTGAATTTTTTCAAGAGTATCTAATACCTTGGAGATGGAGCCTGAAGAGTTGATTTTCCAATATTTTTGAGGCGCAAGACGAATTCTGGCTCCATTGGCACCACCTCTTTTGTCTGAACTTCTGAAAGTAGATGCAGAAGCCCATGCTGTAGAAACAAGTTCTGAAACAGTCAAACCTGAAGCATGTATCTTATCTTTTAATGCCGCTATGTCAGCTTCATTCACAAGCTCATGATCTACTGCAGGAATTGGATCTTGCCATATTAGTACTTCAGAAGGTACTTCAGGACCAATATATCTTTCTCGTGGACCCATATCACGATGTGTGAGTTTAAACCATGCTCGTGCAAAAGCATCAGCAAATTGATCCGGGTTTTCCAAAAATCTTCTGGATATTTTTTCATATGCCGGATCTAATCTTAAAGATAGATCCGTCGTTAGCATTGTAGCACGTTGCTTTTTGTCTTTATCAAAAGCATCCGGGATGATCTCCTCACCACTTTTAGCGACCCATTGATGTGCACCTGCAGGGCTTTTTGTTAATTCCCATTCATTTCCAAATAGAATTTCGAAGAAATCATTACTCCATTTTGTCGGTGTGGTAGTCCAAGTTACTTCAAGACCGCTTGTGATAGCGTCACGGCCGGAGCCACTGCCAAAACTACTATTCCATCCTAATCCTTGTGATTCAATAGTCTGAGCTTCCGGTTCCTTGCCAACGTGATCAGCTGAAGCTGCCCCGTGAGTTTTTCCGAATGAGTGACCCCCAGCGATGAGCGCTACCGTCTCTTCATCATCCATGGCCATTCTTTTGAACGTATCTCTTATGTCCTTCGCTGCAGCTATTGGGTCCGGATTGCCATCGGGACCTTCCGGATTCACATATATAAGACCCATCTGAACTGCGCCCAATGGTTTTTCTAAGTCACGACTGTGAATTTGTCCATCGGCATTGTCGTCTGATGAAACAACTCCGTGAGCTTTATCCACTCCATCAGAGCCATGTGCATATCTGTCATCACCTCCTAACCAGGTCGTTTCAGATCCCCAATATACATCTTCATTTGGCTCCCATACATCAGCTCTTCCTCCGGCAAAACCGAAAGTTTTAAAGCCCATACTTTCCAAAGCGACGTTTCCTGCAAGAACCAAGAGATCAGCCCAGGAAATTTTGTCGCCATATTTTTGTTTGATTGGCCAAAGTAGACGTCTTGCTTTATCCAAGCTGACATTATCGGGCCAACTATTAAGTGGTGCAAATCGCTGTTGACCTTGACCTGCACCGCCACGTCCATCAAATACTCTGTAGGTTCCGGCACTATGCCAAGCCATTCGTACAAATAACGGTCCATAATGCCCAAAATCTGCTGGCCACCAATCCTTACTGTCAGTCATCAGTGCATTCAAATCTTTTTTCAGGCCTTCATAATCCAGGCTTTTGAAAGCCTCTGCATAGTTGAAGTCTTCGCCCATCGGGTTAGATTTAGATGAATGCTGTCGTAGAATGTTGATCTTTAATTGGTTTGGCCACCAATCACGAGTGTGTGTTCCCCCGCCACCGACATTGTTTTTTTCTTTAGTAGCAAGATATGGGCACTTGCTTGAATCGTTAGAATTATTGTCCATTATATTTTGTAAATTATTTTTTATATTCAGGTAACGCTAAGATCAAAAAACTGTTCAAATAGAGTATAATAGTATAATAGTATGATAGTACGATAGTATAATAGTATAATAGTATAATAGTATGATAGTATTATAGTAATGGAGTATTTGGGTTAACTATAATAATCTGCTTTTTCTTGAAATCTCTGGTTTTGTTTTTATTACATGGACACCGATTAACTATTACACTGGTTAACTCTAATACTGACATACTGAAATACTGAAATACTCATATCCTTTTAATCTATTTATATTTTTATTACCTTTGCCGCTCAAATTAAAAAAACAACTATATGTCATATTTATTCACTTCAGAATCAGTTTCAGAAGGACATCCGGATAAGGTAGCAGATCAAATATCTGACGCGCTTATCGATCATTTTTTAGCATACGACAAAAACAGTAAGGTCGCTTGTGAAACGTTGGTAACTACAGGGCAAGTGGTTTTGGCAGGTGAAGTTAAGTCTGATGCATATCTTGATGTTCAAGAGATCGCTAGAGAAGTGATAAGAAAGATCGGATACACGAAGAGTGAGTATATGTTTGAGGCAAATTCTTGCGGAATATTCTCTGCGATTCATGAGCAATCTCCTGATATCAATCAAGGTGTGGAAAGAAAAAGTCCAGAAGAACAAGGTGCCGGCGATCAAGGTATGATGTTTGGATATGCAACCAATGAAACAAGCAATTATATGCCTTTGGCATTGGATCTTGCACACAAATTACTTGAAGAGCTAGCTGTAATCAGACGTGAAAATAAGGAAATTACTTACCTAAGGCCTGATGCCAAAAGTCAGGTGACGATAGAGTATGATGACAATAATAAGCCACTAAGGATAGAGACTATCGTAATATCAACACAACATGATGGTTTCGATGATAATGATGAGGCGATGCTTGCAAAGATCAAAGCTGACATCATTGCTGTCCTTATCCCAAGAGTTAAAAATCAATTAAGTACTGAAATTCAGGCTTTATTTAATGACGATATTATTTACCACATTAACCCAACAGGAAAATTCGTAATTGGCGGACCTCATGGTGATACCGGTCTTACTGGTAGAAAGATCATCGTAGATACCTATGGTGGTAAAGGAGCACATGGTGGTGGGGCTTTTTCTGGTAAAGATCCATCTAAAGTGGATCGAAGTGCAGCATATGCTACACGTCATATTGCCAAAAATATGGTGGCTGCCGGGCTTTGCGATGAAGTATTAGTTCAGGTTTCTTATGCTATCGGTGTAGCAAAGCCTTGTGGAGTATATGTGAATACTTACGGCACAGCTAAGATAGACATGACAGATGGCGAGATCGCTAAAAAAATCGAGGAGGTATTTGACTTACGTCCATATGCAATCGAACAAAGATTGAAATTAAGAAATCCTATTTATAGCGAAACTGCTTCATATGGTCATATGGGCCGTGAAAACCAGATAGTAACAAAAACTTTCAATAAAGGACGAAAAAATGAACTTTCAATGGAAGTTGAATTGTTTACTTGGGAGAAACTTGATTTTGTAGATAAAATAAAGTCGACTTTCGGTCTGTAAGCTTTGCCCGCGGACATTCTACCAATAATGCATCTATTTAGAAACTTATTCATTAAGTGCTGAATAGATGCATTTTTTAACATATCAATTTGATAAAAAGCCTGACAAAATTCATTCAAAACATGTCATCAACTAATATGGCTTTTAGGTTGACGACGCTCGAAGATGATGGAAGAGAAATCTATGTTTCGGGTTCGTTTAATAACTGGGATCCTACAGATCCCAGATATCGTATGAAAAAAATCGCTGAGGGCAAATACGAGTTGAAAGTAAGTTTGCCTTCCGAAATTTCCTATCCAATAGAATATAAATATGCTAAAGGTAACTGGGAGAACGAAGAAATAACTCGTACCGGACAAAAAACAAAAAACCGCACTCTAACCAAACGGGTGAGAAGCGTTTCAGATAAAGTCGCCAGATTCAGATATAATGGAAATTCCGATTACAATCGTTTTCTTCCAATTATAGAAAAAGTCAATGATTTTTTATTTCCATCCCTACCTTCCAGAAGAGCAATTCAAGTATTATTGCCTTATAATTATTACATTAATCCGGATAAAAGATATAAGGTCTTATATTTAAATGATGGACAAAATCTTTGGGATAAATCAGCCCCTTTTGGGAATTGGAGCCTTGACCAAAAGATTGCCCAATTATCTGCAGGCGGTAAAAATAATGTTATTGTTGTTGCTATAGATCACGGTGGTCAGGAACGAATAAAGGAATTTACACCGATAAATGGGACACGGGTCGGAAAGGCCGATGGTCAAAAGTATCTTCGCGATATAGTGAATTGTGTCAAGCCTTATATTGACAGTAAATACAGAACGTTGCCGCAAAGGGAAAATACCGGAATTGGCGGTTCGTCCATGGGGGGGCTTATTTCTATCTATGCCGGAATAATGTTCCCTGATATTTTCGGAAAATTAATGATCTTCAGTCCTTCATTATGGATCATTCAGAATTCGCATATTGAGACTCTCAGATTTTTCACACCCTTTCACACTAAGATTTATTTATATGCAGGTGGTAAGGAAAGCGCATCCATGCTTCCTTCTATGCGCCGATTGAAGCATAATCTAGAAGCTCAAGATTTCTTTCAAAAAGTGATCGACGTCAAACTTACCATCGATCCAAAAGGTCGTCATACAGAAACAAAATGGGGGAAAGAAGTGGTTTCGGCTGTCACTTGGCTTTTTTATAGTTGATTTTAAGAATCATATCAATTTCAGATTTTTTAACCTATGGCTAAAGTCAAAGGCAATGGAATAATATTCAGTTGAATTTACTCTATATATTAAGAGTTCTTCAATTCTAGCTATAAACATCATGCTTCGCGTTCAATTGTCTCCATCTTTAGATGGTGGCTAATAAGAGCCTACTATTACCCTTTTTCAAAGAATAAAAAGTTATTAAAAGCAAATTAATGCTTGTAATATATTATCAATCAGATATATATAAATAGTCATTTAATAATTTAGTTGAAGCTGATCGCTTTCTTATAGCTTGCTTTTTCAATATTTTGCTTCTCATTGTCCCCTTAATATTGATTTCTTACTCATGTTGCTCTGCTATTGTGCTCTTGATGCTCAATTCTTAACAAATTCTATATTTTCTGGCTTTTAACCAACTGGATTTCGGTTCTTTATAGGGCTTTAATTGTTAAACTCCCACAATTTACCACTACCTTTATGATTTAACTATATCGTAATCTTATAATTAAACTTCATACTTAGATCACTGTTTTACACTATCTTTGATATAGATATAATTAAAATATGTTAATGTGTAATCAAAATAGTGACATTGTAGCATCTTCTTGTTGATATTCATATATGAAAAACAATAATTTGTATAATATTTGAAAATATTTGGGGGAATATGTGGAATAAAGTGGGAGGAAGGTATATTTTTGAGGCATTAGAACAGTAAATGATTTGTTAGAACCTAATTGATGCACCAACTTTACGGAGAATACGAATGTAGCGTCGATGATAAAGGAAGGATTAAACTACCTTCTGCTTTGCTTCGAAACGTGGGTGGAAACCCGCCGTATAAGTTTTTTGTCAACCGTGGTTTTGAAAAATGTTTAATGTTATATCCCGAGAAAGTTTGGGATAGAATAGTAGATAAGGTAAATAACCTCAACTCTTTCGTAACAGAGGAACGAAACTTTATCCGTTATTTTTTTAGAGGACTTAGAGATGTAGCTACAGATTCAGCTGAGCGCATTCTTCTACCAAAGCCTCTTCTGGAATTCGCGGGTATCACAAAGGAAGTTGTTCTGTTTGGTTACATGGATCGTGTCGAAATCTGGGACAAGGCTACTTATTATGAGTGGGCTGATATGGAACCGGATAATTTTGCGCAATTGTCTGATCGACTTTTAGGCAATCGGGACGAATTCTCAGTAGAACAAGAATAGATATGGATGTTTATCATCTTCCGGTGCTCTTGGAGGAAACCATTGAAGCATTAAACATAAATCCTTCGGGTATATATGTTGATGTTACTTTTGGTGGTGGAGGACATAGTAGGGCAATTCTGGAGAAGCTTGATGAAAATGGCCGCATATATGTGCTGGATCAGGATCTGGAAGCAGTTCAGAATGTGTCGGAAGATGAAAGAATGATCTTCATCCATAGCAATTTTAGACACCTAAAGAGAATGTTAAGAGTGGAAGGAGTTACTCAGGTCGATGGCATTTTAGCGGATATCGGAGTTTCTTCACACCAGTTTGACAAAGGCGAAAGAGGGTTTTCATTCAGATTTCAGGGTGACCTGGATATGAGGATGAATCAGGCTCAAAAGCTCACAGCTGCTGATGTTGTAATGACTTATAGCGAAGACGAGCTTACTGATCTTTTTCAAAATCTTGGTGAAGTCCGAAATACAAAAACACTAGTAAAGTGTATTTGCGAAGGGCGGCTCAAAATGAAGATCAAAACCATTGAGGAATTTATTCACTGTATAGAATCTGTGATAAAAGGCAATAGAGCCAAATATCTGGCTCAGGTTTTTCAGGCACTTAGAATCGAAGTGAATGATGAACTAACGGCCCTGGAGGAAATGCTTAATGATGCCTACGATATTTTAAAAGAGAACGGAACACTAGCTGTCATTAGCTTTCATTCGTTGGAAGATAGGATAGTAAAGAACTTTTTTAAAACAGGCAACGTAGAGGGTGAGTTGGAAAAAGATGATTACGGTAATATTTACAGACCGTTTACGATCATAACAAAAAAGCCAATAGAAGCTTCGCAAGCGGAATTAAAGATCAATAGCAGAGCACGTAGTGCTAAACTTAGAGTAGCGAGAAAGTCTGAAGAGTAAATTTTACCTGAAGATAGTGGAAGTCACAAAGTACCGGGACACAAAGGACTAAGAAAACATTTTTTTATATTTTTTAAAGCAGGCTTTTCTGCTTTAGGGACTAAGGTCTCAAAACTAGAAACTACAAACGATGAAAAAAATTATTAAAGAAAATCGAAATTGGCTCGACGATTTTGGTTTGGACATGCTTAAAAGGAACATTCCCTTCATTTGTTTCCTTTCTTTACTTGGCTTATTTTACATAGCCAATTCTCACAGTGCTGAAAATAAAGTCAGCCGAATAATCTCACTGAAAAACGAAATTAAAGAACTGAACTGGGAATACCTTTCCTTGAAGAGTGATCTCGTACAAAGCAGTATCTATTCTTCCGTTCAACAAAAATTGATCGATCAGGAATTGGGATTAAGAGGAAAAAAACCTGTCCAAATCGTCGTTAACGAGCATTAATGAAGGCCCCTATTGACAATAAAAATGAGGTAGTACGCAATTCAAACATTGTATTGATTGTGTTCGGAGCTTTAGCGGTATTGACCATCGCTCAGGTGATCAATATTAGTGTTGTCAAAGGCAAATACTACAGAGACCTTGGCCGTGAATGGCATATCAAAGCAATAGATATTAATGCGGATCGTGGAAATATTTTGGCTGACAATGGTGAGCTACTTGCCACTTCAATGCCTTTCTATGACGTGTATTTCGATCCTACAGCCTCCAGACAGTATGTAAAAGAAATGAAGGAGAAGGATAAGCATTTTATGAAGAAGGAAGGAGACATTTTTGCAAAAAATATTGATTCTCTTGCTTTCTACATTTCAAAATATCTTAATCCAAATCTGAGTCAATACGAAGTTAAAAGCTGGATACTGAAGAAGAGATCGCAAAATGAACGCTATCTGTGTTTAGCAAAAGGGATTTCGCACTCTAAAATGAAGATGGTTAAAAATTTTCCATTGTTTAGATTAGGAAGAAACAAATCCGGTGCCATCTTCGAGGTGAAACCTCAGAGAGTTAGACCCTACGGGGATATGGCTTTGCGAACTGTCGGTTATATCAGAGACAATACAATGCCGATTGGTATCGAAGGTAAATACAATGAGGATCTCAAAGGAGAGGCCGGGAAAAGAATGGTTCAATACATTGCCAAAAACAGGTGGGTTCCAATAAACGATCTTACTGAAATAGAGCCACGTAACGGAAATGACGTTAGAACAACTCTTAATGTTCAAATGCAGGACATCGCAAGAAGTGCATTACAGGAAGCTCTGGAATATCATAATGCAAGTTACGGCTCAGTCATCGTCATGGAAGTAAAAACCGGAGCAATAAAAGCAATGGCAAATTTGAAAAAAGATGGAGATAAATATCAGGAAAGTTACAACTATGCTGTAGGCGCCAGTACAGAGCCGGGTTCTACTTTTAAACTAGCCTCAATGATGGCAATTCTGGAAGACAAGAAGTTAGACCTTGATTATAAAGTTGATGTCAACTATGGCAAGGCAATGGTGAGTGGCAGAGAGATGAAGGATTCTGAGGGACATGGACATGCGACACTCACCTTGAGAGAAGCATTTGAAAAGTCATCGAACATAGGTATCTCTAAAGCAGTGGTAGCAAGTTATGGTCAAAACAGAAATGATGTATTTCAATATATTAATAGAATAAAGCAGTTTCACCTGGATAAATTGACAGGTATTGATTTGGCTGGTGAGGGAAAACCTTTAATAAAGACACCTTATAATCTAAAACAACTTTGGAGTCGCACATCACTGGCTTGGATGGCACACGGTTATGAAACACAGTTGACGCCACTCCAAATGCTTACATTTTATAATGCAGTTGCGAATGACGGCAAAATGATGCAACCTTACTTGGTGTCAAGTGTATGGTCTCATGGTGAAGAAATAAAATCTTTCCTTCCAAAAGTATTAGAGGAAAAGATTGCAAATGATACTACAATACGCCTTGCAAAAGAACTTTTAGAGGGTGTGGTGTTGAGAGGAACGGCTAAGAAATTTAAAAATGATCTTTACTCCTTCGCTGGCAAGACGGGCACGGCTAGTCTAGATTATGGTGGTGTAAAGAGAGGCAGATACAGAGCTTCATTTATTGGATATTTTCCGGCAGAGAATCCTATTTACTCCATTTGCGTATCGATTACGGAGCCTAGAGATCATGGTTATCATGGATCAGAAGTTGCTCTTCCGGTCTTTAAATCAATCGCCGACAAAGTACTTTCATTCGATCCTCATTTCTTCAATATTTCATCTCCTGGTAAAAATGCAACGGCATTTTCATCTCAACTTCCTCAGGATGCAAGAGGCAATAGAAATGATTTTGTTAGCGTGTTCAATAGATTGGGAGTGCCTGTGTATACTGAAGGTAAAGCTACTGATCTAGTGATCACAAAAAGAGCTGATGCAGAAGTTAATCTGGTAGGTTACATAGATCAAAAAGGCCAGGTGCCGGATGTAAAAGGGATGGGATTGAGAGACGCTTTATTCGCTCTGGAATCGCAGGGCCTCATAGCAGAAGTAAGTGGATACGGTAGAGTATCCGCACAAAATATACCACCCGGTACAAAGGTATCGGGGCAGAAAGTATTTATTAAGTTGCAATAAGTCATCATGAACTTATCCACCTTATTCGACCTCGCCAACATACCTTTCAATGGCTCCAATGGTAACATGACCGTCAGCGGTATTGCCATAGACTCAAGAACGGTTAAAGCGAATTATGTTTTCATAGCCATCGAAGGTAGTACCCAGGATGGACATGAATACATCGATTCAGCAATCAAAGCAGGCGCCATAGCGGTAGTTGTTCAAAAAGCAGCTAACTACAATGAAGAGAGCGTTGATCTGATCAAGGTCTCAGATAGTGCTAAAGCAGCAGGTCTAATAGCCTCAGCTTATTATGGTGCTCCATCTGAAAAGGTTAAACTTGTCGGTATCACCGGTACCAATGGTAAGACGACCACAGTGACATTGTTGCACCAGCTTTTTAGCCTGATGGGAATCAGGGCAGGCTTAATATCTACTGTTGAAAATATAATTGGAACTGAAGTAATTCCTTCCACGCACACGACTCCTGATCCCGTATCTCTAAACGAGCTGCTGGCAAAGATGGCGGATGGCGGCTGCGATTATGTGTTCATGGAGGTTAGCTCCCATGCTGCACATCAGCAGAGGATCAGTGGATTGAGATTTGAAGGTGGCGTATTTACCAATATGTCTCATGATCATCTTGATTATCACAACACTTTTGATGAATATATTGCAGCCAAAAAGTCATTTTTTGATGGTCTTAGAGGAGAGAGCTTTGCTCTGGTTAATATAGATGATAAGAGAGGAATGGTGATGCTTCAGAATACAAAAGCAAAGCAATACACTTACAGTATCCGCAAAAGTGCGGACTTCAAAGGAAAGATCTTTGAAAATACACTTGAAGGACTGGAGATGGAGATAGATCAGGTTCATGTGCACCTTCGCCTTATCGGTGAATTCAATGCATATAATGTGGTCTGCGCTTATGGGGTAGCTTCCTTGCTTGGTTTTTCTAAAACAGAAATACTTACAGGGCTAAGCGCACTGGCTGGAGCAAGAGGAAGATTCGAAACCATTAGAGATATCAATAGAGGTGTCTTGTACATAGTAGATTACGCTCACACACCAGATGCATTGGAAAAGGTTTTGAAAACTATTCATGCAATGGTTACGAAGCAAGCTTCTCTGATATCAGTGGTTGGTTGCGGCGGCAATAGAGACGGGGCGAAAAGGCCTGTGATGGGTGGTTTGGCTGCTAAATGGAGCAAAGAGGCAATTTTTACGGATGATAATCCAAGAAAAGAAGATCCTGTATCCATTACAGATGCCATGCAAAGTGGAGTTGCGGCGGATGATAGAGAGAAAGTACTGATCATAAACGACAGGAAACAGGCCATCCACACAGCATTCAGGCTGGCAAAAAAAGGAGACATCGTTCTGGTAGCAGGCAAAGGCCATGAGACTTACCAGGAGATAAACGGTGTAAAACATGATTTTGACGACCGGAAGGTCATTGAAGATATAATAGGCAATTAAAGTATTGCCACAAGAAGTAGGTTCTATTTTTTAAAAAAGGTTGGAATGGACAGGTTGGTCAGATTTGAGATGGCTACCACATCGGTTCTAGTGTTAGCACATGCATTTTTGCCACCTGTTCACCTTTTTATCTAATAGACTAAGAAACACCAATTTACATTACTGAGAATAACCCACACAAGAAACCTTAAAATAAAGTACGTCTGCGAAGGCGCACTATGACTAAGTTACAAGAGCATTATGCTGTATTATTTATTTGAATATCTGTACAAAGACTTGAATATACCGGGAGCCGGAGTATTCAGGTTTATCACTTTCCGCGCAGGTCTTGCTATTGTATTGTCTCTATTCATCTCTATTGTTTTTGGAAAAAAGATAATCAACCACCTTAGAAAAAAACAAATCGGAGAATCCGTTAGGGATCTTGGCCTCGCAGGCCAAAAAGAAAAAGAAGGTACTCCAACTATGGGTGGGGTGATCATCGTTCTTGCCATCGTCGTTCCATGCTTATTAGTAGCCCGATTGGACAATGTATATGTTATCCTAATGCTCATCAGCACGCTTTGGATGGCAAGCATCGGTTATATTGATGACTATATCAAGGTGGTCAAAAAGGACAAGGATGGTCTCAAGGGTATTTTTAAAGTAATTGGTCAAATTGGTCTTGGACTAATAGTCGCCTTTACAATGCTGATCAGCAATGATGTTACCATCAGAATGACACCACAGGAAGCGCTTGCAGGAGGTTATAAGGTAGTGAAAACGGTGGAGGTTGAGGATCCAAACATGAAAGGTCAAATGGTAGAAATGGTTCATGCGAAAGCTGCAATTACAAACGTACCATTCTTTAAAAATAATCAACTTGACTACGGAAAGCTGTTTGACTTCTTTAATATGAATAGTCAGACTTTATTATGGATCGTGTTTGTCACCTCGGTAGTATTCATTATTACAGCCATCAGTAATGCTGCGAATCTTACAGATGGTATAGATGGACTTGCCACGGGCGTTTCGGCTACGATTGGAGCAGTGTTGGCAGTATTTGCTTATTTGTCCGGCAACTCAGTATTTGCAGAATATCTCAATATTTTCTTTATTCCAAATTCATCAGAGTTGGTGATTTTCAGTGCATGCTTTATAGGAGCTTGTACTGGGTTTCTATGGCACAATTCATTTCCTGCTAAAGTATTCATGGGTGATACAGGGAGTTTGACACTCGGAGGTATTATAGCTGCTCTGGCTATTGTACTGCGCAAAGAGTTATTACTACCTGTGTTGTGTGGAATCTTTGTAGTAGAAAATCTTTCAGTAATAATTCAGAGATATTATTTCAAATATACTAAGAAAAAATATGGTGAAGGAAAGCGTATCTTTTTGATGGCGCCTATTCACCACCATTTCCAAAAACAAGGCTATCACGAGGCCAAAATCGTAACCAGATTTTGGATTGTATCCATCGTACTGGCAGTAATGACAATACTTACATTAAAAATCAGGTAATTAAAATTTATTATGGCATCAATTATTATCATAGGAGGAAAAGAAAGCGGAGTAGGGGCAGCCTTACTTGGGCTTAGCCTTGGCTATGAGGTAATGGTTAGTGATGCCGGTCCAATAATTAGCCCATTTAGGGAAGAATTGAAAAGATCCGGCATTGCATTCGAAGAAGGTGGTCATAGTGAGAATCTGGCTGATACCTTTGATTTCATGGTGGTTAGTCCAGGCGTACCTTCTGATAGTAAGGTTGTGACTGATTTTAGTATTTCAGGTAAAGAGGTTATTTCAGAGATCGAATTCGCATGGAGAAATATCGGTGACGGTCAGATCATAGGAATCACCGGAAGCAATGGAAAAACGACACTTTCTTCACTGATATATCATGTCATGGAGCAAGATGATCAGGATGTAAAATTAGTTGGAAATATTGGTTATAGTTTCGCTCGAACGCTGGCTACATCAAAATCTCCTTACTATGTATGCGAATTAAGTAGTTTTCAATTGGACCAAATTGTACATTTTAATCCAAAAGTTGCCATCATTACTAATATCACACCTGATCATTTAGACAGGTATGATTATGATATGAGCAAGTATGCATTAGCTAAGTTTAGAATTACAGAAAATCAAAGTTCCGAGGATCTGCTTATCCTCAATAAAGATGATCAGGAATCGATGAAATATTTTGGAAAGATTCAGACGAATGCTCAGGTCATTTACACTTCAACTGCGGAGATCAATGAAGAGACATTTACCAGCAATAAAGGAATTACTTACGATATCAGTGAGTGCAATCTAAGAGGTAGACACAATCAATCTAATATTGCTCAAGCTATCGAGGCATTAGAGTCAATTGGATTGAAGAAAAGAGCAGTCGAGAGTGGTATCTCAACCTTCCAGGGATTAGCACACAGACTTGAATTTGTGGCGAATGTGGATGGTGTGGATTATATCAATGATAGTAAAGCGACCAATATCGATTCTGTTTGGTATGCACTAGATGCAATGAAAAAGCCTATAGTATGGATAGTTGGAGGCATTGATAAAGGAAATGACTATTCAATTCTGAGTGAATTGGTCAGAAATAAAGTGAGGTGGATGATATGCATGGGCTTAGAAAATCAAAAATTGATCGACATGTTCGGTCACGAGGTAGAAGGATATGATGAGGCAGGATCTGCTCAGGAAGCAGTTTTGAAAGCGCAGAAGGCAGCTACATCAGGTGATGTGGTATTGTTGTCTCCCGCATGTTCAAGTTTCGATCTGTTCAAGAATTACGAAGACAGAGGGGAACAATTTAAGAAGGCTATTAAAAAATTATTATAAACTTTTGGGCTGAGGACTATGGTCTGGTATCAAAAATTGGTCTTTAGGAAAACTACAACTACAGAATGAAGATGAAGGAATGGTTTAGTACGAATTTCAAAGGCGACCCGATCTTGTGGATCGTGTTGGTCTTGCTCGCTCTAGGCAGCTTACTTGCAGTTTACAGTACCACCGGAGGTTATTCACAGATTGGCAATAGTCATGGGGCCAATAACGAATACTTCCTGTTCAAACAATTAGCCTTTTTAATAGTAGGAGTGGTCCTTGCGTATTTGTGCCATCTGGCAAAATATTCAAAGTACTCAGCCATCGCTTTGCCATTTTTATTTATTTCAATTATGCTTTTAGTTTTGGTTCTATTTTTTGGAATTGAAGTAAATGGTGCAAAGCGATGGTTGCCACTACCTTTTGTTGGCCTTACAATCCAACCTGCTGATATAGCCAAATTGGCCCTCATGGTATATCTGGCCAGGACGATTTCTGGGTCTCAAACTAAAATCAAAAACGATATTAGCGTATTTTGGTCATTGCTCATACCGACACTGTTGGTTTGCATTTTAATTTTGCCAAATAATCTTAGTACAGCGGCATTATTGTTTGCTACTTCTATCATAGTGATGTTCGTGGGTCGTATCCCATTAAAATATATTGGAAGCATATTTGCCATTGGAACGACAATGTTTCTCATCGTTTTCATTATTGGTTACTACCTGCCGACTGCCACGAGGGCGCATACATGGTCAGAAAGAATCTCCACTTTTATGGGTGACGAAGAGTCTTTCCAGTCCAAGCAAGCCCATATCGCTATTGCAAATGGAGGCATCATAGGTACAGGACCCGGCAATAGTATGCAAAGGAATTTCCTTCCATATGCCCATGCAGATTTTATCTATGCTATTATTTGTGAAGAATTTGGATTGTTGGGAGCAGCAGGTGTCATGGGTATTTATCTGTTAATGTTATATAGGTGTATTCGGCTGGTGAAAAAATCGCCGAAGACATTCGGGGCCATGCTAGCCATAGGTCTCTGTATTAACATTGTCATTCAGGCATATGCCAATATTATGGTCAACGTAGGGCTAATTCCTGATACGGGTGTCACCTTGCCGATAATTTCATTGGGTGGTACAAGTTTAATTTTTACATGTATATCATTTGGAATCATTCTGAGTGTAAGCAGATATATTGAATCAAGAGATGAGGCAGCAAGTGCAGTTCAAGTTAATAACGAATTACAAACTGCTTAAATGAATAAAGTCATCATAAGCGGAGGAGGAACTGGCGGACATATATATCCGGCTATTGCTATTGCTGATGCATTGGTGGCATTGAATAAGAATGTTGAAATATTATTTGTAGGGGCAGAAGGTAAAATGGAGATGGACAAAGTTCCACAAGCGGGATATAAAATAGAGGGCTTGCCGATAGCCGGTTTTCAAAGAAGACTGACGTCGAAAAATCTAATGTTCCCGATCAAACTTTTAAGAAGCATGCGCAAAGCAAGAAGTATAGTAAAAGAGTTTAAACCGGACATAGCCATCGGAGTCGGTGGATATGCCAGTGGGCCTATTTTACGGGTAGCCAGTAGAATGGGCATCAAGACCTTACTTCAGGAACAAAACAGCTACCCAGGCATCACTAATAGAATCTTGTCCAAATCTGCTTCATCTATATGCGTGGCCTATGAAGGCATGGATAAATTTTTTCCGGCACAGAAGATTCGGTTCACTGGCAATCCTGTGAGACAAGACATTAACTATTTGGGCGGAAAAAGAGACGAGGGGTATAAGTTTTTCGGCTTGGATCCCAACAAGAAAACAGTACTAGTCATGGGTGGAAGCCTAGGAGCAAAGACACTGAATGATGCATTGACAAATGCTTTCGACTTGATATCAGCCAACTCAGATATTCAGTGGATCTGGCAAAGTGGTAGTTTCTATAAGGGTTTATATGACCATAGTCCTTTGGCTATGTTGCCCAATGTGGTAAATATGTCATTCATCGAAAGAGTCGATCTTGCTTATGCATGTGCAGATTTGGTCATTGGAAGAGCAGGTGCACTTACTGTTTCTGAGATATGTGTTGCAGGAAAACCATCCATCCTAATTCCTTCGCCGAACGTGACAGAAGATCATCAAACAAAAAATGCAATGTCTTTGGTCCGGAGAAATGCAGCGCTTATGCTTTCAGATATGGATGCGCCAAAACAATTGGTGATCAAGACTATAGCTTGCGTGCAAAATAAAGAAGAATTGGATTCATTGGCTGCGAATGCATTGTCTTTGGCAAAACCGAATGCTGCTAATGAAATAGCGAGAGAAATAATGGAATTAATTGGTCACAATATCTCAAATAATTGAGCAATGGATGAATTGAAAGATATAAGATCGGTTTTCTTCTTAGGTATTGGAGGAATTGGTATGAGTGCGCTCGCTGAATATTTCTTTAAAAGAGGCGTGAAGGTTAGCGGTTATGATCGAGTGGAAACTCCATTGACACAGCAGCTTGCATTCAAAGGCGTTCAGATTTCTTATGAAGATAAAGTTCAGAGTGAATACAATCCAGATCTGATAATCTATACACCGGCGATACGTTCTACTTCTCATTTAATGCAACATTTCGCCAATTCTGGTATAAAAATGATGAAGCGTTCAGAAGTTCTTGGCCTTATCAGCAGTTCAGAAAAAACTATTGCAATAGCAGGAACACATGGCAAAACTACTACCACTGCCATGGTGAGTCACATACTTTATTATTCGGGTATTGAAGTTACAGGTTTTGTAGGAGGAATTATGTCCAATTACGATTCCAATTACATTGATAGTGGGTCTGAATATATTGTAGCCGAAGCAGATGAATTTGATAGATCATTTCTAACGCTTACACCTGCTATTAGTGCAGTGTTAAGCATGGATGCTGATCACCTGGATATCTATGGTGGGAGTGAAGAAGTAACAATTGGATTTAAAGATTTTATAAATAAAACAAAAAAAGGAGGTACAGTTTATCTTCATCGATCCGTGATTAAAAACTTTACTTCGAACGAATGGGAAGTAGTTCAGGAAAAATATAAATGTCTGACTTTCGGAGATAAGGATTCAGACATATTTGCATCCAATATCTTACCTCAAAAAGATGGCTCCGTTACTTTTGATTTAAATTACAAGACCCGCTTATATACTGGATTACAGCTTTCTATGCCAGGCAATCATAATGTTTCAAATGCTACGGTTGCTATGGCGATTGCCTTGGAAATAGGCATTCCTATCGAAAAAGTAACAGTTGCATTGGCAGCATTCAAGGGTATAAAAAGAAGATTTGAATATGTAGTCCAAAATAAATTAAACACTTATATAGATGATTACGCACATCATCCTGAGGAACTCCGCAATGCTATAGCTACGGCAAAAGACCTTTTTCAAGGTAAAGAGATATATGGAATATTCCAACCTCATCTTTTCTCCAGAACCAGGGATTTCGCTGATGGATTTGCACGAGAATTGGACCAATTGGATTATCCGATTCTTATGGAAATTTATCCGGCAAGGGAGTTACCAATAGAAAATGTCAATAGCCAAATGATTCTCGACAGAATGACCAATCCCAACAAACAAATAATGTCATTCAAAGAGATATTGGAATTTGTAAATAAAAACAAACCTGAAGTCCTAATGACTCTTGGCGCTGGTGATATCGACACAATTGTCCCAAAGATTAAAATTATTTTATCATGACATTAAATAAAGGAATGAAGGTATTTTTTCAGATTTCAAGCTTTGCATTATTTATTGTTGCAGTTTTTGGTTTGATCAGTGCTACTGATTCGGCAAAGACAGGTAAAATAAATAAAGTAGTTGTTGATATCGAACCTCTTCAAAATGATATTTACCTTATAAAAAATGATGATTTAGCCAAGTTGCTAAATAAATCATATGACTTGAAACTCAAGAATCAGATTGTAGAAAAACTTGATCTGACTAAGATTGAAAAGATTATAGAGAAAAACGATTTTGTTCGCGATGCTCAGGTATATATAGATGCCAGGAATAATCTTAGAATAATGGTCTTACAGAAAAGTCCCATCCTTAGGGTCATGCTTTCAGACAATACTACATTTTTTATTGATGAGTCTGGAAAGAAATTGCCGGTTTCCAAACAAGCTGTACTTCGTTTACCTGTGCTTACAGGAGCATTACCTGCATTTAAAAACGAAATGACAAAGGATAAAAAGAACGTCTATTATAAGGCATTTGAAGTAATTAAAGCTATTTACAAAGATCCATTTATGTCTGCAATGACTGAGCAATTGCTCGTAGACGAAAATAAAGATATCAGTATCATACCCAAACTTGGAAATCATAAAATCATTTTGGGAGATGCCACTGATTTAGAAAATAAATTCAAAAAATTGGCCATATTTTATAAGGAAGGTATGCCGCCGGAAGGATGGAGTTTATACAAGGAGATCAATTTGAAATTTAAAAATCAAGTTGTAGCCAAAAAAGTAGAGGGGGAGCCCATTAAAAACTAGGATTACAATTTTCAATTAAACAATAACTAATTTTTTTACAGAAATCTTATTATTATGGATAGTACATACAAAAACAACAATCCGATCGTCGTGGCTATCGATATCGGAACAACTAAAATTTGCGCAGTCGCAGGTCAAAGAAATTTTTATGGCAAGTTAGAAATTCTAGCTGTTGGAAAGGTAGAATCTGAAGGCGTGCTGAGAGGCGTCGTCAGCAATATTGAAAAAACAGTCAGATCCATCAGTGATGCTATCAGAATTGTAGAGCAAAAATTAAAGAAAACTGTTAAAGTAGTACACGTTGGTATTGCCGGACAGCATATTAAAAGTTTGCAGCATAAAGGTAGCAGACTTAGGGATAATGGCGATGTGGAAATTTCTAAGAATGATATTCAGCAGCTCATACATGACATGTATAAGCTCGTACTTCCTCCGGGAGACAAGATTCTACACGTATTTCCTCAGGAATACACGATAGATAACGAACAAGGTATCATAGATCCTGTAGGAATGTCAGGTGTAAGACTTGAGGCCAATTTTCACATCATAACAGGTCAGATTACTGCTTCTAACAATATCACAAGATGTATCGAGAAGGTGGGTTTGAAGCTTAGTGAGATGACGCTTGAACCAATTGCTTCTGCTGCATCTGTTTTAAGTGATGAAGAGAAAGAAGCCGGAATAGCTTTGATCGACATAGGAGGTGGTACTACAGATATTACTATTTATTACGAAGGAATTATCCGTCATACAGCTGTGATTCCTTTCGGAGGAAATGCCATCACTAAAGATATCAAAGAAGGTTGTAATGTCATGCAAAATCAGGCTGAAAAGCTTAAGGTGAAGTTTGGTTGTGCGCTTGCGGATGAAGTATTTGATGACAAAATCATAACGATTCCTGGTTTGAAAGGACGAGAAAATAAGGAAATTAGCCAGAAAAACCTTTCATTGATTATTCAGGCGAGATTGGAAGAAATCTTCGATTACGTCATGTGGGATATTCAAAGGTCAGGTTATGAGCGCAAACTTACAGGAGGGCTTGTATTGACTGGAGGAGGCTCATTGCTGGCAGGAATAGAAAAACTGGCAAGCTTGCATTGCGGATATGAAACTAGAATTGGTCTGCCTATAGAGCACCTTGCTCATGGATACCATGAAAATGTTTCAAGTCCGATTTATGCTACAGCAATTGGTTTATTGTATGAGGCTAGTCTTCATGCTACAGAATCTGAGGTAGAAGATAGGTTGCCTGATTACAGGGATACAAGCAACATTCCTTTGGAATTAGCACCTACACATTCAACTCCACATTATGCTCGTAAGGAAACTGTGGTAGATGCGCCTAAGGCAACTGCTCAACAAGCTGAAGCCAAGCCTCAAAAAGAGGAGGAAGATGTTAACAAAGTGTCTTGGGGCCGAGGTGTTATGGATAAAATGAAAGAGATGATGAGTAGTAACTGGGAAGATTCTGACCTCAGATAATGTTACTTACATTTCAGCAATAGCTTTGGAATCAAATTTATTTTAAACGAAACCTTTTTATTAATATATTTAAAACTGTACAAAATGCCAATCTTAGAATTTGATCTGCCAACTCCGGATCATTCAATTATAAAAGTCATAGGCGTCGGCGGCGGCGGAAGCAATGCGGTCAACCATATGTATAAACAAGGTATTGTAGGCGTGGATTTTGCCATCTGTAATACCGATAATCAGGCGTTGGACTTAAGTCCGATTCCTACGAAAATACAATTAGGCCCGGGCCTTACTGACGGACGTGGTGCCGGCTCAAGACCGGAAGTAGGTAAACATGCATGCCTGGAATCAATTGAAGATGTCCAGTTGTTTTTATCTCAACATACTAAAATGCTCTTTGTCACTGCCGGAATGGGTGGTGGTACCGGAACGGGTGCTGCTCCTATTATTGCAAAAGCAGCCAGAGAACTAGGTATTCTTACTGTAGGTATCGTCACGCTTCCTTTCACTTTTGAAGGAAAATTACGTCAACGATTTGCAATGGAAGGTCTTGATGAATTAAAAAGAAATGTAGATTCAATCATCATTATTTCTAATGATAAATTAAGAGAAATACATGGCAATCTAGCTATTTCTGAAGCATTCGCTCAGGCTGATAATATTCTTACTACAGCAGCGAAAGGAATTGCGGAGATCATAACTATTGCGGGATATATCAACGTTGATTTTGAAGATGTTAATACTGTAATGCGCAATAGCGGTGTGGCCATCATGGGATCTTCCGTTGCTGAAGGTGAGGATAGAGCCAGACGTGCTGTAGACATGGCATTGAATAGCCCACTCTTAGAAGACAACAATATTAGTGGTGCTCAAAATGTATTGCTCAACATTACTTCAGGCAATAAAGAAGCCACAATGGATGAGATTTCTGAGATCACTGAATTCGTTCAGGAAGAGGCAGGTATCAATACTAACATTATATGGGGTAACTGTTATGATCCTGAATTGGGTGACAAGATCAGTGTCACTTTGATCGCAAGTGGATTCGATAAAGGACGTAAATCCAATGATGCCGGGTCCAACAAGATCACTGTTTCTTTAGATGATGAGAAGGAAGCAATGTTTAGCAGAGATGATGCAAGAATGAACCTGGATACGACCAATCATCAAGTGGTTGATTTCTCTAAGCAAAACATTCTTGATACCGCTGATAGATATGTGGCATCTCATACTTCTGAACCTTTTATGAATAAAGACAAGGAAGGGGCAGAAGATGATCGCAGAAAACAACACGAACAAGAGCAGCTAAAGACAGATTTGAGAAGAAATGTTTCCAGAGTTAGGCTTAATAATGCACATACTATCGTAGAATTGGAAAATACTCCGGCATATGTTAGGCGCAGAGTAGTATTGGAAGAAGTGCCCCACAGCAGTGACAGAAATTATTCCAAATGGACCATCAATGCAGATGACGAATTAGTGATGCGCAACGATAATCCATTTTTAAGGGATCTCGCTGATTAATCGAAAATTGATTGATTCTCTTATCACCTATTTTGTCTATCCATAGACAGACGGGACTTCCTGTGCCTTGTTAGCATAGATCGTTCCGGAAAAATTGTATATATTAGTTAGGTTTATTGTTCTACGGCAGCTCTCTCAGGGCTGCCTTTTTTTATTTGAAACTGAATAATTAATTCTTTTCTCTACATAATAGTAAGATGATCGTTTTATCGGTCAAACTTATTCGGTTCAAATAACAATTATTTCAATTTATAAATTTCTTTAAATAATTTTATTTGCTGGACTCAATCATTGAAGTTTCCCTGCCTTTGTTGCACTTTGTCGGGCAAGCTTCTAACCTCTGAATTCTAACTTCTAATGTTTAATTCTCTAATATCAATAATTTTTGAATTTATTTCTGACGCTGAAAATTCAGTTACCTCAGAAATTAATCGAACAATTCAACCATTCGCCATCAAACACAACATCATATCTTTTATAGAAATTAATTGCAGGCTCATTCCAATCAAGTACTTGCCACATGATGCCATTGAATTTTTTCTCCTTACCTTCTACTATGATTGCATCCATTAGTTTTTTACCGATACCATGACCTCGATATTCCAGATTGACGACGATGTCTTCCAGATACATACGCTGTCCTTTCCAGGTAGAATAACGAACATAATAAAGGGCTATTCCTACTATTTTATCATCTATAGTAGCTACAAATGACCACCAAACAGGGTTAGATCCAAAGCCACTTTCGACAAAATGATCGAATTTAACTGTTACTTCATCTCCGGCTTTTTCGTAGACAGCCAGTTCTTTGATTAATTCCATTATTTCAGGGCAATCTTCTTTCAATGCCTTTCTTATTACTACTTCCATACGGTAAATTTATAAAATTGATGGGAAATCAACGGGTGTTAATTGGTATTAATTATGGATCGCAAAAAGCTTTCGTAATTTTCTAGGTGGAAATGAATTTTTTTCCCTGACTAAAGTCAAGGGCTATTGAACGCAAAGATTTTACGGAAATATTGATTTATGCTAATTACCCTTTACTCATCACTTATTGTCTGAATCACGGATTAAACGGATTATAGGATTTCACGGATTTTTTAAGTGGTAAATTATGAACCCATTACCCATTAACCATTACTTATTGTCTGAATCACGGATTAAACGGATTATAGGATTTCACGGATTTTTTAAGTAGTAAATTTGGAACTCGAAAATGCTTTTTATCCCAATACTCATTACTCATTTTAATAATCATTAGAATCTAAAATCTTTGCCCCAATGCTAGCTCTCATTCAACATCCAACATCCAAAATCCAACATTCGAATTATCGCTATAATCTATAATTATTGCTATAATGCCCGCTCTCATTATTCATTATTCACTATTCATTATTCATTACAATTGACCTCACTATTGCCTTCGCATGTTCCCTACTATTCTCTATAAAGTAACTATGAGTATCCATGCCGCCGCATACCACACCGGCTACATACAAACCTTTGATATTTGTTTCATAGGTAGTTTCATTGTATTCGGGTTTTAGTTGTTCGTCATCACTCAATCGAATACCCGTATTTCTTAAGAATTCAATATTTGGTTGATACCCGGTAAGTGCCAGTACCCAGTCATTTGGCAGTGTTAAGGGACCTTCTGGTGTGCTTATTTCTACAGAATCCTTTTCAATTTTTACTATTTCGCTGTTAAAATAGGCCTTGATCGAACCTTCCTTGATCCTGTTTTCTATGTCTGGCTTCACCCAATATTTTACTCTTGTTCCGATCTCAGAACCGCGAATGACCATAGTAACATCTGCTCCTTTTCGCCATGTCTCTAAAGCGGCATCTACAGCGGAGTTCATTGCTCCAACTACCACGACTTTCTGGAAGGCATACATGTGTGGATCATCATAATAATGCTTAACTTTTGGAAGCGCTTCTCCGGGAACATTCAGTAGATAGGGTAAATCATAAAAGCCAGTTGCTATGATGACATTGTTTGCAGTATAATTACTTTTATCGCTAATTATATTAAAAATACCACTGTCGGATTTCTGGATGGATTCTATTTTTTCAAACAAATGAATATTCAATTTTTTTACATCTGCTATTCTCCTGTAATACTCCAAAGCTTCGTTTCTATTTGGCTTGCTATTGATAGAGACAAAAGGAATATCGTCTAATTCGAGTCTTTCTGAGGAGGAGAAAAAAGTCATATTCCTTGGATAATTAAACAAAGAATTCACGATGGTTCCTTTCTCAATTATCAAGGATTCAATGCCGGCTTTTTGTGCTTCAATTCCGCATGCCAGCCCTATAGGGCCTCCTCCTACGATTATTAAAGGATAATGGCTTTGCACCGTTTTATCAGATATCGAATTCTTCAATTATTATTTCTTTAATAAAAGTAAGGATTGAAAGAGAAAAAAGTTAAATGTTGCCTTTAAATTTATTTTTATATTTTAGTGATTCTAAAAATATTAAAATTCAAAAAATGGCATCAGAAGCAAAACATCCGGCAGGACTCAAGATCATGTTCTTCACTGAAATGTGGGAGCGTTTCGGTTTTTACTTATTGCTCGGCATCTTACAACTGTATCTCACAGACGCGGAGAATGGTGGAATGGCCATGGAGCGCAAGTCTGCTGCGGATATTTATGGTACTTTTATCGCCTTGGTTTATCTCACGCCATTCCTTGGCGGACTTATTGCGGATCGAAAGTGGGGATATAGTAAATCTATCACCATAGGCGGGATTCTAATGGGTTTAGGCTATTTGGGTCTGGCGATTGGGACACTACCCACGTTTTATGCCTCGTTGGGTCTCATAATTATTGGAAATGGTTTTTTCAAACCCAATATTTCCACGCTTGTCGGCAATTTGTATAATAATGATAAGTACAGAGCTAATAAAGATGCCGGATTTAATATATTCTATATGGGTATAAACATTGGCGCATTTATATGTAATTTCTTTGCTGCTTATTTGCGTAATTCGATAGGGTGGGGCGCGGCCTTTGCTTCCGCCGGTATCGGTATGTTTCTGGGTGTGATCATATTTTGGATAGGTAGAAAAACCTATGTGGAAGCAGACGTTATCAAGCCTGCAGAGGAAGGAGATATGTCCATTATGAGAGTTTTTTCTACAGTGATTCTTCCCGCCTTGGTAGCCGGTTTAATTGGATGGTTTGTTCCAGGGAATATTCTTGGATCCGACAGCACTGATGCTTTCTTGTTTGCTTGTCTTCCGGTGTTATACTTTTTCTATTCCTTGTATAGCTCAGCTAATGCTGTCGATAAGAAACCGATCGGGGCTTTGCTTGCTATTTTTATGGTGAGTATTATGTTCTGGGCTATATTTAAGCAGAATGGCACGGCACTTACTACCTGGGCTCAATATTATACAGATAGAGAGGTGCCTGCAGCAATTGAAAAGCCTGCAGAAAGTGTTTATTTAGTTCAAAACGTCACAAACAAAACAGAAGAAGTTGTTAAGTATGATGCATTCTTCAGAGTTGTAAAAGAGAACGGTGAGATAGTAAAAGAGCAAGGCAAAGACATTTACCTGCGCAATCTCCAGCAAGAGAAAATGCCTCCTGAGGGAGAGACTATACATGTCTTTAATACAGAATTATTCCAGTCCATTAATCCTTTCTGGGTAGTATTACTCACTCCTGTATTGGTCGGATTCTGGGGATTCCTGCGTTCAAGAAAGAAGGAACCTTCCACTCCATATAAACTTCTAATTGGATTGTTGGTTACTGCCCTTTCCTGTTTGGTCATGGTTGGAGCTGCTTATTTTACGGACACTACTATCAGCAAGTCAAGTGCATGGTGGCTTATCAGCACATATGGAGTAATCACTATAGGTGAGTTATGTTTATCCCCAATGGGACTTTCATTGGTATCCAAATTAAGCCCTCCCAGATTAACAGCATTGCTGATGGGAGGATGGTTTTTAGCGACAAGCATTGGCAATAAGTTGTCTGGTGTTTTGGCTGGATTATGGGAGGTTTTTGACAATAAAATGAATTTTTTCTTAATGAATTTTGGTCTTGTAATGTTTGCATTCGTCATTCTTTTTATAATGGTAAAGCGCATCAGTGCTGTGATGAAAGAACGTGGCATTAAGTAGCCTCAAAAATAAAATACATAACAATAAGACATAATATTGAATAAAATATTATCTTTGCACTCGCTTTGAAAAAAGCAAAATATATTTTGGTTCCATAGCTCAGCTGGATAGAGCAACTGCCTTCTAAGCAGTAGGTCATAGGTTCGAATCCTATTGGGACTACTAGTATTTACAAGGGTTTTAAACGAAAGTTTAGAACCTTTTTTTATTAGGTTAAACAATAGGTTAAACATTGACTCTTGAAACCCTATTTTTCTTTGCATATAATTTGAACACCTGTTCAATTTATAAACTCTAACGTGTAGAAAGTTCTCGGGTAGGTTTATAGCTGTAATGGTGACAAATATGAACAGTTAACCGCAACAGTTCTTCTATTTTAATTTGGATCACATCAGCCTTTTCTTGAAGGGCTTCAATTGTAAGAGAGTTAAATTTGTCTTGGCTCATCCTTGAAGAAATAACCCTTCCCTCTTTGGTATCATTTTTAATGGTTAATGGGTTGTGGGCTATAAAGTCTCTAAAATCTCTAATATTTTTATTGTAATAGTCTGCAAAATCCTTTAACCTCTTAGCAATATCTTCTATTTCATCAGGTTTAGGGAAAGTGATATTTATTAATACTACAGCAAAAGAAATTCTAGCTTTAACACTTAGCTTTTCAATTTCATTAATAGAATAATGGAGGAGCATGTTGCCATCACCCGTAAGGGTCTTTGTAAGCACAATTGCTTCTATAATATTATTGACAAACAATTCAACACAATTAAAATTTGATAACAATTTACCGATAACGTTTTGCGGCTTGGCGAAGGTGGCGATTTTTACCACAAATGTTGATGCGGAGAACCAAACTTTGATTAACCACAAATGTGTCTGCGGAGCACTGAAACGCCACTTTTGCCAAACCGCTGTTAGCTGCTGCTTTTATATCTGTTCTGGGTTTAACCAAAAGTTGTCAGGTTTAGCAATTAATCTTGCATTTTGATATGCGTCATCTAATTCAAGTATTGTCTCTGGTTTGTAGTAACCGCTTTCGTGGTCAAGAACTAATGCAAAGTCAGGAAGTTTATTAAATGTCGCCCCAAGATATATTGGCATTAAATATTGGATTTTATCTTCTTGCGGTCTATACTGCGGAACAACTAACTTGTAATTCCTTTTTGATAATTCATAGGAACATTTTATTGCTGTGTCAAGTATTACTGCCAATTCAGTTGTAGCTCTTGTTTGGTAAATGTCAGGAAATCTGCTTTTACGTTCTTCGATTATGTGCTTTAATTTTTCATCGTCAGGGTCGTAAAATTCAGGTTCAGGTTTGAAAATTATTTCGTTGATATTGTCATAAAATTGTGCTGGTTCGGGTAATTGTTTTTCCGAAATAGGTTTTCCTTCTATTGTAAAACCAATGTCTGCAAGTGTTGTCCTTTTTTTCATTATGAAAGGATTAGCGTAATATGGTTTCCCGTCAGTTTCTTTAACTTCTACAATTAAATAGATTGGTTTGAAATAGATATTCAAAAGTCCGAGGTTAAATAACGCAAATTTCTTATTGTCGTCTCTAAGTAGTTTATTCCCATTTTTCTCTTTTGTAAGCCGGGTAAAAATATGTTCTACATAAGATTTTAAAATTGGATGTGGAATTGCAGATGTTTGTGTTCCATAAGTCCATTTTTCAGGTATCGCAGTCCCTGCCAAATCTTCAATAAATGAATAGCCGTCATTCCAAGAATTATCTGGGTCGTCAAAATAAATTAGTCCCATTTTGAAGAGTAAATTATCTTCAATTATTTCGTCCAACTTTTCTTTTGTTGCAAACTCAATTCCTTCAAAAGGTCTTGTTAAAGATTGTCGTGAAAAAAAACCAAAAATTTCCTTTTCATCCTTTGTTTTGAAACCTGTATCATAAACAGCATATTGTGCTTGGCTCTTGTCAATTGAGATACCTTGTCTGTCTTGTGAATAACCATACTTGTTCAGATATTTAATGTTACCATTAGCTGTTACGTGGTTATAAAAATGTTTGTTGAATTTGTCGTATTCCGCAAAAACATTTGTGTCTTTAAGAAGGTCATTTAGTTCGTTTATAAATGTCCCACCGTTTTTGATGAAACCGAAATTGTAAATTCCAAATTTTGTATTTGTCTGTGCCATATTTTAATGATTTTTTTATTTGTGTTGTGTCTGTCTAAAGTTGCAGCTAACTGCATATTTGTCATCATGTGATTTATCGCTAGGATTCATATTATTAGATTTGGAGATGAAATTTTTAATTCTTTTTAAAGCAGCTTCTATTTTAATTATAATTCCTGTAAGAAACATTGCAACTTTTTGTTTGACTATTTT
>Ga0209480_10000359_pt1 | contig 39120 bp, 31 predicted proteins | sample JI61114C2DNA_FD_187501 | JGI IMG/M metagenome (GOLD analysis project Ga0209480, IMG submission 187501) | Wastewater effluent complex algal communities from Wisconsin, to seasonally profile nutrient transformation and Carbon sequestration -... | ecosystem: Engineered > WWTP > Effluent > Algae... | reverse complement strand
CGCCATTCATGCGCACAGGAATCACGCTTTTAACAACAACCGAACTGCTGTCTTTGGCATTATAAGATAGATAGATATTCAAGCTATCTTTTCCAGTTACCAGATAAGGAGCATTATAGGTATTGTAACCTACATAACTAATATTGAGTAATAGTTTGGTTTTGAGTGTTAGTTTCTCAAATGAAACGGCCCCATTTTTATCGGATAATTGATAACTGAGTAAACTTGAATCAGGCCTAAATAGACTAACCGTAGCCATTTCAAGCACTGTTTTGCTGGTAGAATCATAGACCACCAGCTTTAGTTTTCCTGTCTGGCCAAAAGCCACCACAACAGAACCCAGTATGATCAAGAACAGGATAATTTTTTTCATATTAATCTTTGAGCTTGAATGCAACTACTAGCAAACCATTTTTATCTGATAGTTTATTTGCATCTGCCGCTAATGCTGCAGGAACTTCTACTTCTGGATGTTGTTTTAAAAAGGAACCAATTAGATCCGCTTTCAACAACTTATAAAACCGTTGACCGGATCTTACAATATTATATGGGGTTAGTAAAGACAGATTATATTGTTTGGCGTCTCCCTTGATTTTATTAGCATTATAAGCAGTATGCGTTTGCTTGTCATACACAAACACTTCAAAGTGTGAAAAAAAACTGATGGTTAGATAAATCAGTTTGGGCGTTTCATAAAAATCTCGAATTTGATGAAATAGCCAACCATTGTTTCTTTTAAAGTTTTCCCTATCTGCTTTGCTTTCTGGCCTTTGGGTGAAAAAATTTGGAGGAAGACTATTTTCAAGCGGCATCACCAATTGGTACACCGGGGTTAAAACACCTTTTACGGATTGATAAATGGTATCACAGAAGGGTCTCAGCAAATAAGCAAGATCTGGTTTCTCTGTAGGTGCAATACCAATAGATTCTTCACTAAATAAAAATTTTGGTTCGTTGACACGGTTATAGGGAAAATAGTTTTTAACTAATTGATCCTTATCATAAACACTCAATTCATATCCTATGCTGTCTTTGTATAACGGACTAGTATTGATTTTTGTTTGAACGTACTGGTCAGCATAAAAAGGATAAGCACCAATCAGATCATATTTAGTTGGCTTTACTTTTCTAATTGCAAAACTGGTATCCTGTAAACTGATCACATATTTTTTGAAATACTTGAGGTTATGCTCATTGCTCCAATCTAATTGAATCTTCACCTTGTCTTTAGAAGTAAGTGTATAATTACTGTTATTGCCAAAGAAGATAATCTCATTGGTTTTTGAATTATAGCTAGGGTATAAATTTTTGACCTCAGACTTGTAATTGATTTTTTTTAGAAAAGCGCCCGTCTTGGTATAGATATATAAGTAACCTGCTGCATTATCCGTGATTAAAAAATATTTTTCCGTTAATCTAACGTTGGCATACTCATTAAAAACAATCCCTTCAACAGATGCCAATGGCAGAAATTGAATGCTGTCTATATAACTACTCTGTTTTTGTATAGTGGGATTTTTGGGGTTCAGATAGATTTTCTCTATTGGCTGTGCATGAAGCTGATTTACCCAAAAATAACTACCCAGTAAAAGCGCTAAAAAGCTTTTTTTCAAAAAGCAGGAGGATAAAAAACTAGAAAGAATAGTATTGGACAAAGGATTTAGTTAGTAGGTGATTTTTAAACTAACTAAAAATAAGTACATATATTTATTTTGAATGATATTTTATGTTAAAGGAGGAATAAGGTTTTTAAAGGTGTGAAATCTTGTAAAACCATCTATTTTTTGTTGATTTCTATCAAATCCACAGCTTCCATGAATTTGATGCACTTCTCTGAAACCCTTCCCAGATCATGGTCTGTAATAGCCACTTTAACAAGTGCATACTCAACCAATAGGCTGGGATGATGATTTTGATCCTCGGCTATTTGCATGACTTGATTGACAAATGCCATTACCGATTTGTAATTGCTAAAGTGAAATGTTTTTACTTGTTTGTTGTTTTCTAGTAGCCAGTTATTTTTGTTTGTCATGTTCTAAATTCAGCTGTTAAAACAATCCCCGAGCGTATCAAAAAGTAAAATAATGCATCAGTTCAATTGTTTTAGATTTTGGTCAGTACCCGCTAATTATCGAAATTGTCAGCTGAATTATACAAACCATCTATTATGAAGCAGCTTGCCTGTCTAATCGCTTGTTTTCTTTTTCTTCAGACAGAAGCCTGTATACCTATATCAACTAAATCAAATATGGATCCTATTAAAATTAGATTGACAGTTGGGGCTAAAACTTTTATGGCAACATTAGTCAAAAGCAAAACAGAGGAGGCATTAATAAACCAATTACCCTTTGAATTGAAAATGGTTGAGTTGAATGGGAATGAAAAATATGCAGATTTAAAGGGTCCAATACCTACTAATGCTTCTAATCCCGGAAAGATTAGCATAGGAGATATTCTGTTATATGGAGACCAAACCTTGGTGGTATTCTATAAGTCTTTTTCTACACCGTATAGTTATACTAATATTGGAAAAATAGATGATGTTACGGGATTGGCTACTGCCTTGGGCAATGGAAATATTAGAATTAAATTTGAATTAGTTAATTAAATTATCATGCAAATAACTAGAATAGGATCAACGGCTTCTTACAAAGGCCCAGAAGATTGGTTCACTGGATCAGTTAGGGTAGATTCACTTTTTGAACCAAATGAATCAAGAAATGCTGCTGGCTATAGTGTAACATTTGAACCAGGGGCCAGAACTGCTTGGCATACACATCCTCTTGGGCAAACCTTAATTGTTACTTCGGGCTGCGGTTGGGTTCAGCGAGAAGGCGGTCCTATTGAATCTATTTTTCCAGGCGATATTGTTTGGTTTGAAGCCAACGAAAAACATTGGCATGGCGCAACTGCTACAACAGGCATGACCCATATTGCTATTCAAGAATTTTTGAATGGAAAAGTGGTTGATTGGATGGAGCATGTATCCGAACAGGACTATTTAAAAAAATAGTGGATTTGAATCTAGTGCATTGACTATATCTTGAGATGTTTTGTTCAACCAATACAATTATTGTTGATCATCTTTTGCGAATGTATCATCCAACCAAGCAGCCAATTCCTTTTTAATAGCTGCGCCAATGATTTTTTGTTTGGCAGGGTCCGTTAATAAAGCCCTACTCACGGCATTATCTCCAATTTCTAACAAGACCCTATATGGAGCTTTATTCACGTGCTCGTCTAAACTGTAAAAACTCAACTTACCAGTTGCAGCACATTTGTAATCATTTCTCCCCGTAGTACTATCTAATAATACGCCCCTGTTTTCCAAATCAGTTGCAGCAGCAATGGCTTTGATTAACCTGGCAGCCAGCAAACGGTTTGCTGATTCATAACTGTCTCCATAATGTATATAACCCCATACCGCATTTCTTTTGGTACCTCCATTGTTGTGAACCGCAATCAATACCTGTGGTTGTAGTTTGTTGGCCGCTTCTAATTCAAAAGCATAACCAGATATTTTACCATCTACCATAGCCGATGTTTCTGCAACAGAAGTATTGCTACCCACATTGGCATGATGTACACCGGTCTCCCCAAAACTCCACACTTTGTATTCCTTTAAATGAGGTTTGGTTTCCATAGCAGCTTCAACAATGGCATTACAAGTGGCGGCTTCACTAAAATCAACACCTGTATTGGTCTGGTGCGATGGTTGCCATACAATCACGGGTTTCTTTTTTGCATCAGCACTATTGGATTGATAAGACTGATTCAAACAGAAAATAAATAAGAGCAATACTAATTGTATTCTTTTCATAATGCTTTGATGACTATTTTGCCCAATAATCAAATACGGTTACTGCCGTTGGCGATGGTTTCAGAGCTGCCACAAAGGCCTTATGATCAGGATGAATTAAATAGGCGTCTCTATCAGCTTCACTAGTGAATGACAATAAAAAGCAATGGGTATGTCCTTTACTCAAGTTTTCAGGACTATTGTTGGTGCCATATTCTAAAGCCTTGATCAAGTCAATTTTTCCTTGCAATGCTTTAAAAGAATTGACAACCTTATTTACGTAATTGCTGTCTACTCCTTTGTCCCAACCAAACATGACCACATGTCTCAATACCTTTTTTTCCATTTTTTGTGCGTTTAAAAAATTGCTGCTAAGTAGGAGGATCATGGAGAAGAAAAATGCTTTTTTCATTTATATAATTTGAAGTGATTTAATTAATATTTCGCTGGCTGATCCGCTTTTGGCAAGGTCTTCTTGATAAAATTGCGGAGACTTTGGTTGCTGCTTTCAAGATCTGGTTTGCGCAAGTACATCATGTGTCCGCTTCTATAACCTTCCCAACTAAGTCTGTCTTTTAGTCTGCCACTGGGGTCCATTTGCCACATGCTATATTTGGCGTTGAAATAATCACAAGCACCATCGTAATAACCAGATTGAATCAGCACATGCAAGTAGGGGTTCTCTGCCATAGCCAATCTTAGGTTCTCTCCACTCTTGTCTCCAGTTCTATCCCAAGGATTTACTGGGCCAAACATATAGTAGCGCAAATCGGTTTTGTATTTTAATTCTTCCCTCAAAAACATATTAATGGCTGGGGTAAAAGAATGTAGCCAAGAAGTGAGTTCTGAATTATAATCAGGTGCTTCACCGGCATCCTTGCCATCAATGCCCTTGTATCTGGAATCCAAACGGCCTACGGTATAGCCTTTATCGCGCAGCAATTCCTTCCAAAACAAATTGGTAGAAACATTCAGGTTGTTTTGTAGCCATACTTTTTCTGCAATGCCAGAATAGCGGGCCATTTTAGCAGCTATCTCTTTGCGTTTAGCATCTTCCAGAAATCCACCTTTTGAAATAGCTGGAATCAGTTCATTAATGGTAAACTGTTCTACTTCTGGTAACATGGCGGTTAAGTCCTTGGCTTGCAAATCTGAAGGAAGTGCTTTGTGGTACCAAGCAGTGGCGGCATAGTAAGGCAATCTTAAAGCAATGTCTACTGGTCCGTCTCTTTCAATACCCAAAGTGGTGGGCGATACCAAGATCACACCATTCAAATACATCCAATGTGTATTCTGTAATTCTAAGGCCATGGCCGATACCCTTCCTGTACCATAACTCTCTCCAATCAAATATTTTGGCGATGCCCATCTATTCATTCTGGTCACAAATGTGTTTACCCATTCTGAGAGATATTTTACATCGGCCTTCACGCCAAAAAAGCGACTTGTAGGAATATCCTTACTCACGGGTCTGGAAAAGCCGGTGTTCACAGGGTCTACATATACAATATCGGCAACGTCTAAAATGGATTGTGAGTTATCGTGTAAGCCATAGGGTTGTACAGGATATCCCTCGTCATCTATATTCAAAACCCTGGGTCCGGTATAACCCAATTCCATCCAAACAGAGGGTGTACCTGGGCCTCCGTTAAATGAAATAACCAAGGGTCTGCTGGCGCGATCTTTAACGTCTGATCTTTCATAATAAGTAAAGAATACCCCAGCCTGTACTTTACCATCCTCATCCCAAACTGGCATCATACCTGTGACGGTTTTATAAGGAACCTTGGTACCCTTAATAGATACTTCATGTTCACTGCTGACAGTTTGGTCTGGATTAAAAGGAATATTGTAAGCGGCAGTTTTGGCATCCTGCACAGCTGTAGGGGCTGCTGGTGCTGCATTTCCGGAATTTGGAGCGCCACCATTGCCTCTTTGGCCCTGGGCTATTGCTGTTAATACAAGTGAAAGGCTTAGAGCCGATAAGAGCATTTTTCTCATACTATAGAATTGATTTGAAATGATATGAATGATTAACCTGCGTAAATATAACCACATCCGTGTTCTTGTGCCCTACCTAATGCCCAAACACCTGATGGTACTAATTGAATACCGGGTAGCAAATGATTGATCCATTCTGCATAAACTTCTGCTGGATCAAGCTTCATTTTTGCAGCCATGTTTTTGGTTAATTTTTTGGTAGCTAAATCGCATACGCAGAACAACGCACCTCTGGCTTGAAGATTTTTAATTCCATCTACTTCAGGTAAAGGAAAGTCACCTTGCTTAGGTTCATAATATAGGTTTCTGACACTAGGTTTTTGGGTGTGGGTATCCGTGATTTTGAAATAGGAACCCAATTCATATTTTTCCCATATACTATTGTCAAAAGCTATTCCAGTGGCGCCATGTCTTAATACGGTCATGGCAGTTATTTCATGGTCTTTTGAACCAGTTTGGTTATTAGATGCATAATAGGCCCAGTTCCAGATAATGGGTAGCCCATTATTGGCATTGGCACCATCATACACTATTCTATGTCTTCCTTTGATTTTTTTAAACCAATCGTCAGCCTGATCTAATTGACTGGGAAAAAACCGCTGATCATTTGCATACAGTGGATTGGTTAAAATTGACAAGCTACTGGCAGTAACACCCATAGCCATGGCACTGATAAAATTTCTACGGGTGTTGGAAGCGTTCTCGGCCATAATGTTGAATTATGGTTTAAAATAAGAAATTAGTACTAGAGATTTGAAGGTTATTTTGCCAATTCATCAGAATGGCATTATTTGTACATTTGACACAAAGCTTTTTTATGATAAAGAATATGGGAGTCCTTTTGTCTTGCTTAGTATTTTCCTTTAGTGCTTATGCACAATGCAAAATCACCCAGGTTAAAAACGCAGATGGTTCTCTATTTCTTTCAACAGAAAATAGCCTCATGTATCAGACTTCTAAAAAGAAACTGGTAGAAAGATTGGCTACTGACAATGAACATTATTTTCTTGAAATTTTGCCTACTCCCTTTTTGCCAAAGCCAGCGGGTTCAAAGGTCAAAAAAGACCTGACTGTAACATTGAACAATAAAAAGACCTATACCCTCAAGCACTTTGATTCAAGGTATTTAGACAAGGATAGTAGTTTCTCTTTGCTCTATTTATTCAACAGCAAAGACATTCCTGACTTTAAGCAATATAAAATCAATAGTATTGTCTTAAATGATGGTACGGCTGATAATGCCACGTATAAATTGGTCTTGCACCCAGATGCTATTCAAAAGCAGTTGGCTTGTTTTAATGACAGCAAAAGGAAATAGAAGACTGGTTTAATTCCCATTGTCTACACTATGCATTTCCCTTGTCTTGTTTTTATCCTTGTATTTGCGGAATAGATCTGTAAAAGAGAAATTAATCTGATAGGTATTGTATACCAAATTGCCTGAAGACCTTGGCAACCATTCATTGCTATACAATAATTCAATTTGTGTATCATCCGATAGTGCATAACCGCCTCCCAGCGTTAGTCTATTTCTGTCAAAAAAATCTTTACCTGTAATGGCTGCCTGTGTTTTCACAAACAATTCATCTGATGCCACAGCATAATAAATCCCCTTTCTAATCACTTTCCCATTTAATGGTTGGGTATATTTTAACTGTGTTCGCAAACGATAATAAGCTTCAAAGGTCTTGGCATCGTTTTGAATGCGACGGTCTTCTATTCTAAATCGCGTTAGCAGTGAATACCCAATCTTGTTAATATAATAAGTTCCTTGTAAGGCAGATCTGATTTCAAAATTCTTTGACTGTTCAATATCTGGGATGGATACATTGCCAAAGAGGGCAAAAAAGTAAGAGAGCTTCCATCTAGAACTGGGATAATAATGGGCCCAGCCACGTACATAGAACTGTGATGCTTTGGCAAATGGGCTATGGTTGTTGGGTGGAATGCTTGTATAGCTTTGACCAAGATTAAATTCTAGGGTCCATTTTTTGCCCAGTGATTCAACATCTGCAAATTCATTTGAAAACTGCTGGTAACGCGTAGTTGTTTGTCCAATAGCGCTATTCCAATTAAAAAAGAAAGAGAGCGCTAATACAATAGAGAACCCAATTTTTCTATAAATGAAAGCCTGATTTATTTTTAAAATGGGTAACTGTTGCATAACTAGAGAGCTTCATCCTATTTGATACTATTTTTAAAATTACAAATAAGTCCTTGATTTTGAAATTCCTTTATTTTTTCAGTACCTTATACTTCTAAATTCAAGCTTGCATATATGAAATCAAATCAATCTCGTCGCAGTTTTTTGCGCAATAGTAGTTTTGCCACCCTAGCTTTGATTTGCTCTGGGCAATCAGCTTCTGCAAATTCTTTTAGTAGTTTGTTTGACGGTAAACCCAATTCAAAAATCAAAGGCGTACAAATTGGTGCCATCACTTATTCTTGGAGAAGCATGCCGGGATCGGTTGATCAATTGTTGCAATACTGCATAGACTGCAATATTAGTGCCATTGAACTCATGGGCGATGCGGTAGAAGACTATGCAGGAAAACCAGCTAACCCCGTCAAATTTACCCCCGGTCAACCAAGACAACTCAACGATGAGCAAAGAGCTCAAATGGCCCAATACCAAAAAGACGTGGCTGCATGGCGCGCTTCTGTTGGAATGGAAAAATTTGAAGCATTGCGCAAGCAATATCAAAAAGCAGGAGTAAATATTTATGCTTTTAAACCCAATACACTTAATCCAAACAATACCGATGCAGAAATTGAATACGCATTAAAAGCGGCCAAAGCACTTGGTGCTAATAGCGTAACGGTAGAGTTGCCTACTAAGGCTGAGCATTCTGAGCGATTGGGTAAATTTGCTGAAAAGCACAAGGTTTATATTGGCTATCATGCTCACACACAAGCCACGGATACCGCATGGGATCTTGCTTTGAGCCAATCACCCTATAATTCCATGAACCTTGACTGTGGTCACTATATTGCGGCGGGTGGTAAGAATACCAAGGAAACTTTACTGGCTTTAATTGAGGCCAAGCATGATAGAATTACCAGCATGCATATCAAGGATAGAAAATCAAAAGAGAATGGGGGAGCCAATATGGTTTGGGGAAATGGGAATACCCCGCTCAAAGAAATTTTGAATTTGCTAAAAGAAAAGAAATACAAAATTCCAGCAACCATTGAATTGGAATACGATATTCCTGCTGGCTCAGATGCGGTGAAAGAAACCAAAATCTGTTTTGACTATGCTAAGAAATTATTAGAAGCATAATTCTTTTACCTGCATAAAAAAAGGGGCTCTGTTTGGAGCCCCTTTTTTGTTTTATAGTATGGTAGTAACTAGTCTTGTCCAAACAATTGGTTAAATAACATTTTATAAGTACCATGTGTCTGACCTCTGAATGTTATTTCTGGCCCATAGACAAAGAGGTTGCCCTTGCCCACTTTGGCGCTAAATCCAGCAACCCCATCTAACAAATAGGATTGACCAAATGCCCATCCACTTCTCAGTGTTTTTTCTGATGCATACCAGGCAAGTGGGGTCACTTCTTCTCTTGATATGGCATCTGGTTGAATTTTAAATACGGGGCTAGCGCTAAAATAAACATCGGCCTTTTGGCCTAAACCCCAGTTGGCTTTTTGGCGGGTATCAATGGTTACTTGCATTACAGAACCTGGAATATAAAATTTCTCACCAGGTAATGCTTTTTCTTTTCCAGCCACCATTTCTACTAAGGCATTACGTACAGGTAGTTTCAAGTGATAAGCCAGATTAGAAGAACTACCAATGGTAACAACTGTACCTCCTGCTTCTAAGAACTCTTTGAGTGCAGGAATAGATTTTGCAGGGGTGATTCTACCTAATTGTGCGTGGAATTCTGCTGGTATATCTTCTGTTTTGGGTTCTCTTCCTTCAAATCCGCCAAAGCCTCCTCCTGGGCCACCGGCTCCCTCTGTTCTAAGAGCAGGAATGGCTCCTCCTACAAATACAATTACATCATACTTGTTTTTCAAAGAGCCACCATCAATTTCTTTGGCATAGATGAGGTTGAATGGGAAATGATGCTGCTCTAAAATCCATCTAAGCCATCCTGATGGCATTGATCCACCATAATTATCCCAAAGCGCAATGCGCTTTGCACTAAGATTACTTGCTTTTGAAGGCGCTTCAGAAGCTTTTAAGGTTACCCCATTAGTGCTTGCTGCTTTTTCTAAAATAGGGGTGCTTGCAACACTATTGGCTACATAAAACTGATCTGCTGTTTTTGATACTGGAACACCTGCTTTTAGTAGGTCATTGAGCAAAATAAAACTGGCATTATCCTTTGTAGAAAAACTAAATCCGGTAGTGCTAGCAGTCTTTTCAATGGCGCCTTTTGCAGTTTGAACACTACCATATGGGATAGCTTCAAATGGGCCATTAAAACTATTTAATACCCTTGTGAATTGAATGCCCATGGTATAAGCTGGAGTCCATCCCGCTGCATCATAGGGGCGTACTGGTGGGCCACCTGGATACTGAAAATCATTGGGGTGATCCTGTGGCTCAAACATATCTATCACGTGAGCTCTAAATGCCTGATTGGTTTTAACAATATAAGATCCTGCAGGATAGTTCTGACCTTCTACACTAAAATCACTGGTGGCTTTTTCAACTTTAATACCGCTATTGATTAAAATATTGGCAAAGGCTGTGGCCGATGTGGTTTGATTAGCTGGAATAATATAACCCCTAGCATCGCGCAGTTCTGGTTTGCGATATATTTTATTGTAATACTCTAATGGTAGGGTATCTCCACGCATTTCTTTTTTGTCTTCTTTATACAGTTCAGTGACCATTTCAACCTTGTTAGGGGAAAGGGTCCAATGGTCAGTATTGCCAGCTGCAATAGCGTTTTTACCCATGGTGTAGATATTCATCAGGAGTTCGTCCTTATATCTGGCTGCATAATTGAGTACTGCATAATTGAGTGAAAGCGAGTAGTCAATTGAATTTTTGAAATACCATTTTTGTGGCGCAATAGGAAAAGGTGTTCCACTATTAGGAATTAACCTATTGGGTACAAAATTAATCTTAGAAGGAGTGGGGCTTCCAATGATCTCAGTTAATAGACCAATGATATTGTGGTAATAAGCCGTTGTTCTCAAGCCGCCATTCCACCAAGTACTATATACGGATCCACTTTTCATGGTGTAGCCAGGTTTGCCTTCTGCATTTAGTCTGCTACTCATGGCAGCACCCATTGCATCAATCCCTGTCATCAATAATGGGTCATATACATAGTTAAACGGATCTCTATAAGGAGGGCCTGCTACTACGGTACCTGCTGGCCCTGTTTGGTGGTGATTGTACAAGATCTGCGGCATCCACTCAATATATTGTTGACGGCTCATATTGCGTGATTCACTCATGTTCACCATGTAGAAATCACGGTTATTATCATGCCCAATATATTTTTGATATAGCCTAGGAAGGTTATCTGTACTGCGTTTTAGCGTATCTGTATTGCGCATGTACCAGTTAGATACCAATTCTTGTCCGTCTGGGTTGGCGTGAACAAATAAGATAATAGTAGACTTTAGAATTCGGTTGGTTTCTTCATCTGTTCTAGTGATAATCTGATACAGGGTTTCTATCCATTGGTGTATACCCACTACTTCTGTTGCGTGTAATCCACCATCAATCCAAACAACTGCTTTACCTTCTGCGGCCAATGCTTTGGCATCAGCATCGCTCAAGCCTTCTGCCCTTGCCATGCGTTGTGAGATAGACTTGTATTTGTCTAGTTTGGCCAAATTGGCTGGATCAGAAACCACCACCATGTACTGGCTTCTTCCTTCTTCAGTATTGCCAATACTCATTAGCTTCATTTTTTTGGAAACAGCCGCCAGCTTTTTTAAATAAGCTTCTGTTTGGGTAAATGTGGCTAATTGATAATTGTCTCCAATGGCAAAACCAAAATGTGATTTTGGATTGGGAATATTCTGGGCCATGGTATTTGCCATGGCAACAGTGATGAGCAAAAAGCATAATGCAATCCTACGCATAAGGTCAGTTTTGTTTGGATTGAATGTAAACCAAGTATTTTAAAACTGCATCATTTTTACAGGAAAGTATATTGGACTATTAAAAATCGGCGAACCTCAATCAAAACCATATTTAATAATCAAGTTTTTAGCTCTAATCAACAATATGAGCCCAAATGCACAGGGTTTAGTCAAATTATGACATGGATAGGTCAGTTTGCTGAATTTTGTAGAAGTAATTTTACATATATTCTGCTGAAATAACTACATTTTAAACATTTGGGGTGAGGTACCTTTGCTTATAACCCCAGTGAAGATGCGTGTATTAATAGTTTGCCTGGAGAATTGGGATACCCTTTCTGAAATACCGTACATTTTAAAGTCAGCAGGTTGTGCCGTTGATGTTTTTTGCAGTAAAGATTCATGGCTTTTGTCAAATTCATTTTATGATAATTGGATAGAAAGAAAGAATCAACAAATTGAATATATCAATCAGGTAGAAGAATTTGTTAATACTGGAGATTATGAATGGATAATTCTAGCTGACGATGTAATTATTAAGCAAATAAATGAAAGCTATTTTACTGACCAGCAACTTGAAAAACTGTTGCCCATTTCTAATCTCAATTATAGATCAATACTTAGTTCAAAAATTGGCTTGTCAAATTTTTGTTTTGAAAATAAAATAGCCTCACCTGCTTATGTATTATATAACAATTCGAGTGATTTAGATAATATTCAATCTAAAATTCGCTTTCCTGTAATTAATAAAATTGATTTTAGTTGGGGTGGTGCCAATATGTTTGTCTCTAATGATATTGAATCTTTTAAGTCAAATTTACACTTGTTGCCATTGAATCAAAATACCATGGTTCAGGAATTTATTATTGGTGAAGAAGTGCCTGTGGAAGCTTTATTTTACAAAGGTGAATTATTGGAATACATGACTTCTAAGATTCTGGTGTTTGACAAAGGACCTTTTAGTCTGAGTACAAAACGATTATATTATGACAACCCAGATCTAAAGCCACTTTTAAAAGCATTAGGTAAAAAGCTAGGCATTACTGGATTTGCAAATATGGCATACATGAAAGAATCAAGTTCAGGTGTTTATAATTTAATTGAAATTGATTTACGTCCAAACTCTTGGATGGCCTATGGTAAATTTTGTAATAGAGATTTTTCTAAAGCCCTGAAACAGTTTTTGAATGCTGATACTATTTCACACAATGAATCTAAGAATGATTTCCAATCAATTGAAATCAGTCTTTTTTTTTAAAGAAGTTAGACGTAGTTTTTGGCAAAATGACCTTAAGTCTGTTTTAAAATGGATTTTCAACTTTAAACATTATTGGCAATTTATTCCTTTGTATGATTTGAAATTGATGAAAAGAATCATGAGGGAGCTTGGTAAAATACTTAAACAAAAAATTACTAATCTATTTAATCATTAGACTCAGATTGTTATTTGGTAACAATCTGGTAAAACTGTCTTAACATTCTGGTTACTTACAGCTTTTAATTTGCGGTATCTATAAAACCGCCCTTTATGAAAAAGCTGAGCTATTTTCTACTGCAAATTCTAGTAGATGCAAGTATTCCCCTTTTTTTAAATGGATATCAGGGCTTCAAATTGCTTAAAATCCATTGATGGAGCAGAAAAGAAGGAAGCTTGATATACTTGTCTTGTCAGACATTCATCTTGGCACATATGGCTGCCACGCTAAAGAACTACTCCATTATCTGAAGTCTGTAAAACCCAAAACGGTTATTCTAAACGGAGACATCATTGATATCTGGCAATTTAGTAAAAGGTACTGGCCAAAATCACACATGAAAGTGGTGAAACACTTAATGCACTGGATGAGTAAGGGCGTTAAAATTTATTACATTCCTGGTAACCATGATGAGATGCTCAGGAAGTTTACAGGATGGCAATTGGGTAGTTTGAAAATAGTCAACAAAGTAGTTTTGGATTTGCCCAATGATGGGAAAGCATGGTTTTTTCATGGAGACGTTTTTGATGTAACCATGCAGCATAGTAAGTGGCTGGCACAATTGGGTGCTGTAGGGTATGATACATTGATTTTAATCAATAGGCTGGTGAATTTTATTTCAGAAAGAGTTTTTGGAAAAGGCAAAATATCGTTGTCTAAAAAAATTAAAAATAGTGTTAAGTCTGCCGTGAAGTTTATTAATAATTTTGAAGAAACGGCTGCGGATATTGGGATAAGCAATCAATACAAATATGTGGTTTGTGGTCATATTCATCAACCGGAAATGAGAATGGTTGAAAATCAAGATGGCGCTATTATGTATCTCAATAGCGGTGATTGGATTGAAAATCTCAGTTCTCTAGAATATGTAAATGGCCAATGGACCATCTATCGCTTTAATCACGAACAGTGGAAACTAGATACCGAAACAGAAGAGGATGAGCCGGATAATCAGCAAATCTTTGACAGCTTGCTGGAAGAATTCAATTTAATGAAACAGTAATGAGAATTTTATATGCCATTCAGGGTACTGGTAATGGTCACCTTAGTAGAGCAAGAGACATTATACCCTATTTATTAGAAAAAGGTCAAGTGGATCTTTTGATTAGTGGCATTCAAGCCGATGTAGACCTTCCTTATGAAATCAAATATAAATTCAAAGGGCTTAGTTTCATTTTTGGGAAGAAGGGTGGAATAGACTTAATGGATACTTATAGGAAAAGCAATCTTAAAAGGTTATACCAAGAGATTCAATCCTTACCCGTTGAAGATTATGACTTGGTCATTAGTGATTTTGAGCCAGTAAGTTCTTGGGCTTGTAAATTGAAAAACAAACCTTGTATTGGCTTGAGTCATCAATCTGCAGTTATAAACAAGAAATCGCCCAAGCCTAAAAAAACAGACTTGGTTGGTAAAGCTGTTTTACATAATTACGCTCCAGTAGACATCTCTTACGGCTTTCATTTTAAGCAATACGATCAACACATATTCACGCCAGTGATACGTTCTCAAATTCGTGAGACAAATCCAATTGACGCAGGTCATTATACGGTATACCTACCTGCCTATAGTGATGAAAGAATTATTAAAGTATTGGCTCAAATACCAAATGTAAAATGGCAGGTTTTTAGCAAGCATACCAAGAAAGATTATAAGGTTAGGAATGTACATATTCAACCCATCAATAATGATTTGTTTGTACAAAGTATGGTTGCCTGTACAGGAATACTATGTGGAGCTGGTTTTGAAACACCGGCCGAAGCTTTGTTCTTGAAAAAAAAGTTACTGGTTATTCCAATGAAGGGTCAGTATGAACAGCAATGCAATGCTGCAGCACTCAAAGAAATGGGAGTGCCTGTTATAAAGTCTTTGAAGCCAAAGCATATTGGATCTATAGAACAATGGATTAGGCTTGAAAAGAAAATAATTGTTGATTTTCCAGATCTAACTAAACAAGTTATCAATAAGCTCATCAAGGAGAATTATCAAAAATCAAGCAATTCAGCCAAGGTACTTGGTCAAGGAATCAGTACTTGGAAACAATTCAAGCACCGCAGTTTTGGGAATATTCTCAGGCAGCTTACTAACTAGTAATGAATATTTCAGCAAAAGATTTTGGGTCCAGTTTTCACTGGGGGGTATCAACAGCCGCTTATCAAATTGAAGGAGCTCATGATAAATATGGAAAGGGTCCTTCCATTTGGGATGATTTTGTTCAGCGGAAAAAGAAAATACTCAATCATCATACTGGAGATATTGCTTGTGATTTCTATCATAGATATACCAATGACCTAACCTTGGTTAAAAGGTTGCAAATTCCAAATTATAGATTTTCTATATCATGGTCTCGGATTCTCCCCAAAGGTGTGGGACAAGTAAACCAAGTGGGAATTGATTATTACCACCGCGTAATTGATTTTTGTATTGAGCTTGGCATTGAACCATGGATTACCTTGTATCATTGGGATCTCCCACTTAGTTTACAAGAAAAAGGGGGGTGGACAAATAGAGACATTATTCAATGGTTCAGTATTTTTGTTGAAACTTGTATTAAACATTTTGGATCAAAAGTCAAGCACTGGATGATCCTTAATGAACCCATGGTTTTTACAGGAGCGGGATATTTTTTAGGGGTACATGCACCAGGTAAGCGTGGGTTAAATAATTTTTTGGCTGCAGCGCATCATGCAGCTCTTTGCCAAAGTGAAGGCGGGAGAATTGTAAAATCCATGCAGTCAAATTTAAACGTAGGTACTACATTTTCTTATTCCCATATTGAAGCATTTGATGAAAGTAAAGAGAAAGATATTAAGGCTTCCATGAAAGTTGATGCCTTGTTAAATAGACTTTTCCTTGAACCTTTATTGGGATTAGGTTACCCTACACAAGAGCTTAAGTTGCTGAATAGAATTGAAAAATTCATGCGCCATGATGACGAAAAACGCTTGGCCTTTCCCATGGATTTTATTGGTCTACAGAATTATACTCGGGAAAAAGTAGCGCATTCATATTTGATCCCATTTTTACAAGCTAAAATTATAAAAGCCAATCAAAGGGGTGTTCCTGCTACATTGATGAATTGGGAAGTTTACCCTCCTTGTATTTTTAAAGCACTGGAACGTTATGGATCTTATCCTCAAATAAAAGAAATTATTGTTACGGAGAATGGGGCAGCTTTTGAAGATCATCTAGTAGACAATCAAGTCAACGATACCCAAAGAACTTTGTATTTGCAGGATCATATTGCGCAAGTGAGATTTGCCCAACAAATGGGTATTCCTGTAAATGGATATTTTGTTTGGACCCTCATGGATAATTTTGAATGGGCAGAAGGGTATCATCCCCGTTTTGGGTTGGTGCATATTGATTTTATGACACAGAAGCGCACCATTAAAATGTCTGGAAATTGGTACAAGCAATTCTTGTCATCACTTACTACTTAGATTAAATGCAACAGTCTAAAATTTTGGAACGGTAAAGCACATAGTAGTTCCAACCTGTTCCTTACTTTCAATATGAAATTTTCCGCCATTTTTTTCTACAAAATCTTTTACCAATTGTAAGCCTAGACCACTGCCTTTTTCTCCAGAAGTGCCAGTAGCACTTTTAAATACTTCGTTATTATTGATTTTCCGCAATTGGTCTGCAGGCATACCTACTCCATGATCCAGTATCCTTATTTCAATTTTGTTGCCATGGTCAAATCCATCTATTTCAATGGTAGCATTTGGGTAGGAAAATTTAACGGCATTGTTCAATAAATTACGCAAAATCACGTCTAAGTGATTCTTGTCTACAAATACTTCAAAGTCTGCACAATTGTTTTGAGTAGTTATATTTTTCAAACTCATTTGCTCTTCAAACAGCGCTAAACTTTCTTGAATACATTGATTGATATTTACTTGTTCTGGCACTAATTGAATGCCATTTTTTGCCATTGACCAGGTAAGTAAATTGTCTAATGTATTGCTTAAATTATTTGTGTTTTTGACAATGCCAGGAAGCAATGTTTCAAAATCTTGTAAAGGAATTCTTTTCTCTGAGAATGCCTTCATCAAAGCCTGTATAGTTGATACTGGACCTCTTAGATCATGGCTAATGATAGAAAACAACCGGTCTTTATCAGCATTGGTTTTTTCCAGTGAATGATTTTGTTCATTAATAATATCATTTTTTTCATTTAGGCTGACATTAGCCTTTGAAATTTTTCTAAACAAAAGTAGAATTGCAATTAAAGTAATGGTTAGTATGATTGCTATTAGGATTATCTGATTGAGTTGCTGTTGTTTGTCCTTGATTTTTGAATTCAACTCACCTACTTCAATCATCTGTTTGTCAAACTGTATTTCTTGTAGAATACTTTTGAATTCCCCTATTTTGTTTAATTGCTTTAGTGAATCATCCAGTGAAACAGTTTGGTAAAGAAATTCATTTGCCTTAATTAAGTCTCCTTTTTCAAAATATAATTTCCCCAATATTTTGGCAACTAGATAACGCTCAGCCATATATACCCTGAAATTGGCAGGATTAATAGAGGTTAAAAGTTGCAAATGATTTTTGGCACTATCTGCATATTGAAAAGCTATTGGGCTTTCCTTTTTTGCATGATAAATCTCAGCCAAAACAATTTCTGAATTAATTGCACTGCCTAATTGAAATGTTACCTTACTTAATTGAATATCTTTTTCGAACAAAGGAATGGCTTCGTCATATTTACCACCCAAGAAAAGACAATAGGCCAAATTGCCAGATGTAATCCCAATCCAAGCATCTTCTTTTTTTGACTTGGCACTATCAATGGTTGATTTGAATTTTTCAATAGCCTGATCTATTTTATTCTGCTCCTGATCAATTAAAGCAGAAACATTCATCATGTTAAGAATCTGTTTGCTGTGTTCTTCCGCAGAAGGTAATTTTTCTAGATTTTTTAGATATAAGTTGCAATATTTTTCTGCATAATAATACTCCTTCAATAAATAGAAATAGCTGGCATAATAATATTGTAATTGCAATTGTAGCTCTGGGTTGGAAAAGTCAGGATTGTTTTCAAGCGTTAACAACATTAAAGTGAAAGGTTGTTCAAGCTTCCTAGATTTTGACTGTTCAGAAAAATTAAAGAGCATTTCGTCAAGAAGCTGGGGAGAAATCCCAGCCTTAACTGAATTCTCTAATGATTTTTTGTAAAAATCCATTAGGCCTTGATTGTCTTGACTTTTTGCCAAGTCATAGATTTCTCTAAGGCTTTTTGTACGTAGTTCAGGGCTGCTATTGCCTACTTTATTGATTAGAATTTGTAAGCTGTCACTTTGTGCAATTACACTTATAGACAAAAAACAAACAAGGCTTCCCAAAAGCAATAACTGTTTAAACTTCAATATTGAAGAAGACATATTCATTTTATGGCAATTTTAAAGCAAGAATTTAATCGTTGTTCAAATATATACTTATACTATTCTTAGAAGTACAATTTGCTTTCCAAGGTCTTAATCTGTATTTTTTTTAAATTACTTTCATATTTGATTTTATTGTTTTGAAGTTTGTTTAATTGGAACATTTGCATAATACTATGAAAGAGGCAAATATTAGCTTAAATGGAGCAAATGATCTGAGAGTCAATTGGTTAACTGAGATTAGCCATTTTGACAAGGTTTGGGATTTGGTAGTTATTGGAGGTGGAGCTACAGGATTAGGGATAGCTTTAGATGCTACTACCAGAGGGTATCGTGTTTTATTGGTTGAACAGGCTGATTTTGCCCAAGGCACTTCTAGTAGAAGTACCAAATTGGTGCATGGGGGGGTTAGGTATTTGGCCAATGGAGAAATTAAATTGGTGAGAGAAGCCAGTATAGAAAGGGGAAGGCTTTATCATAATGCCCCACATTTGGTCAAAGACCAATTATTTATTATACCAGTATATACGCTATGGGAGCGTGTAAAATATACCATTGGCCTAAAATGCTATGATTGGATTGCGGGAAAAATGCGTTTAGGTTCTTCTCATTTTATTTCTAAAACAGAAACCATTGCGTTGATGCCTGGTATCAAGCAGGAAAATTTGGTTGGAGGTGTTGTGTATCATGATGGTCAGTTTGATGACGCAAGGCTTGCCTTGAATTTAGCACAGACCATTTGGGACCATGGTGGGTATGCCATTAATTATTGTTCCGTGATCAATTTGCACAAAAACGCCCATCAGCAAATCTGTGGAGTTACCCTAAAAGATATAGAAACGGGCATTACTTATCCCATACAGGCCAAATCTGTAGTCAATGCTACGGGTGTTTTTGCTGACGCGATACTTCAAATGGACAATCCACAAAATAAAAAAACCTTAAGTGTTAGTCAGGGTATTCACCTAGTATTGGACAAGACTTTTTATCCTTCCAAAGAAGCTTTGATGATTCCAGAAACCAGTGATGGAAGGGTGCTTTTTGCTGTTCCTTGGCATGATAAAGTGGTGGTTGGAACAACGGATACACCAGTTGCAGATGCATCCTTAGAACCTATAGCTTTAGAAAAAGAAATTACATTTATTTTAGATACAGCAGGACTTTACCTAAACAAAAAACCAACTAGGGCCAATGTCTTGAGTGTGTTTGCAGGACTAAGACCACTAGCTTCTCCCAAACAAGGAGAACAGAAAACCAAAGAAATTTCAAGAGGCCACAGGATTTTAGTATCGCCTTCAGGCTTGTTTACCATAATTGGAGGAAAATGGACTACCTACCGGAAAATGGGCGAAGACATGGTCAACAGAATTGAGCAAGAGTTACAATGGTCAGCAAGACCAACTGCTACTGAAGCGCTTCCCATACATGGGTCTTTAGTCACCAAAGATTGGAATGATCCATTTTATTATTATGGTTCTGATGCTACTAGTCTGCGTAAGATAATGAATGAATCTGCCAATGGTTGGATCAGTGAATCTTTGCAAATTCATGAAGCTCAGGTAATCTGGGCCATCAGAAATGAAATGGCTAGAACATTAGAAGATGTGCTCTCTAGAAGAACCAGAACCTTATTGTTAGATGCTAAAGAGAGTGCAAGAATTGCTAAACCCGTTGCAGAAATCATGGCAAGAGAATTGGGTAAGGATGCTCATTGGGTGAACAGTCAAGTAGAAGCTTATTTGCATTTGGCAAAAAAGTATACACTTCAATGATGCTACAATAAAATAGAATTGGGTTTATTTATTGATTAACTTGCGGCCTCAAAATAATAGCATGAAACTGGAAGCGGAAATCCTTAAAAGAAGTGACAACAAGTGTGAACTCTGTGCTGCAACAGCATCGGTAACGGTTTATGAAGTTCCGCCCCAGGACAAAACTAGTCATGACAATTGCATTGCTATATGCGCAAATTGTCTAAGTCAAATTGACAAAAAAATTGCCCTAGACCAGGCGCATTGGAAATGTCTGAACGATTCTATGTGGAGCGAGGTTCCGGGCGTACAGGTTGTGGCATGGCGCATGTTAAACAGGCTGAGAGAAGAAAGTTGGGCTGCTGACTTACTAGATATGATCTATTTAACAGATGAAAATCTAACTTGGGCTAAAGCTACAGGCGATCATGAAAATGACGCTTCGGTTGATTTACATAAAGACAGTAACGGTACTCAACTGTTACAAGGGGACACCGTGGTATTGACAAAGTCTCTTGATGTAAAGGGCTCTACCTTAAATGCAAAAATGGGCACTGTAGTCAAGAATATTAGACTAGTAGAAAACAATACCGAACAAATTGAGGGTAAAATAGAAGGACAAACCATTGTAATCTTGACTAAATACGTAAGAAAACAAGGTAGTTAAGTAGAAGCAGCAATTTGTAAAGTTGACTTAGATTCAAAGAAGAATTAGTAAATTGTAGTTCTAACGATTCTTTCAATTAAAGTCTACCCCAATGACCTCTCGCAAGAAATTTATTCAGCAGTCCTCACTGCTAATGGGTGGAGCTGCATTAGCTTCTGCCTTAGATAACAGAGCATTTGCCTATTTCAAAAATCGTATTATGCCTTCTGACCAATTGAATATTGGCGCTATTGGCATAAATGGCATGGGATGGAGTAATGTGAAAGCTGCATTAAAAGTAGCAGGTGTGAATCTGGTTGCAGTTTGCGATATAGACGAATCGGTGATTCAAAAAAGACTAAAAGAATTGTCTGATAATGGAACCAATGTTTCCTCTATTAAAGTTTACAAAGACTACAGAAAACTATTAGAACAAAAGGATATTGATGCAGTTATCATTGGTACCCCGGATCATTGGCATGCCTTGCAAATGATTCATGCCTGTCAAGCTGGTAAAGACGTATATGTAGAAAAACCTGTAGGTAATTCTATCATTGAATGCCGCACCATGGTAGCTGCCCAGCAAAAATACAATCGGGTGGTGCAGGCTGGTCAATGGCAAAGAAGCCAGCAACATTTTAAAGATGCAGTAGATTATGTACATAGTGGTCAACTAGGAAATATTCGCATGACCAAGGTTTGGTGTTACCAAGGTTGGATGAGACCTCAACCAGTAGTTCCAGATTCAGCACCTCCTGCAGGGGTAGATTACCAACAATGGTTGGGCCCAGCTAAAACATTGCCATTTAATGCTAGTAGGTTCCATTTTCATTTTAGGTGGTTCTGGGATTATGCTGGTGGACTCATGACCGATTGGGGGGTGCATTTATTAGATTATGCATTAATTGGCATGAAAGCTGAATTGCCTAAAACCATTGATGGAATGGGTGGAAAATTTGCCTATCCGGAATTAGCAGAAGAGACACCAGATACCTTAACAACTTTGTACGAGTTTAACAATTTTAACCTGGTTTGGGATTCTGCAATGGGTATTGATAATGGATCCTATAATCGTGACCATGGAATAGCATTTATTGGAAATAATGGCACCCTGATTCTCAATAGGGGTGGATGGGAAGTCATAGAAGAAAAACAAGGAAAAAACAAAGTGAGTGTTCCATTTAAAAAATCCTCAGATAATGGGTTAGATAAGCACTGGGTGAATTTTGTAGATGTTGTAAAATCTAGGAAAATGCAAGATTTGCACTGTTCCATTCAAGACGGAGCACATGTTGCAACAGTGGCGCAGATGGGGAATATTTCTTATAGAACAGGTAAGAAATTACAGTGGGATAAGACTAAGATGCAATTCACAGATCAAGAAGTTAATAAAGCTTATTTGATGAAACCTTATTACAACGGATACAGCTTGCCTAAAATATAAATCTGACTGTTTTGGAAATATATAGTAAGGATATTGTTGCCATAGATCATAAGCTAAAGGAGCAAATCATGGATTCTTATTTAGCATCTAGTAAGGATTTCATGTTTAGTGTTGATTTAAGTTTTAAACTGGTTGCCGCCAATCAGAAGTTCTTAAAGTTTGTTCAGCCAATCACTAAGTCAAATTCTTTTCAAGTTGGAGATAATTTATTTGATAGTATTGATTTTCCAATTGACTTGAAAAACAATTTACAACATTGTTTTGTAAGAGGGCTTAAAGGAGAAATATTAATTGAAGAGATTCATTTTTTAATTCCCTTAAAAGGAATTAATCGCTGGTCAGAATTATATATTAATCCCATTCTTAATGAGGAATTAATTATTGGGGTTACCATTATTTCAAAAGATATAACCGAAAGAAAATTAGCGTCCCTTGCATTAGCAGATTCAAATACTAGATTGAATAATATTCTTTTCTCTTCTTCTGATTGGATATGGGAAGTGGATGCAAATGGAATCTATACCTATTGTTCTGAAAAAATAATTAGTCATTTAGGATATGATGTATCAGAAATAATAGGGAAATCACCATTTTATTTTATGCGTGCTGATGAACAGCAAAGAGTTGGTCTAATTTTTCAAGATCTTCTTGCAAATAAGTCGGCCATTGTTGATTTAGAAAACTGGAATATTCATAAAGATGGAAGGGAGGTTTGTTTGTTAACTAATGGAGTCCCTTTATTTGACAGCAATGGGAATTTGACTGGATATCTTGGAATAGACAAGGATATTACCATGCGCAAGACAAATGAATTGGAATTATTGCACATGAATGAAGACCTATTACGTAAAACAGATGAATTGACAAAACTCAATTCAGAATTAGAACGTTTTGCCTTTGTTGCCTCTCATGATTTGCAAGAGCCTTTGAGATCAATAACTAGTTTCTTACAATTATTTGAAAAAAAATATACTAATCTGGTTGACGTTACTGCTAAGAAGTATATTGATTATGCAGTAAATGCAGCAGAAAGGATGAAGTACTTGATTCGAGATCTATTAGAATATAGTAGTTCTGGAAAAGGGATTGAGGAATACACACAGGTAGATTTAAATTTGGTTGTATCTGACATTACCCAGCTATTTGAAATCTCTCATTCAGAAACAGATGTAGAATATAGAATTGGCAAATTGCCTGTTGTCAATGCCATGTATTTCAAAATGCTTCAAGTATTTCAAAACTTAATAGGTAATGCTATAAAATACAAGGGCGAGGAAAAGTTAGTTATTGAAATCAGCGCAAAAGAGTTGGATCATGATTGGCAAATTAGTATCAAAGACAATGGAATTGGCATAGAACCCCAATATCATGAAACAGTTTTTGAGTTGTTCAATAGATTGCATAGCACTACAGAATACACAGGAACGGGTATTGGGCTTGCCGTTTGCAAAAAAATAATTGAAATACACGGTGGTAAAATCTGGTTGCAGTCAGATTTATATAAAGGGGCCGAATTTATCTTTACCTTGCCCAAAAATAGGCCATGAAAAAAATACTCTTACTCAACTTGATTCTTTTAGGAACACTAGTTCTTAAAGCCCAAGTTACTGCCAATATGAAATTGGTGGACTCAACAACCAGCTTTAAGCCTTTAACGGCAACACTTACAAGAGGTGGTTTAATTAAAACAGCCAATTTTCATTTTTATGAATTAAATGATAAGATTAACCAGAAGTCTCTATATCCCAATCCTGAAATTTTAGTTTATCAAGAAGGCAAAAAGTTTAAAATGAAAATTCAGGGAATTGAGAGATTAATTGCTGTTAATAAGCTGCAAGAAGTCATTGAATCCAATATTGAAGGTAATTTTAAGGGATATGATGGGAATAGTTCATTTAGATTGGTAAACCAAGACGTATGGAAGCAGGATTATCCTACTGGTACAGTATTTACCAATTTGTTTAGACCAGCAGTTACCATCTATCTGTCTTCTGAAGGTTATAAGATGATGATTGAAGGCGTAGCCGAAGATCCTATTTTGGTCAAGAAATTATAATTATTTCCAGATTTTCAAATTAAATCTTAAGCGTTTATCTCTTAAGAGGCTACGCCAATCTATAAACAAAAACGCGGCTACTAATAATAAACCAAATATTAAACCCGTAATAGATTGCCAAGAAACAACGCCATTCCAAACTTCATTGGCGTGTTCAGCTGCAAATTTACCCATAAATACTGCCAAGGCATCACTGGTGAATTTGCCAACTATAAATGCGGGAATAATATAAATAGGTTTCAAATTTGCCATACCCCCAGCAATAAAAAGTGGCGTAGTGGGCAGTGGTAGTAAGGAGTAGCTCAAAATGGCTAATTGACTTTTCCATCCTTTTTCCTTGAGTTTTTTTCCAAGGTATTGAACGTCTTCATTTTTGTCAGGTTTGAATATACGATGGGCAATTTTTGGAATATATAAAGTAAGAATATACCTACCCAAGACTGATCCAGCAACTCCAATGATGATGACTGGCCAAACTTCTAAATCAAAGCGAATTTGTAAAAATACCATCACTACAAAAGCAGGCGGTAGCGGTAGGGGAACAATATCTACAGCGGCACTGGCAAGAAAAACATAGAGGTACTTCAACCACATAAACCTTTATTAGTATCAATTTACTGATAATTTTCGAGTAAACTGTCAAAGCATTTAAACTTCTGTATAGTTCATCAACTCTTCTAATAAGTCATTTAAGTTTAGTGAAGCAGCAGCAATTCTAGAATCCGCTGCCCCATAGTAGATATACAAGCGGTTGTCAAATAAAGCGGTACCAGTTGGGAAACAGACATTGTTTACTTCTCCAGCTTTTTCCCATTCTAATTCTGGCATAAAAAGTGGATATGGAAGCCTGCAAATTTCTTTTTGGGGATTATCTAAATCCAATAAGGCTGCGCAGGCAGAATAAACATATCCATTAATAGTGTCATGTACGCTATGGTAAATGATTAACCAGCCGTCTTTTGTTTCTATGGGTGGACATCCTCCACCAACATAACTTACTTCATGTGGGTATTTAGGCGTTAGCACAATGAAACTATCAAAATTCAATAAATAGTTTTTCCAGAATGCTGGAGTTAGATCAGTGATTTCTGATATGCCTGCTACTATTTGAATGTCTGGTTTAATTCTATGTAAGAAGAATAGTTTACCATCAATTCTTCTTGGAAAAAATATCAAATTCTTATCCCAAAGTAATCGGTCCTGAAATTCATCTAGCTCAAGAATCCTATTGTGTTCATTGTATCTAGGATATTTTGCATTGAGACCAACATTACAGCCAGCCAAATCCTGAAATTCTGCATAGGTAATCTGTGGAACAACCAAGCCCTTTTTTTCCCAATGAACCAAGTCTTTAGAAATTGTTAGTGCACCAAGCGCATTAATGCCATCATAGGCAGTATAGCTTAAATAATAAGTATCATCTATTTTTACAATTCTAGGATCTTCCACACCATGTGACTCATAATCAAATTCAGGAACCACCACTGGATGATTGCTTCTTTCCAGCAAGGTTAAGGGACCGGTGAATTTACAATACCCAATGGTGGAATAATTTCCAGGAGCAACTGCTCTGTAAAACATATGAACTGTGTTATCTTCTTTAATAACGCCGGGATTTAGAACTCCTTCTTGTTCAAATTCCAATTGACTTCTGGAAAGCACAATGCCTTCTTTTTTTATTGATATCATTTACTAAATTTGAATCAGGAAGGATTAATGTTTAAAAGAAAACATTATTTAAGTAGTAAAGCAAAGGTGGTTAGTTTTAAGAGAGATAATTAATAGAATAATGCTTTGAATTTGCAAGATTCACAGTTAAAATGCTCCCTTGGTCATAAATCAGACGCTAACCTTTTATGCATAAATAATCAAACAGATGGAGTGCCATTTTTCGTATAGTAAAAAAATTGGGTTACTAGTATTTCATGCGCTGTTATTTGTTAATTTGTTTGCACAATCAAGTCTTTTAACTAGTTCTAACTTACCTATTGTGGTCATTAATACTGGTGGACAGGCCATTTTGGATGATCCTAAAATAACGGCAGATTTAGGTATAGTTTATAATGGCACTGGACAAAGAAATGCTTTGACTGATGCATTTAACCATTACAACGGGAAAATTGGTATTGAAGTAAGAGGGCAGTCATCACAGATGTTTCCTATGAAATCATATGGAATTGAATTGCGTTTGGCAGATGGTTCAAGTAATAATCAATCATTATTGGGAATGCCTTCTGAAAGTGACTGGGTCTTGTATGCGCCATATACAGATAAAACCTTAATGCGTAACGTACTTGCGTATAGCATAAGTAATAGCTTGGGAAGGTATGCTTCTAAATGTAGGTTTGTTGAATTGATTCTGAATAATGATTATAAGGGTATTTATGTGTTAATGGAAAAAATCAAGCCTGGTAGAGCTGGTATTGTGAAAATGAAAAAATCAGATATTGACGGTGATGCTTTAACTGGGGGCTATATTTTTAGTTTGGACAAGCAACCCAATGCTTGGTATTCTTCTTTTCCGGCACCAAAATCAACAAATCAAAGCTTTCCTCATTTCTCATATGTTTATCCTAAAGAGACTGATATTGTTGAACAACAAAAAACCTACATCAAAAAGCAAGTAGATGATTTTGAAGCGGCATTGAATAGTAGCAATTTTCAAGATCCTATGATTGGTGTAAGAAAATATGCAGACTTGAATTCATTTATGGATTATTTTATTGTCAATGAAATTAGTAGAAATGTTGATGGCTATAGACTAAGTAGTTATTTTAATAAAGATAGAGATAGCAAAAATTCCTTAATCAAGGCGGGTCCTGTTTGGGATTATGACTTGTCATTTAGAAACGCCAATTATTGTAATGGAAGCAATGTGAATGGATGGGCTTTTCAATTCAATGATGTCTGCCCTGGTGATGGCGCTGGTCTCGTACCATTTTGGTGGGAAAAGTTGTTTACAGATAGTAACTATGTAAAAGATTTGCATAAGCGATGGACTCAACAAAGAACTTCTGTATTGAAAACAGCTAATTTGAATCAAGTAATTGATTCAATTGTTCAATTAACCGATGAAGCAAGGCAAAGGCATTTTAAACGGTGGCCCATTTTAGGTCAATATATTTGGCCTAACCCCAATCCTATACCAAATTCATATACTGAAGAAATAAGCTATTTGAAAGTATGGTTAGATCAGAGGCTATCCTGGATTGATCAAAATTTACCCAAACAAATTAAAGCTAATTGGTCTGAGTCTAATACAGGAACACTTCAAGTAAATGTTTTTCCAAATCCTATCAATAGCCGTTCCAAAATTCAAATCCTTGCTAAGGAAGAGCAAGAAATTAGTATTGAATTATTTCAAGTAAATGGTAAATTGACTTATGCTACTAAGAAACTTTTGATAGAAGGCCTTAATCAAGTTGACCAGAATTTTTCTTTCATATCTTCTGGTATTTATTTATTAGTAATTAAAAATGGAGCAGGAGAAAAAATAATTACCAAACTAATTAAATGATGAGTTTTAAAAGTAAAAATTTCTTCAATTGTCATTATTCTATCCAATCTATTTTACTTATTGGCTTATTGTTTAGTTGTTTTTCATCTTTTTCACAACCAAAAGAAACGGGAAAAGTCATAATTCCCAAAGATGCTGTTTATCTGAAAATACTTGGAATAGCACAAGACGGCGGATACCCTCAAATAGGTTGTATAAAAGCTTGTTGCAATGCCATTAAACAAGGAAAGGAAACCAAGAAAAATGTGGTTTCCTTAGGTTTGGTGAGTAACAATAAGTATTGGCTTTTTGAAGCAACCCCGGATATCAGTGACCAATTAGGTCTAATGCAAAAAGAAGTAAAGCATTCCGGTTTTCTAATGCCTGAAGGAATCTTTATAAGCCACGCACATATGGGACATTATGCCGGCTTGCAATTTTTCGGAAGGGAAGCACTTGGGGCATCTAAAGTACCAGTGTATGCCATGCCTCAAATGGACATTTTTTTAAGAAATAATGGACCATGGAGCCAATTGGTTCAGTTAAATAATATTATTTTAAAACCTATTCAACACAAACAACCCATTCAATTGAATGAGCAACTGTCTGTAACGCCAATTTTAGTACCACACCGCGATGAATTTTCAGAAACTATTGGCTTTATCATTCAATCAAACCGTAAATCAGTATTGTTTATCCCAGATATTGACAAATGGGAAAAATGGCAAGAACAGATAGTTGAGATGGTAAAATTGGTAGACCTAGCATTGATTGACGGAACTTTTTTTAAGGATGGAGAATTGCCTAATAGGAATATGTCAGAAGTGCCCCATCCTTTTGTGGAGGAAAGCATTAAGAAATTTGCATTATTACCCTTAAAAGAAAAATCTAAAATTTGCTTTATACATTTTAATCATACCAATCCTTTAATCAGAGCAAAATCTGCCGAAAAATTTAATTTGGAAAAAATGGGTTACAAAGTAGCCGAACAGGGACTTACTATAGTACTTTAATAGATTTTTGGTTTCCAAGATGGCTAACTGATTGTTTTCTGTTTAAAAAACAATATCTTGGCTTGCTACTTTAGAAATTGAAAATAAGGAAATACATATTTGTTATAATGGTAACGGTGCTTTCCATGCAGGTCTTTCCTGTAGAGGGCTTTTGTTATTTACTAGGACTTGGAAATTTCCAAGAGCAAATTGATAAAGACTTATTCTCAAATACGGATGAGTCAGACGCTGATGATGATCCAATTAAAATTAAAAAGCAAGAATACCTTTCTGCTTTTGATGCCCCTGAACTGCAATTTAAATTGCAAGTATTAAATGCCACTAAACCAAGTTTTAAAGTGGTAACATCAATGGGACATCAACCTGAATTAATAATTCCACCCCCAAATTTTCTTTAGCCCTCCTTTTAGTTACTTTAAAGCAAAGACATATTCTTTTGCTATTGCCCATTATTTGAAAAATTTGTTATGAAATTAAACAAACCCACTCAGGGATTGAGTTTCCAGTATTTAAAAGAAGATTTACCAGCTGGATTAGTAGTATTTTTTGTTGCCTTGCCCCTTTGTCTTGGAATTGCCCTAGCTTCTGGTGCCCCATTGTTTTCGGGAATTATTTCGGGAATTATTGGTGGTATAGTAGTTGCTTTTTTTAGTGGCTCTGCATTAAGTGTAAGTGGACCAGCGGCTGGACTTACGGTGATTGTTTTAAACGGGATCCATGATGTTGGATCCTATGAAGCATTTTTATTGGCCCTAGTAATAGCTGGTATTATACAATTTTTGTTGGGTTGGTTAAAAGCTGGCGTAATAGGTTATTATTTTCCTTCTAGTGTTATTAAAGGAATGCTAGCCGCTATTGGGATTATCCTTATTCTCAAACAGGCACCAATAGCAATTGGATATGCAAAAGACCAAGCAAATTCCTTTCAAATGGGAGCAGTTATTATTGCAGCTGTTTCATTAGTAATTCTTTTAATCTGGGAAATACCTGGGATTAAGAAGTTCATTTTTTTCAAGTGGGTTCCTGGGGCTTTGGTAGCTGTTGTATTTGGTGTAATTGCCAATGAGGCTTTTAAAACAATGCATCCAACTTGGGTATTAGAAAATAAGTATTTGGTAACCCTTCCAGTAGCAAATAGCGCAAGTGATTTTCTGAATCAATTTACCTTGCCTGATTTTACTGCCTTTACTAATTATAAAGTCTATCTCTTGGCTGTTACTATTGCCATAATAGCTAGTTTGGAAACACTTTTAAGCATTGAAGCTGCCGATAAATTGGACCCATATAAAAGATTATCCCCCACAAATAAGGAATTAATTGCACAAGGAATTGGAAATACCATTTCAGGTTTAATTGGAGGCTTGCCCATGACAGCAGTGATTGTAAGAACATCGGCTAACATTAATGCTGGTGGTAAAACCAAGATGTCTGCTATTGTTCATGGCTTACTTTTGTTGTTGAGTGTTGTTGCTTTATCATCAGTGTTAAACATGATTCCTTTAGCCTGTTTAGCAGCAGTATTACTTGTAGTTGGTTATAAATTAACCAAGATTGGTCTTTATACGCAAATGTTTAAATTAGGTTGGGAGCAATTTTTACCTTTTATCATTACAGTAGTTGCTATTCAATTTTCTGATTTATTAAAAGGAATTTTCCTTGGCGTTGCCGTATCTATTTTCTTTATTCTTAGGTCTAATCACAAAAGAGATTATACCATTCACCAAGAGAAAAAATCAGAAGGTGGGAAAATATTTATCACTTTGGCTGAACAAGTGACTTTCATCAACAAAGGAAGTATTGCTAAAAAGTTGGCTGATTTCCCAGATGGAAGTATTGTAACCATAGATGGTACAAATTCTCATTTTATTGATATAGACGTGTTAGAAATCATCCATGATTTTAAACATGCGGCTTTACTCAAGAATATAGAAGTTCATCTGGTTAACATTCCTGCATTTCTTGGAGTATCTGGTCATTAATACTTGTTTCACAATAACAATTACATTGAATGTCTGGAAACATATTTGACGAGTCAATTCTTATAAAAGAGTTGCAGCATTATTTGCCATCCCAAACGCCATTGAAGGATTTTATCCATCACAATACTTTGCATGCATTTCAGCATAAGCGTTTTTATGAGGGTATTTTTAATGCTTCGGCCATCTTTGGTTACCACGTAACGCTAGAACTTGAAGAATATAGAAATCTAGTAAATACTGGTAGAATTAAAAAAGATGTTTTGTATAGGGTAATTGCATCCAAAAAGGGTTCTGATAATGTAGAGACTTGGTTGCGAAAAATGCAATACGATGACTATGATTTACAAAAAGAGTCACGTATTGGAAAATTAAGGTCTGTTTGGAATGAGCATTACCATATAGATCTCAATAATAAGGTTCAGCCATTATTATTTAGAATATTAGCAGCTTATCTGGATCAGGGAATTTCTGATTGGAATTTTCCTATTACCAGCAAAGGATTTTTAGATGCCTTGAGATTGGTTGAAAAAAATAGCTATATCAGTTTTTTCCATTCAAAAAGAGCAAGAGAGCTTTTTTTTAATGAAACAATTAGCTTGTCTAGCTTATTAGAAATATTGGTTGGGCAAGAGGATTTGTATGAACAGTATGTTTTTGATCAACAATTTGCACATAGAGGTTGGGCAGGTATGGTAGCTACAATAGAATCCAAACCTGAAACCCTATTTGAAAAAAGAACCATCACATTAAGAGACTTAATTCATTTTGAATTACTTCTTGAAATAGATGTTTTAGATGATAATTTAGAAAAAAATTGGAAGCCAATTTCAAAACTAGAGAAATTAACACCAGTTAATCTATTTGCTGAATTGCCAAGTTCTGAATTACAAGAAGTTTTAGAACTATTCCAAGACGCGTTTGAGTGGAGTTATTATGATGCTGTGCTTGGTGCTTTTGTGCACGACAATACAAATGAAAAGGATAAGCACCCTATTCCATTATTTCAAGCTGTGTTTTGTATAGATGAAAGAGAATGTTCATTTAGAAGACATTTAGAATTTGTAGAACCACATTGTGAAACATTTGGCGCTCCTGGATTTTTTGGCGTAGAGTTTTATTTTCAACCGGAACATGCTAAGTTTTATGAGAAACTATGCCCAGCGCCAGTAACCCCCAAATACTTAATCAAAGAAGAGGGAAAATTAGAGAAACGTAAACACGAGTTATTGTATCACAAAGAAACCCATTCTCTATTTGGGGGACTTTTATTCTCTTTATTAGCTGGTTGGTTGTCTTTGGTGCAATTGTTTTTACACCTGTTTCAGCCAAAAATGAGTCCTGCCATTTCTAATGCATTTTCCCATGTAGGAGAAGAGTCAGCCTTAACTATAGAAAATCTTGACCCTAATGATAGAGAGAAAGATTTGCAAATTGGGTTTACCGTAGAAGAAATGGCGCAGAGGGTAAAAGCCCAATTGCGTAATATGGGTATGGTTAAAGATTTTGCTCCTTTGGTATATATTGTTGCACATGGTTCAAGTAGTGCCAATAATCCACACCATGGAGCCCATGATTGTGGAGCTTGTAGTGGTAGGCCTGGTTCCGTAAATGCCAGAGTATTCTCCTTTATGGCCAATCATCAAGGTGTAAGAGAGATTCTTTCCAAATCAGGGATAGAAATTCCTACAACAACAAGATTTATTGGCGCATTACATGATACAGCAGCTGATGAAATTAGATTCTTTGATTGTTCAGATTTAGCACCTGAACACATGTCTAGGCATTTAGAAAATGTATTGCATTTTGAAACAGCACTAGACTTTAATGCTAAAGAAAGGTCAAGAAGATTTGCATCAATTAATTCCAAGTCTGATATTAAAGCTATTAGAAAAGAAATCAAGAAACGTTCCGTTTCCTTATTTGAACCCAGACCTGAATTGGGTCATGGGTCCAATGCACTTTGTGTAATTGGAAGAAGAAGTCTCACTAAAGATTTATTTCTAGACAGAAGAGCTTTTTTAAATTCCTATGATTATACTTCAGATCCTGAAGGCGAATTATTGGTAAATGTAATTAGACCAATTGGCCCTGTTTGCGGAGGGATTAATTTGGAGTACTATTTTTCAAGAATTGATAATCAAAAATTAGGGGCCGGAACTAAATTACCCCATAATGTAATGGGATTAATTGGGGTTGCCAATAGTAGTGACGGAGACTTAAGACCTGGGTTACCTGTTCAAATGATTGAAGTACATGACCCAGTTCGTTTATTAATTATAGTGGAGCATTATCCAGAAATTGTACTAAAAACAATTCAATCAGATCCTACAATCTATGAATGGTATATTAATGAATGGGTGCATTTAGTTGTCATTAATCCCAATGACAAACTATTGTATCATTTTGCAAATGGAATATTCACTCAGTATGATCCACTTCATGGTGAAGCTGAGAAAATGCATCATCCACACCAGGTTATTGCAAATGGCATTGAAATGAGTTCCTTTGAAATTGAAGACGCCACAAGAGAAAATCTTCCAATTTTTAGCATCAATAAAAAATCATAATGGTAGAATTAATACAATTTTTTGCCTATATACCTTTGCTGGGTTTTGCTTTAAGTGTGCTACAAAAAAAGAAACACGAAAAGTCTTTGGCAGCTATTTTAATTGCTACATCGGCAGCACAATTTTTATTATTGTGCTATATGATTTTTCATTGGGTTAGGGCGGGTATTCCAAAATTAGATATTCGTCAATTCACAATTTTAGATACACCTCAGTTTGATTTTTATATTGATTTTTATTTTGACAAAACTGCTGCAATTTTTCTTTTAGTTGGAACTATTTTAACCCTATTAGTATCTGTATTTAGTAAGTATTATATACACAGAGAAGAGGGCTACAAAAGATACTTTAACAATATTCAACTGTTTTTCTTTGGATTTAGCTTATTAATAGTTTCAGGAAATTTTGAAACCTTATTTATTGGTTGGGAAATGGTGGGCATCAGTTCATTTTTATTGATTTCATTTTACCGTGATAGGTATTTGCCCGTTAAAAATGCCATGAAAGTGGTGTCTTTGTATAGACTGGGAGACGTATTTCTCATCTTGGCAATGTGGTTTAATCACCACTTATGGCATTCCAATATTTCCTTTTCCCAATTAGATGATTCGCTGGCGGTAATGACAAAAATCAATGAGCATTATTTTCTAGCAATCATGATTGGCTTAGCACTTTTTTTAGGTTCTGCAGTAAAATCAGCTATGTTTCCTTTTTCGTCTTGGGTATCTAGGGCTATGGAAGGTCCTTCAAGTTCAAGCGCTATTTTTTATGGGTCACTCTCTATTCATTTGGGTATTTTTCTTTTATTGAGAACCTATTCTTTTTGGGAGCATTTGACTATTCTTAAAGTGGTAATAATTGTTTTTGGTGCCATCACCTGTATTACTAGTAATACAATTGCTAGTACACAGCCAGCGGTTAAGACTAAAATTGCCTATGCGTCTATTACGCAAATAGGACTGATAGCAATAGAAATTGCGTTAGGTTGGCACAACCTGGCTTTATTGCATTTTGCGGGGAATGCTTTTTTAAGAGCTTACCAAATTTTAGTTTCTCCATCTGTACTAGGTTATTTAATACACAATCAATTATTCCATTTTATACCAAGAAAAGAAGGTAGTCAAAATAGGTTACTCAATTCCTTGTATATGTTGTCTATCAAAGAGTACAATATGGATCTTGCGCACTACCATTATTTATGGAAGCCATTTAAAAAATTTGGAACAGTGCTTGGAAAAATGAATCAAAAATTGACACTGGTTTTTGTAATAACAGTGTTTGTTTGGGGCATATTTTTAGACATTAACACGGGTTTATTTGAAGAATGGGTTTTGGATACCTTTGCTATACTGTATTCAATTATTTCCTTGCTGTTTATACTTAGTTCATTCAGTGAACGCGCGTCTGGTAAAAATGCCTGGAATAAAGTAATTGTAGGGCATTTATTTATTACACTAAGCATTTCTGTAAATAGTCATATTCCATTTCAGTATTTGATGCTTTACTTAGGTTGTATTGCCTTTTTTGGCGTTTTAGGGTTACTCTCATTGTTGAACTTAGAAAAAACTGAAAAAGACATTAGTTTGCATCAGTATCATGGCAACTCCTATGAATACTCGGGTGCTGCTGTAGTGTTTTTAATTTCCTGTTTGGGTCTGGTTGGTTTTCCCATATCGCCCTTGTATGTTGGACTAGATCTTTTGTTAACCTATATAGAAAGCCATCAATACCTCCTAATTGGATTTACAGCGCTGAGCTTGCTTTTTATTGAAATTTCTCTTTTGCGAATTTATACAAGACTGTTCTGTGGTCAACATAAGAAAACACACCATCCAATTGCATTTAAATCATCCTAGTATTCCTAAGGTTTGGACAGTTGATTGTACCAAATTTCAATAAACTCAAAATTCTAGAAAAAAGCTAGCAGATAGGCAGCAGATTTACCACAGATGGTATCTGTGATGTTGTGACTTATTTTAATATGATTAGCTGAGATTTTGGTTGTTTTCCTATTTGAGCTGTTTATTATGGCATAACCAATTTTATTCAATCTATTAATTTGACACAATATTTTGTATTTTAAGACTGTTTATAGAGATATCCCATGAATCAAACCCAATCATGAATCATTCATGATTGCTTTTGACACACTAATACCAATCCCAACTTCATGAGAATTATTTATTGCTTGTTGGCACTGTTTATCAGTTCAGAACTCTTTTCCCAGCCCTTTGGCGCTTTACCATCTAGTCCAGCTTCCGTAACTAAAACAGGTAGAATGGGTCTGCGATATACATTTGTCAGCAGCACTTTATTACAACCTGCCATTGACAATGAACCCAATCACCGTGTAAAAGTGGAAAACATTGGTCCAAATGCAAAGACCAATGTAAGGGTGAGTTATACCGGATTAAATGCCGACGGTACTGTACCAACCTTAAGTGGTGGTGGATTTGCCGTATTCCCCAATGGAGGATCGGTTAACCTTAGTTCCAGAGATACCACTGTTGTGCAAGGTTGGTCAAGTGGATGGAGAGAATGCAGTTGTATTTCTGACGGGAATAATAATAAATCTGTTCGATTCATTTTTGCATACGACTCTACTTTTTATGGTCCTGATGGCCTTCCCGACGGTACCATCGCGCTAGCAGATACCATTATCCAACCCATAGTCATTGTGCAGCGATCGCAATCACAACAAAACCAAATAGGGGTTATTCAAACCTCCGCAACTCAAACTTTAAGAGGGCAATTTATTATACCTGGATATATAAAAAGTCTTGTTTCGCTTAACACCGTATCCATTGCTACAAACGGACTAACCTGGGCTATTTATCCCAATACGCCTTCTTCTATTACAACTGTTGATAGTAGTAATGGCAATAGGTATTATAGGTTTAATCTAACAGTAGACCCAAGAACCGATTATAGAATTGAAGCAAAATTTAATTCAACCAATTTGGCATTGCTAGTGCCTGCCACAACCATAGTTGTACCAACTGCGGCATCTAATGATACTTTGCGTGCAACGGTATTGCCTTATGGGAAAGCATCTTTTAGCATTGACTCTGTTATCACGCATGAAACCGAAGTAGGATTTTGGAGAACCGTTTTTGCCCCTGGCGATAGTTCAATTACGGTATTCCCGGGCCAAGAGAACTGGTATGGGGCCACTAATACAGAACGCAATGTTTATAGGGCCAAATCAAAAATTATCAAGTATAAAGCAGACTGGGCGGGCTTTGGAACCAAGCTTTGGGAATATGCTTTACCTACAGAATCTTGGGGTGGGGGCGTGAGTAAAGATGGTAAACATATTGTTTATATGATTAACCAAAAAGGTAGAGAAAGCGGATTAGAAAATGATCCAACAGTAGATTGGGTGGGTGTTTTGGATGGAACAACAGGACAAAAAAAATGGGGTTTAAGAGGTAACCAACAAATACAAGAAGGATTAGAAGTGGCCATTTCCTCAACTGGTACTTATATAGCCATGGGAACTACTGGAAGTGGTAGATTTTCTGTCTATAGAAACAATGGGAATAGTGGAACACTATTATGGAGTAATCCAGCAGACTTTGCAAACGGCAATAAGGATATTGGACAAATTAGAAAGATTGTTTTTTCAGACAATGACCAATATGTATACGCTGGTTGTGGAGACATGTATTTGAGAAAGTATAAAATTGCAGACAGTAGTTTGGTTTGGAAAGCCTATATAGGTGGATGGCCTTTTGTAAATGGACTGGTCATAGCCAACGGGTATGTGATTACTGGCACCAAGTCTAAAGACAGAACAGTAATCCGTGATTCTGATGGAGTAGTTCAATATTTTGCTGGAACCTTTGGATATGATGCATCAGTAGATAGTTCTTTTTCTGGTCCTGTGTTTGGTTTTGGACCAATTGTAACTGACAGGAATTCAGGTAGGGCTATTGCCAGTGTTGGAGGCAACTCTGTTAAGCATAGTATCCTCAATGGTAGTTTTGTATTAACTGCTGATAGATTCGTAGATGTGTATCCCCGTTATGGTGGAAATAGTGTGGCCAATAAAGCCACTTATATTGGATCTGGATCAGGAGAACAATCACAATCAGGTTGGGCAAGTGCAACTGGTGATAGAATAGTAGTGGCAGCCCGAGATTTGTCAACTGGTGTGTTTCCAAGAAAGACGGCGGCTTTTTATAAAATTAATAGAACCATCAATCGCTATCCCACCATGGATTCTATTGGGGCAAAGTCTTTTACCAAATTTGATACCCTGCGTTTAAAAATTAGCTATCGCGATTTCAACGATTATATTACTGCCAATACACAGTTGTCATTAACAGCAACGGCTGAAACTGCTGACTTAAAAACCATAGTGCGGGGCGATTCTGTGATCATCTATGGCGCTGCAGGTTTCAATGGTATTGCTGCTGTTACTGTTTCCATTGCAGAAACTGCCACAACTGAAAAATGGACTGTTTCAGAGCGATTCCCTGTTACAGTTAATTGCAATACTATTACTACTCCTACTATTACCAAAGACATAGACAACTTCTTAGTGTCATCTTCCTTATATAATAATACATGGTACAAAGACAATGTGCTCATGTCTGATACTACTCAAAAAATTAAGCCAACATCAAGCGGTAATTATGCTGTAAAAGTGGTTCAGGGAGGTTGCAGCTCCTCACTATCATCAGCCACCAATTATATTCCAACTGCCTTAACTAATTTAAGTGCTGGCCAATTCATTAAAACCTTTCCAAACCCAGTACGTAGTGAATTACACATACAGTATCAGTTAAATGGTACCAATAGTATCAAAGCCATGCTCTATGATGTAACTGGAAAATTGGTTTTGCAACAGAACAGTCTTTCAAATGGAGGTAGTCTATCCATGGGAAATCTGATTAGAGGATCCTATCTCTTGCGCTTATATGATAGGAATGCTAAATTATTACATACAGAAATATTGATCAAGGATTAACCAGTTGTTAGTTGAGTTACAACTGTTAATCCTTGACCTAATACTTTTAAGAATATACTCTTAAACTAGTTCCTGAAAGGCTTGTCTTATAAATGGTTAAACCCCTAGATCCATTACTATTTAAACCAGTTCCATTTATGTCAAAGCTAGCACCGTGAGCACTGCAATACCACTGATTATTGTTAGATCTATAGGTAATTTGTTTTTCGCCTTCATGACTGCAGATTACTGTTGCAGCAGCATAAGTGTTAGTACCTGTTTTGGCAATGACTACAGCATTTTGAATAACATAACCGCCTATAGAACTTAATGCGGCACTAGATGCATCATTCAAATTGAGTGTAAAGTCAACTGGCCCAGAAGGGGTATTGGCGTTTTTACTACAAGAACCCAAGCAGGTAGCAGTAAGTGCAAACATTGCTCCAAGTCCCATCTTGTTTAAAAATTCAGCTCTTTCCATGATTGATA
>Ga0209480_10000356_pt1 | contig 39296 bp, 27 predicted proteins | sample JI61114C2DNA_FD_187501 | JGI IMG/M metagenome (GOLD analysis project Ga0209480, IMG submission 187501) | Wastewater effluent complex algal communities from Wisconsin, to seasonally profile nutrient transformation and Carbon sequestration -... | ecosystem: Engineered > WWTP > Effluent > Algae... | reverse complement strand
CTGCACCGACCATGGCATTATCAGGACTTCCTACCATCTGCTCTACTGTGCGATAGAAAATAATTGGATTTAAATATTGTAATTCGAAATTATTATTTCGACTAAAAACTACAGATTCAAACAATCCGACATTTAGCCATTTGGTCAAATTTAAACTTAGATGATGCGCAGCGATATATTTCTTAGGAATTAACTCATCACCGCCTCTTTGACCTGAGGCATTTAATTCAGCAAATATATTTTGATAATCAAAGATCCAAAGTTTTGTATTTAATTTTAAATAGAAATAATTAGCACCATCGTCCGATAAAAATAACGAACGGTAACCATCTCCTATAAAGTTCTTTCCATGACCGAACTGAAGAGCAATCTGGTCAATTATTTTAAATCCCAATACTCCTTGTGAATTTAAATAATCTACTCCATTTACATTTTTAAGAAATGAGGGCGTATAGCTTTTATTAAATCCGGCACCGGGTACAGCGCCAAACTTACCTCTCCATTCATTGACATAGGATGGATAAGCTTCTTGTGTTTCATGTATATTAGCATAAAAAAAGACCCGGTCTGCAATGCCACCACGTATTTCTGCACCACGAATATTTTTGAATGTAGTACTACCCACATCATTGTTATTCGAAGAACCAATATTGAAATTAAATACCGGATTAATTCTAATGTAGAAATCTTGTTGATTAACTTCAATTAAATTGGCAGGGTCTTTATAAAACAATCCAAAGATGGGCCTTTTATTTTCTTCTGAGGCTGGAGTAGTTTTATTTAAATCATTCTCATCCGGCGAATAAAAAGTACGTGTTGAATCGAGATAATTTCTATTGCCTGAAGTTGATTTCTCTTCATACAAAACACTCGTAAGCTGCTCACTTTCCTTACATTCATTGACTAGAAACTGAATATCCTCATGATCTTTTGCACTTAAGTTTTTATTCCCTTCCAGATCTTTGATTAATTGTAATACTTGAGCTCTCGTAAAATATTGGTGGGAAGAATGGTAAGATTTCTCATTTTCAACCTTCATCATAAGTCGTTCGATGATGGCTTTAGTTGGTTCTGATGAAGGAATAGCAATGATTTGACCTGTCAGATTATTTACCCCGAATAATAGAATAATACATGTTTTAATTAATAATGAATACTTTCCTTTAGTGGTATTTAAATTCATAAATAATTAATTGCTATTAAAAAATTAAATTTCTGATCCGGATCACTTCTTCCACTTAAAAGTACTGATCATATGTTGAACATCTTTTTTCATAAATTCTATCACCGGAGCCAATGAATCTTGATTGGTTCTGACATTAAAATACAAAGCACCTCTAAGAAAATGCGTCGTACTGTCTGTCAGAAAAAACTGATAAGTAGACGCTACAGGCCCTTCAATATCAAATATTGTCCCACTGACATGATCAGGTCTGCTTACAGGTATTTCATCTATGAAACTTGCTTTTTTATTGTGTACCCCGGCTAATTTATAGGCATCATTGATCACCTTGTTAAGTGAATTCTTTTTACCAAGAGGATAATAAGTACAAAATATAAGGCTTTGAAATTGTGGGACATAAATATTAAACCAGCAGGCATCCTCAGGCTTTTCGCCAAAGAATGAGGTGTCCTGAACGATAGTGGCATAATCCGGATATTCAAAAGTAAATTCACAGAATGAAGTATCAAACTGTACATAATTTTTTTCAGGATACACTACTCTAGGAAAAGAGCGGGGCTTGGGAGTTTGAACAGACTCCTCCTTGCAACCTATGGCGAAGATGGCCACTATAGTTAACAGTAAAAACAGCTTTGACTTATTCATTCAATTTATTTTCGAAGTGTCAAAGTTAGATGAATTTTCAATGAAAAGCTGAAAATGCCGGCAAAGCTTTGTGCTGAAAATCAAATAAGGCCTGATTTTCGTAGGATGAGCCATCCGTAGCTTTATCACCTTTGAATGCGATCCATTCACCACCCCAATAGCAAAACCCAATAGACTTTGTTCGCTCAACAATGCTTCTGATCTCTTTAACAAAATTTTGCTGACCTACTTTTGTAGCTGCATAGCCATTGACTAACTGACTTTCCAGGCCTAAGACATTATTAGTATAATCAGCATACTGTAATGTAAAAGGATAAGAAACTTCAGCGATCAGTACCTTCTTGTTATAGTCTTTTTGCAGTCTTTCAATGGTAGTTTCCAGAAGTGCTAATGACTTTCCATGCCATACAGGATAATAAGACAAACCTATAACATCATAATCCAAACTTGCGTTTTTCATTATATTAAAGAAGTAATCACTTCCTTCCAATCCTGCAAAATGGATGATGATCTTCGATTCAGGACTAGCTTCACGACTGCCTCTGACACCAGCTTTCAGAAGTTTGACAAAATTTCCTTCATTAGTGTATTTTCCAAGGTCCCATAGCATTCCGCCATTGATCTCATTGCCAATCTGAACATACTCGGGTTTTATTTTAGACATGATATTTTTAGTAAAAGTATAGACAGAGTCTTCCAGCTGCTCCACATTCAATCCAATCCAGTTCTTAGGAATAGCTTGTGCACCGGGATCAGCCCACGTATCAGAATAATGGAAGTCCAGAAATATTTTAAAGCCATGTGATCTGCATTTAGCCACAAGTTGTAAAACTTCCTCCAAACCCGAATGCGCAGAACCTTCTATATTCCATAGACGAATCCTTGCCGTATTGACACCATTTTCTTTAATTATATCCAAAAAGTCCTTTGATACACCTGCTGAATCATAGAAAATTGTATTCGTTGCCTCTATTTCAGGTAAAAAAGAAATGTCCATTCCTTTAATATCCAAGTTAAAAAGTTCAGGTTTGATGTTGACTGGGTCTTCTTTACAAGAATACAAAACAATTGAAAAAATGATAGTAACAAAAATATGTAATCTAATAATCATATTATTTTGAATGGATTTTGACGAAATTACAAAAATTAAAATAATCTTCTAAAATGTTCTTTTGCATGGAAGGTATTACGATTTTTAATTGGGTAAAGACAACTTTATTTCGAATTATATTTTTCTCTTTTACTTATTCATAAAATTATTACCTTAGCGCCTCATTCCTAATTTATTAATAACAAACAAACAAATGACAAGAAACAGACTTCTAACATTATTATTTTCTGTCCTGGCGTTACAGTTCACTTATGCACAGGTCACTTACACCGATGATTTCGATGCGTACACTGCCGGAACAACAGTCGTAACAAATAATCCTACCTATTGGAGAACATGGGGATCTACTACTGGTGGAGCTGCTGACGACGCTTTCATCACAGATGCAAAAGCAGCAAGTGGAGCTAATAGTTTCATCATTGAAGCTAAGGTAGCTGCTGGTGGTCCTATGGACCTTATCCTAAAACTTGGCAACAATGTCAATAAAGGTAAGATCCACGCTGAATGGAATATGTATGTAGAACCGGGTTATAGCGGATATTTTAATTTCCAGTCTACTACTACTGCGGGTACAGGATGGGCTATGGATTTTAATTTTAGTCCTGAAGGTGACCTACAAGTAGTAGCCGGTGCAGTTACTTATAGCAACAAACTTAAGTTCCCGGTTGGAGAATGGTTTAATTTTGCTGCGGACATAGATATTTCTAATAATATGTGGGCAATATCTATTGATGGCGAATGCGGTGCAACATTCAGAAGTGCACTTTCTTCTGTAGCTTCAGTTGACTTTTTTGCAAACTCAGGTAACAAGTACTACATCGATGATGTATCATTTACTACAGATGCTGCGGACATTAAAGTATATAATGGAAGTGAGGCTGGTTTGTTGAATTTGGTCGTTACTGAAGGCTTACAAATCGCTGGAACTAATATTAAAACTGCTGCAACATTATATAATGTTGGAAAAGATACTATCACAAGCATTGAATACACTATCTCTGGTGGTAGTGGATCTGAAACTAAAACTTTGGAGGGACTTAAATTAGCTCCTAAAAAGAATTTATCTATTGCTATCCCTGTTGAAGTTAAATTAGTAGATGGAGCTAACGATATAGTTTTAGAGCTTACAAAGGTTAATGGTGCTTTGGACTCAATGCTATGTAATAATAAAATAGTTGGATCAGCTTATGCTGTACTTCCGGCTACTCACAGAAAAGTAGTATTGGAAGAAGGTACAGGAACATGGTGCGGATGGTGCCCAAGAGGTGCAGTATTCCTTGACGCTATTTCTCCTTCTTATGATGATTACTTCGTTCCGATAGCTGTACACAATGGAGACGTAATGACCGTAGCTCCTTATGATAATGTGGTTACTTCATTTGATGGCTTTACTGGTTTCCCGGGTATGATCGTGGACAGAAGAGAAGTAGTAGATCCTTCTGCTGCTTTGCCTCCAGGATTAAACTATTTGAGAGAAGAACCGGCAGCTGTACTTACTATTGGTGCACGTGAAGGCGCTGTAGCAGGAACAATGGATGTATCTGTTACAGCAGATTTCCTTCAGGATATTCCTTCTGGTTATAGTATGTATATTACTGTAATTGAATCAGAAGTAAGAGGTACAACTTCTGAGTACAATCAATCTAACTATTATGCAGGTGGAGCAAGTGGCCCAATGGGTGGTTATGAAAGTTTACCAGGAACTGTTCCGGCAGCTCAAATGGTTTACAAGCATGTCGCAAGAACATTTGATAATTCTTTGAAGAATATGCCTTCTGCATCTATCGATGATAAGAATGTATATAATTACAATATAGCATTGAATGGTGATTGGAATATAGAAAACTTAAAGATAGCTGCCGTTTTACTTAATGAAGATGGTCAGGTATCGAATGCAAATGATGCAACAATTGCAGATGCAACCACTGAAGGATTCGTTATTTCTGCTACAGAAAAAATCCTTTTAAATACAGATCTTAATGTATATCCGAATCCTGCTAAAGATCTTACTACAGTAGAGTTGACGATAAACAGATCTTCTAATGTTGAAATATCATTGGTAGACGTTCAAGGAAGAACAGTTCTGGTGAAAGACTTTGGTCAGCAGCAAGGTAAGATCAACTTGCCGATCTCTATCAAAGGTATGACTCCTGGTGTTTATACTGCTATCGTGAGAACGAATGAAGGTATGGCGACTAAGAGATTAGTGATCCAATAAATTTATACCTGATTCGATCAGGATTGATAATAAAAGGAAAGCCGTCGTGGAAATGCGACGGCTTTTTTTGTTATATATGTATTAATAAATATTGAATACGAAGCCGGCATTGAAGGCATAAGAGACTTTATTCTGAAGTTGTCTAGTTCCTAGTCCATTCCTATCAGTTAAAGATGGATCAAATGTCCTCCCTATATACCAATCTGACACGTTATATGAAAAATCATCAGGGATAAAATTCATATTTGGATCATTTAGAAAATCTTTGACAAATGAGTGAAAGTATACAACTTCAAAATTTGCAAATAGCCTTAATTTATAATTAATAAAATAAGAAGATTGAAGCATGATTTTGGGGGCAATACTGGTACTTTTTATATCAAGAATACGCTGATCTTCATAATCCATTTTATAAAATATATAATTCATCAAGGTGGTCAATTCAACATTTGTTCTTGAATTTGGATAATAACCCATTTTGTAAGCTACCAGTACTTTAGGGCTTATAACATTTGATATTGTTGCTTCTTTTGAATCATAAAAAGTATTCTTAGACTTATTAATGTCCAAACTAATTATTGTGTAAAAATTAGATTGTAAATATCTTGAAATAGGTTTCTGCACTGAGAATTCCATAGAAAGGGCACCTCCAGATGAAAATGAATATTCTCCATCTTTAAAATATTTAGAATACGAAATATTCGGGTCAATACCCACCGCAAATCTGGACCCTATCGACCGAAATCCTATCCCTGCGAAAGAATAATTATCGATCAATATCGTAGTTAGTTCTATATCCGACGCCGCTTTAACAGGAAAATTACTCTTTAACCAGATACTGAGACTCCTCAGAACCTGAAGTCTGAAATTCCTATTGTCAAGTATTCTGGTAAAGTTAAACTTTGCAATCTCGCCTGCAAATGCAAATATCATATCCTGACTGATTGTGTCTGTCAGTATATCCTCTCTCCTAAGATCATCGATGATGAATTCTGCCAGCATTACTTCATTGAGTATATTGATCCTGCCCACACCGACCTTTAATGGTATATTGAGATAAGCACTCAGATTATTATATGCATTGGTTTTTGTACGAATATTATTGTAGATACCTGCATGATACCCATATTCAAAAAATTTATTGTCACCTCTATATTTTCTAAATATCTCGTCTGATATAGCTGTGGTATTGAATGCGTTGGAAGCACTTGCTGTATTTATTATGCTGGAAAAAGTCCTGCTATTATAATATTGCTTATTATCATTGTTGATATATCTACTTCCATTTAAAAATAATGAATTAGAAAACCTGGTGGAGCGGTCAGTAGCTGAAGCATTGTTTCCAAGATTTAAATTTTCATTTAATTGTAAGCTTTTATAATCAACTTTAGGAAATTGATAATCCTTATAATTCAATTGTTGACCATTCGACGTTGTCGATATTAATTGAAGGAAAATCATACACGCGATGATTACTTTGAAGTTTTGATGATGCATAATTTTAATTTTTGTAAAATAAAAGTATAGAAAAAATTCTACATCATTTGATATTTACAAATTGATGGGTGTTAATATTAATATAAAAAAGTCAACCGGTATAACTGGTGTACTTTCCACTGGTTAACTGGTGCACTATTCAATGTATTACAGACAAGGGCAAGCCTTATCCCTGCCGACATTCAATTATATTTAAGTACTTAATACCTAATTCCGTATTTACAAAGATCAACTGTGATGACAGGTCTCATCCTATCCCTACAGTTGATCTTTGTAAATACTATCTTACTATAATAATCTAATACTGATTAACTATAAACTGGTTAACTGGTGCACTAAAATCTGGTTAACTATTAATACTGGCAAACTTTACCATTAATGGCGGACAATGGCAAGCATTATCCCTACTATAATACTATAATACTATAATACTTATACCCTAAAATGCTTCAATCTGATTACCTCCTCTTTGGTAAGGAAACGCATCATACCGCGGGGTAGATCCTTTTTGGTCAATCCTGCATAGTAGACGCGGTCAAGTTTTTCCACTTCATAACCGACAAATTCGAAGATGCGACGGATGATCCTGTTACGACCTGAATGCAATGTGATGCCGACTTCATTAAGCGGAGCACCCTTGACATATGAGATTCCATCGACTTTGATCGGGCCATCTTCGAGTTGAATGCCCTTTTTAATTTGTTCAAAATGCTCTTCTTCCAATGGCTTATTGAGCGTAGCATGGTATATCTTTTTGACTTCATAAGAAGGATGGGAAAGTCGTTTTGTGAGATCACCATCATTGGTGATAAGCAGCAAACCTGTCGTATCCCTGTCTAGTCTTCCCACAGGAAACACATGAGTAGAGACTTTTCCTTTGATGATGTCTTGAATACTTTTACGACCTTTTTCATCCGAAAGAGTAGTGATGACATCACGTGGCTTGTTTAACAATATATAGATCCTCAGTTCAACTGGTTTAATCACCTTTCCTTTGTAGGATACTTTATCGTTTTCCTGAACTCGGTAACCTGGCTCTTTTATTACATTGTCGTTGACCTGGACCTCACCATTGGCTATGAGAGTATCTGCGGCCCTTCTACTACAAACACCTGAATTGCTGACATATTTATTGAGCCGAGGGGTAGGATCTTCATCCTTCTCAACAGGTTGGATCTTAGGTGAGGCTGGCTTCAATGCATCCTTGCGAACAGTAGATTTTCTTTTTTCAGGACGTTCTTCTTCAAATGGCTTAGGCGTCTGCTTTCTGAATTTGTCAAAACCTTCCGGTTTAGTGGTGGTTCTACTTCCTGACCTTTTCGGGGCATTTTTAGGGTTTTTTTCCCGCATCTGATGTAATGAATAATGAATAATGAATAATGAATAATAATGGGTAATGAGTAATGAGTAATGTTTAAAATTCTTAACTAACTATACTCAATTTTCCTTTTTTCGGTGCGCATACAGCGCTGCTCCGATGACACCGGCATCATTCTGAAATTTCGCCGGAACAATACTTGTTTCTAAAGTAAAGTACTGTTTATACAAGTCAAACTTCTTACTTATGCCTCCACCAATAATAAAAAGATTCGGAGAAAATATAAATTGAAGATGGTTGAGAAATTCATCAAGCCTTCCACCAAATTTTTCCCAATTTAGGTGTTTTTCTTTTCTTACAATATTGGAAGCATAATGTTCTGCGATGCTTTTGTGGAATTTTAAATGACCGAATTCAGTATTTGGGACCAGCACTCCATTATAAAACAAAGCGCTTCCAATACCTGTCCCTATGGTGAGAACGATGACAACACCGGGTTGATTCGCTGCAAATCCAAATGCCTGTTCAGCCATACCGGCTACGTCTGCGTCATTCGCCACGTAAACAGGACATGCAGAATACTTGGACAAAAGATTTTCAACATTCGCATTGATCCAGGATTTATCAATATTAGAAGCTGATAAAGCAATTCCATTTTTAACGATGGCAGGGAAGCCACAACCAATAATTCCTTTGTATTCAAATTGCTCTGTAATAGTCTGGACTGCATGACCTATGGCATCAGGCGTGGCAGGATCCGGAGTTAGCACTTTAACTCTTTCTGTTACTAATTCGCCGGTGGTAACATCGACAATAGCACCTTTTATTCCGGTGCCTCCGATATCAAAACCTAAAATATGATTAGGATTCATGTACTATTTTTAAGGATCAACAGATATTTAATCCCTCAAAAGTACATAAAAATTGCAAGGCCAACGTAGGAATTATATTAAACTATCCTGCAGTCCCCATTTGCTTAAGAAAGTTTACATGAGCACGGACAGCAGATGCCACCGTCTTATATTCGATATATTTCAACTCATATTCGTCACACACCTTCTTAATGATACCACTAATAGCCGGATAATGTGTATGAGAAATCTTAGGAAATAAATGATGCTCAATCTGGAAATTCAAACCTCCAACGTACCAACTCACAAACTTATTCTTAGTGCCGAAGTTGGCAGTAGTTTTAATTTGGTGCGCTGCAAATTCATCCTGAAATTTATTGGTATCTGCATCTGCCACCGGAAAGTCAGTGTGCTCTACAGTATGAGCTAATTGGAAAACGATACTTAACATAAACCCTGCTACGATATTCATAACCAAGAAACCAAGTAACCAAGGAAAGAATCCGAATAAATAGATAGGTAATGCACAGAATACAAGCGCATGCCAAATCTTTACCATCCAAAATCTAACATGTACTTTGGTAGTCATATCAGTTAATGGAAAATCTCCGATTCTTTTCTTGAAATATTTTTTATAGTCAGATCCAAATACCCAATAAGCATACATCAACATATATAACCCAACAAAATAAATATGTTGGAATCTGTGTGCCTTAAATTTTTCCTGAGTCGGAGCAAATCTCATTAATTTACCCACTTCGATATCATCATCTATACCATCCACATTTGTGAAAGTGTGATGGATAAGATTGTGCTTAATATTCCAAAAATAATGACTGGCACCAAGCATACTCATGGTATAAGCTGCCAATTTATTGCTATTCTTCCTTCCACTGAAACTACCATGACTTCCATCATGCATTACATTGAAACCAATAGCAGCAATTAACAAACCTAAAATTACACATTCTGTCAACGCGATAGCCCAATGAGGCTGGAATATAAATAAGTGTAATACAGTCAAACCAAATAAAGAAAGCAAGATTATTGCTTTCAAATAAAGAGGTCTGTTACCTGTTTGTTTGATATTATTTTTTTCAAAATACTCCTGAACACGACTCCTTAATTCATTATGAAGTGATTTTCGAACGTGAGGAAATTTAGGAAAAACGTGCACTGATGACATAGCGTAAAAATTTGTGTAAAGTTAGTTTATTTTATTGAAATAATCTTCATTCTAATAGGTTTCATTGGACGATCACCAGGGGCTGTGGGCTGAGCAGCTATTTTGTCGATCACATCAAGACCTTCTATTACTCTCCCGAATACAGTATATTCTCTGTCAAGATGAGGTGTACCACCGATAGTTTCATACTCTTCTTTAACGCTGGTTGGATATCTGAAATTGCCTTGTGCTTCCTTGGATGTGAGCACTGATTCATCAGTAGGAAGGCCTTGCACGATATAAAACTGCGAACCTGAAGATCTTTTTTCAGGATTGCCTGGACCACCGGTTCTTGCGGCAGCTAATGCGCCTTTTAAATGATATAAAGAGTCTACGAACTCTGCGGGTATAGTATAGCCTGGACCACCACTTCCTAGATTCTGTCCATTTTCTTCCTTAGAATTTGGATCACCTCCTTGGATCATGAAATTCTTTATCACTCTGTGAAATGCCAATCCATCATAAAAACCACTTTCTACCAATTTGATAAAATTATCTCTGTGTAATGGTGTCGCGTCAGACAATTGTATTAACATATTTCCAAATTCCGTCTCCACTAGCACCTGGCAGTGCAATGGCGGTTCAATATTTAATTCCATCTTTTTATTTGTTGATTTTTTTCCGTCACTTGCTTTAAGGGTTACTTCGTATTTTCCACTATGTGTATATTTATGCGCTGGAGAAACTTCTGTAGATGTATTGCCATCGCCAAAATCCCATGTATAAGAGGTCGCTTTAGAAGACTTATTTTCAAACTTCTGTTCAGTGATCACCTTTTTACTACTTGATATAATACTAAAGTCGGCAATTGGTTTCGCACAACTTGACATTAATAGACTAATGGATAAGATTAATATATATTTACTCATATTTTATTTCAAATTTCCGGCAAAAATACTTTCATTTTATTAAGTTTGGGCAATTAAAATATAATAGAATGATCAAGTCGATAATTTTAACTTTTCTTTTTGTTTTTTCCAGTCTTCCAATATTTGCCGGAGAGGGAATGTGGCTGCCATTTTTACTTCAACAAATGAATGAAAAAGAAATGCAATCCATGGGTATGAAGATGTCAGCTGAAGATATTTATAGTGTCAATAAAGGAAGCCTGAAGGATGCCATAGTTCAATTTGGCGGAGGTTGCACAGGAGAAATCATATCTGGATCCGGTTTGCTTTTGACCAATCATCATTGTGGATATGGTCAGATCCAAAGCCATTCTTCTTTGGAAAACAATTACGTAGACAAAGGATTTTGGGCCAAGTCTCAAAAGGAAGAATTGTCCAATCCTGGTCTGACGGCAACTTTCATCATTTCGATGGCGGATGTCAGCACTTCAATTCTTAAAGGTGTAACTGATAAAATGTCTGCTTCAGAAAAGCAAAGTATGGTGGACAAAAACATGGAGCAACTAAAGAAAAATTACGCAAAGGAGAGTTATCAGGAGATATTGGTCCGTTCATTTTATAAAGGGAATCAATATTACCTTTTTGTAACAGAAACATATCGGGACGTAAGATTGGTTGGCGCTCCACCTTCTTCAATAGGAAATTTCGGAGTAGATACAGACAATTGGATCTGGCCGCGTCATACATGTGATTTTTCCATGTTCAGGATCTATGCTGATAAAAACAACAAGCCTGCCGATTATTCAAGTGACAACGTACCATTCAAACCGCGCCATTTTCTACCAATATCCATGGATGGTATCAAGGAAGGGGATTTTACAATGGTCTTTGGATTCCCAGGATCAACCAATGAATATCTGCCTTCAGAATCTATAAAGCAAATCACTGACCTGAGCGATCCTGTTAAAGTGGCATTGCGAACCAGAGCACTTGACATCATGCATAAATATATGGTGGCAAGTGAAGCTGTCAAGATCAAATATGTTACTAAAGCTGCCGGAATATCCAATGGTTGGAAAAAGTGGCAGGGCGAAATGGAAGGGTTGAAGAAAACGGATGCCTTTGGTAAAAAGCAGAAGTACGAAGCGGAGTATAATAGATTACTTAACTCCAATGCCGCATTAAAAGCAAAATATGGAGGTGTTTTGGAAGAATTAAATGCCAATGTGATAAAGTCTAATGACTATGTTAAAATACGTGAATATAGTCTCGAGATACTTCGCACAAACATTGAGATGCTCAGATACTATTCAAAACTAGACGCTCTGGTAAATGCGTTTGAGAAAAATGGTGGGGAAGAAATGATGAAAAAAGCCGATGCTGTAAAATCATGGGGACCAGGCTATTTCAAAAATTATGAAAGAAAAATCGATGAAGAGACATTTGCTGCTCTTCTACAGATGTATTATAATGATGTAGATAAAGAATACATCTTTAAAGGCCTGGAGTCGTTGGCTCCAAACTCAGATCAATACACTGCAAATGTAAAGGCATTGTTTGACGCATCATATCTCAATTCTGAAGAAAAATTGAACGAATTGTTGATAAAAAAACCTGAAGACTTGGCCAATTCAATCAAATCTGATCCTGCATACATTTTTTACAAGGAGATGATCGACCAGTACAATGTAAAGGTTGCACCAAATGTTACTTTGTATGAAGGGAAGGTAACCTCTGGCATGGAGCGATATATGGCTGCTCAGATGGAAGTATTTAAGGACAGAAAATTTTATCCTGATGCCAACTCAACTCTTAGAGTGACTTATGGAAAGGTCAATAGTTATGCGCCGCGTGATGCTGTAAAATATGAATTCCAAACATACCTTGACGGCGTTATGGAAAAATATATACCGGGGAATTACGAATTTGATCTTCCTCCAAAATTAATTGAATTGTACGAAAAGAAAGATTTCGGTCCTTATGCAGAGAATGGAAAAATACCTGTTGCATTCATAGCAACTAATCATACTACCGGAGGAAATAGCGGCAGTCCGGCTATTGATGCCTATGGCAATCTTATAGGTTTGAACTTTGATAGAGTGTGGGAAGGCACGATGAGTGATTATAACTACGACGCATCTATTTGCAGAAATATCATGGTTGACATCAGATATGTATTGTTTATCATCGATAAATACGGTGACGCGAAGCATATTGTGGATGAAATGAAGTTAGTACATCCTAAAAGCAAACCTAAAGGGGTGAAAACCACTCCAAAAGGTGTTACGAAAAAACCATCTGCTAAGAAGTAAAACTCAAGGTAAAAAGTAAAATTGAAGGCAGGTCATAAGATCTGCCTTTTTTATTTGATTGAAGTTTCGGAGTTGATTATACCATTGGTAAACAATAGTGTAAATATATAACTATTGTAATATATAAAGACCTATAATATTGATTTCTAAACAGTTAATTCAATTCTCTATTTTATTCAATTTATTTTAAATGGTTTCATTTGCTGGGTTCAACCATCGAAGTTTTATTCTGACCCGCCGCCGCTAAAGCTTTGTCGGGCAAGCTTCTATTGTCTTCTATATAACTAAAACTAAGTTTTTACAGTTCAAGTATTTGACATAAGTTGTTTAGATTTAAACTTTATACGCTCATTTGAGCATTCGCCCAAAAAAGAATTATTAGCCACTAATTGCACGAATGATGCATTGCATCTAACACGAATTTATTCGTGAAAATTAGTGAAATTATCTGCGATGCTGCTTCGCGGTAGTGGCTAAAATATATGGAGTATTAATCTATTATAAAAATTTAGTGTCATCTCTGTTCTATTTTCATCAAGTTATCTATTTTGATTTTGGAAGCAAAGAATTCCAGATTAACTAATTTCTAATTTCTACCTTAGATTAAGTCATAGCAAAACTTTTAGAAAATATTTATATCGCCGAAACTTTAGTTATTTGATTTAAATTGGTAACCTAGTAAATAGCCTGAACACAAATATCATAAGGCAAAATAATAGTAAAATAATTAATTCTGCTTCGTTTAATTAAAGCACTTACCTGAGAGTACCTTTTGGAAAAAGATAATCTAATCAAGCAAGCAGAAGTAACATCTGATCAGCATCAGGCGTCTGGCATAGCTATTAATCCGCCCATCTTTCAACTTCAGGTAAATCCAACAAATAATACTCCAGCTAAATTAAAAAAAGAGGAAGAGGTTCAAGAAAAATCCATAGAAGACTTTTCATCACTTAGTTATGACACGGGTGATGCCGATCCACCTGGAGACAAAAATAATTTGAACCAATTGAGTCAAGCGAAGCCACCGGTATTCCAACTCAAAAGTTCCTCTTCTTCAGGTATGCCTGATGAAACGCTTAATAAAATGTCCAGTAGTTTTGGCACTGACTTCTCCGATGTTAATATTCATTCAGATTCAAAGAGTGCCACAGATGCTGGAGCCTTGGCTTATACACAAGGCAATGACATCCACTTCGCCCCGGGACAATATGATCCATCATCTCAGAGTGGTCAGGAATTACTTGGGCACGAATTGACTCATGTACAGCAACAAAGGGAAGGACGCGTGCAGGCAAATAATGAAGTGAATGGTATGCCCTTGAATGATGATAAGGGATTGGAAGCGGAGGCGGATGAAGGAGGTCGGATGGCTGTGCAAATGAAAGAAGATTCCATAAAAACAGCCTCCAAACTAGTCACTCAATCTAATATTATCCAAAAGAAATCCTCATTTGTTATTCAAATGATTACAGATGAGGACTTGGGGGCAAGGGCCGACCAAGCTGACGCTGCTCGAACTCCATTTGTTTTTGATCCAACGACTATCACCAATATGGAGCGGCCCACGCCAACATCCGACGATACTGATATAGCACGAAAATTGAGTATTTGGCCAGAATTGAGAGTTAAACGAAATGAAAAAATATCCTTGCAGACCGGGGAGTATGAAGCTAGCACTGGCTTCGACTTAGATTCCTATAGCGGAGACAGAGGCCCAGGGGGGATTGTCAGTGGACCCCGTCGTGGACCTGAACGACCAGAAGAAGTGACAAGGATTAGGGCTAGGAGAGAAGTACTAAATCGCGAAATACAGAATTTGTTGGAAAGTGTAAATTTACACACTGAAGCTGAGTTTGATTCAATTGTAGCCAGTTTGCCGAGCCGATTCGAAGCAAAAGGGAAACAAGTACTTTTATACACTCTAAATCAAAATGCACGCATCGCCCATCGTGAGCAGTCAAGATATCAAGGAGAAGCAAATCAGGGACAAATGGATGGGCTCAGACAAGCTGCCAGGGACCTTGTAAGCCTCAAGACAACTTATGAAAGCCGACAGCAAGATGCAGATAATCTTCGGGAACCGTTAGGCGAACCAGGGTCAAGGTTTGCCATGCGTGGTAATATCGCTGAACGACAGAACATCCTTCGAGAAGTTCAAGCCATGCGTCAGCGCTTTGATGCAAGGAAAAGGGAATTAGGGTTGATTTACCCTATACTAATGTCGGAATCAATTAATTTATCAGCCATCGCTACGGGCAATTCTGATACTGTTGGAAACAATGTAGCTGGGGTTACCAATGAAGTATTACAAAATTTTATGACTGCGAGAGCGGCAGTGATGAGCAACGAAATAAAAATCTGGAACATGGGCTTCATGATTGAACCCACGAAACAAGCTATGGGATTTGCCCCAGAATCGGGTGCTAACATCCTCATGTCCCAACATATCATAAATAGAGGAATCCAAGATGCCATAGAGCAAGGCATGATGGCCGCATTCCAAATTGGACTAGCCATAGTTGCAACTATGGGTACAGGAGGATTGGCTTTAGCAGCTGGAGTGGCTGGTGCTGGACTGAGTATTGGACAAGCGTTTAATGACATCGAAAACTTTCAAAACCAAAATGCCGCTAGCGGCTCAGCACTAGACCCAGCTCAAGCGATTTCCAGTGAAGACCCTTCTTTGTTTTGGCTTGCAATCAGTATTGTAGGAGCTGCGGCTGATATAGGAGGTGCAGCAGCAGCTTTCAGAGCTATAAGAGTAGATATTAGAGCAGCAAGAAGTATAGAACAGCTTGAAGTAGTAGTTCGGCGTGAAGCACAAACGCTTGCGTCCTCAGGGCAGTTTGCAGATGGAATGACGCAAGAGGTCTTCATTCAACGAATTATGTCCTCTGCACGGCAACATATGATATCCAACATTGAAGCAGCTACTCATCGCGCTGGAGTATTAGCTCGCCTCATGGAGCCGAACAACCCTCTAGTTGCCCGTATAATAGCACATGACGAATCTGCAATCCTACAATTACTTCAGGATCACGGCAATTGGAGGCAATTGATGGAACAATTGGGCAATGCTACTCCTGAGCTCCAAAATGCCGCCAGAAGTATATCCAGCTATAGGGAGCAGATTTTGGTTGTGCTACAAGAACGATATGGCGCACAAAGAGTGGGTACCGCAAGTACTGAACTTATCAGCGACGTAGATCTTAATGTGGTTGGCAATGCGGCAGGAGAAAACCTGATTCGAGCAGAAGGGTACATGCAAGCTGTGTATGGCGAAAACTGGAGTCAGATGTTACGGATGAATTTCTATACTGAAGCTGGTAGATTATCTCAATATGAACGAATTATGGCACAGTTGAGCGCAGCGGGGCGTTCTCGATTGCAGATAAGAATGACCGAATTGACAGAAAGATACAATTTTGCCAGAATGATAAGTTATGCTGGACACGACGAAGCTGCAATGACAAGGGTGATGTCGCGAATTGGAAATAGGTCGGATCTCGAAGAAATTCGAAGATTAGCTTCCTTAACTCCAGCTCAAAATGTTACACAAAGAAATCGTTTGATGACTGAAGTTGACCGCATGATGGTAGAACTTAATTCGCCAAATGTGACTCCAGCAATGATAGAAGAACTCTCTGAGGCAATTAGCGCAAGGCAAATTGAAGCCAACTTTCATACACCAGAGGCCTACATTGGTCCTGGAGCCGGCCGACAAGTAGTCAGTGGGGTTTCAGTTCGTGGTCCCGAAGCTTATCAGAGTGCAATTTCTAATGTAGCTGAGATGGAACATATCATCCATGAAGCAGGTGACGTTGCCACAGCATTAAGGGATTATGAGTTTTTTAAATATGTGGAGCGCTATTGCCAAGCAGCAAGAAATGCTGGCGTTGAAAGCAGGAACATTGAAATCTATGAGACTATTGCGAATCATTCGTACCGTACCGATCGCGTAGCGAATTCGACAACCTCACATATGCACACAGCTGCCAGAGACCCCGTTAGGCCATATCATGCTCAATCTAGGACGAGGGTAACTGATCGTGTACAGGATTTAGGCAATGCAAATCCAGTGACTGACCAATACCTGACAGGACTGTACCGTGATATACAAACCTTCATTGATGAGACCCTACCAATTATAAGAGAAAGATCAATGGCGGATCCATCAGTTTTTGCTGCTCCCATACAATAGCACTTAGCATTCCTTTTAGAAGTAATATTCAATTGAAAGAAAATGAAAGAGACTCAAAAAATTTAAAGTCTAGTTTGAGAGGAATTGAAGTTAGGATGCATATTTGGACTATACACAAATTTACTAATGTTTGCTATTCTACTTCAAGAATTGAGTCATTTGATTGATTTCGCAACCTAGGGAACTAAAAAATTCACCCCAACACTAATTCAAGTAACCTAATTACCTCATGCAAAGGTGGAAAAAGAGAATCTAGTAAGGACAGATACAGCGATGGTTGAATCTAATAATGCAATTGGATCGGCTATTAATGCTCCTTCATTTAATTTGCAAATCTCATCTATCACTCAACATCCTACACAATTAAAAACCGATGAGGACAAGCAAGAAAATTCTAAAGAAGATTTCTCAACACTTAATTACGATACAGGTGATGCCGTTCCAACCGAAAATAACAATCAATCAAGCCAATTAGCTCAAGCAGCACCTCCCGTTTTTCAACTTAAGAGTTCTTCACCATCAGGCATGCCAGATGAGACACTCAATAAGATGTCGGCATCCTTTGGCTCTGACTTTTCAGATGTAAATATTCATTCTGATTCTAAAAGGGCCACAGATGCGGGCGCTTTGGCTTATACTCAAGGTAATGATATTCATTTTGCTCCAGGACAATATGATCCATCATCACAGAGTGGCCAGGAATTACTTGGACATGAATTGACACATGTACAGCAACAAAGGGAAGGACGCGTGCAGGCCAATAATGAAGTAAATGGTTTGCCACTCAATGATGATAAGGGTTTGGAGCAGGAAGCAGATGAAATGGGTAGCAAGGTAAGCCAAAGAAAAGAGGTAGGTCATGAACTCGCAGGGCAAAGAGTGTTTCATTCTACTTCCACAGCTATTCAACGAAAACAATTACATTCAGTCACATCCAATACCATTCAACGTGATCCGACTACCGCAGACAAGAAAAAGGAATTGAAGATGAATACTGCTTCTTTTGGATCTCATTTTGATCTTTCAATAAAAGTGAATGGACCAAATTCAGGAAGTATGGAGGTAAAAATAAATGTCAAAATTAACTTTATTAATTTTTCAATGGATATATTTAAAGAAAGGACCAAGGGTCAAGATGACGCCATTGCATCATTTGACGATCCAAAGAAATTTAAAAAATTGGCTGCCAAACTAACTAAAGAAGACAAAGAATGGAGTGATGCACAGAAGACAAAATTTATAGCCGATTATCAGCAAGTGGTGCAAAAAACATGGGGATCTGAGAATACAAAGCTAATGTTTGAATTAAATAATAATGATTATGAAAAGCATAAGTTAGCTGCCATCTTTAAGATAAATGTGATTCCTGATGCTAGTTCAGAAACACCTCATAAGGTTATAAATTCTGTAAAAATGGCTGCTTCTCTTCCCCGATTAAGATCATTTGTAGGAGATGAAGAGGCCACATTTGACAGCAGAGATGTAAGTGATGACGAAAAAAGAAAGAAAAAAGTTAAAGTGCTATCAGATCAGGTAGGAACTTTTGAAAATGCCCAATCGGCTCCAAATAGTTCAGTTGAATCTAATATTGACAGGGTAGCGGGAAGGGTCAATCAAAAACTGGAGGCCGAATTTAAAGACAAGTGTCCTGACCTAATAGGATTTGCCATTGGTCGGGCATCTAAGAATGGATCTGCCAAATTCAATGAAAAGCTTTCTAATGACAGGGCAAATACAGTGGCAAAAGGACTAAATGAAAAAACTAAATCCCAAATAAAATTTGAACCTTTCGCTTTTGGTCAACAAGATGCAAAGAATGAAGCTGAATATCAAAGAGTGGAAGTGACAGTTAAAACAGGAGCTGAAAAAGAATTATCACAAAATGTCGCTGCACATGAGACAGGTCATATCATGGGGCTAGATGACCAATACAGAGATGAAGATACGAAGGGAGCCTCCAACAAATCACTAGGCGGGAAAAACAAAGACTACGATAAAATAAAAGAAATAATTGGAGAAGACGAAGCCGAAAAATCGAAAATTGAAAACAATGAAGATAATGTCATGAACAAAGGCTCAAAAGTATCTAAAGGAAATTATGTTTATATCTTAGAAAAACTAAATAACGCCTCTACAAGTGTTGATCCAGTAGCAAAATGGGTCATTACCAATTCCTAATTTATAATTATATCTTGGCCAAATCAACCATTACAGATTTTCTTTTATACTAACAAGGCAAACCTATTGTTTCCACAACTACACTTATCTGTATTATTAGTAACTAAATAATTTCCAAATACACTAATTTAATGAATCTTAATTCCAGTAAATATAGGTGGAAAAAGAAAATCTAAATAAGCAAAATGAAGTGTCGACTGAAACAAATCAGCAGTCAGGCTCTGCAATCAATGCACCTCTGTTTCAATTACAGGCAAACAACCAAATTAATTTACCTCCTCAATTAAAACAAGATGAGGATTCGATTGAAAATTCACAGGAAAGCCTCTCTACTCATAAATATGACACAGGTGATGCTAGTCCACCTGGAGACAAGAATAACCCTAACCAATTAAGTCAGGCACAGCCACCTGTATTTCAACTCAAGAGTTCATCAGCATCAGGTATGCCGGACGAGACTCTCAACAAAATGTCTAGTTCTTTTGGAACTGACTTCTCAGATGTCAATATTCATTCAGATTCAAAAAGCGCTACCGATGCAGGAGCCTTGGCATATACACAAGGCAATGACATCCACTTTGCTCCCGGACAATATGATCCATCATCTCAGAGTGGTCAGGAATTGTTAGGGCACGAACTAACCCATGTACAACAACAGAGAGAAGGTCGGGTACAAGCTAATAATGAAGTGAATGGAATGCCGCTCAACGATGACAAGGGATTGGAAAAGGAAGCGGATGATATGGGGGCTAAGGCGGCACAAAGGAAATCGAATCCTAATGAAAATCCTGAAATCCGATCTGATACTTACATGATTCCTTCCAATGCAATACAAAGATGGGAATGGCCCTGGCATACAGGAAAGGACATGTCCGCTGATAGTGGTGCTCCAACGGAAAAAGGTAAGGATTTAAAAAAAGTAAAAGGCAATGCCACAATAATAGGAGACACAGGCCAATCAGGGAATGGATTTGCGTCTGATATTAAAATAAATGGGCCTGCGCCTGCAGTAGGAAGGATGAATACATGGATGAATATTAAGATCAACTTTCAAGATTGTACCTATGATTTTCTCTCCGGATCAGAAACTCGAGCAGATGGAAGTAAGGAAAAACATGTGCTAAGTACTGATGGAGATAGTTTAAAAACTTGGAAAAAGGCAATTGAAAAACTACAAAAAACTAGTCCAGAAAAACTAAAATGGAGTGCAGTAGAAAAGGAGAAAGTAAAAAAAGATTATCAATCAGATATTGACAAAGTGTGGCCAACAAAAAGCTCTAAATTAAGTTTCAAACTTGATAACCCAGAGTACGAAAAATACAATGTAGAAAATGATTTTGAACTAAAATTTGTCGATAAGGGAGAGCATCATAAATTCACAGTTGTAAAAATGCCTGATGAACTAGGACCAGATAGAATTCGCTCTTACATGGGAGGGGCATTAGGCGGAATGCATGACTCACGCACATTTGGGAGCACACAAAACAATGGAACTTCACATAATTATATGGCAGAACAGATCGGAGAATTTGACAATAATAGTTCAATAGCTACACCTGCTATGATTACACAGATCGACAAGATGGTAACTCAAATCAATAAAATAAAAGAAGACCATAAAGGTGAAACACCCACTCCTACTTGGCAAATATCCGTTACAGGACGCACGAATTCAACCGGTTCTGCTTCTCTTAATCAAAGACTAGCTTTGAAGAGGGCAGCAACCGTCAATAAAGAATTTGAAAACAGATTAGGTAAGGGCATTGCTTTTGCCCAAGCAGGTACTGGGAAGACAGATGCTAGCTCGAAGTTTAGAAGGGTTGAAGTCGTCTTCCGAAATACAACGGGAGCTGCCTTAAATCAGCATACAATGGCACACGAAACTGGCCACTTAATGGGTTATGGAGATGAATATTCTGACGTGGGGACCGAAGGCACATTGCCAAAATATGAAGGTGATGAAGCTAATAGAACCAGCAAACATATCAGAGATGCCGGATTAGGAGAAGACACAGTGAAACAACATGGAGTTGAAAATAATTCCGAATCTATTATGAATAGAGGAAATACAGTAGGTGTCGGACATTATTCATTATTTTTGACAAGACTGAAACAAATTGCAACAGATGAGAAAACAAGTGCTCAAGTAGATTGGCAAATTACTAAAGGATAAATATCAATATCAAGTCGATGAAAATAATAGCTCTTGCCTTTTTGTTATGTACATTCATAAATCTTAATGCTCAAACTATGCAATATATTAAAACAAAAGCAGAGGTAAGAGGGATTATTACAGAATCCACGAATCATCAAATTCACCACCAAGCTGTATATGATACATATTTTAAGTTGGTGATCGGAAATGTATACAAAGGGCAACCACCTTTTGCAAATTTTAACACTGACGAAAAAGGACGTTTTTATTTTGAATTACCTATAGGTGTTTATAGCGCAGTAGAGCAAGACAGGTCAGAAAATTTCACAAGAAAAAAAAATACATTAAAAGAAAAATGGGACAACCGTTGTCTCCGAAAAAAATGGCAAAAGCCACTAATCACCATAAAAGTTAAAAATATGGATCCAATTGAAATTTCTTTTGTAAATATTCCTTTCGATCCAAATGACCCTGATTGTAAAAAGATTTTAGTTAATTAATTATTCAGAAATGAGCGAAGAAAACAAAAACGATATTGAACACCAAATGATAAGAGGTCAACTTCTTACACATAGTACTTTATCTAAAATTAGTGGGAGAATCAATGATATGGAAGCATTTATATTCGGAATTAACGATGCGCTCATTGAAAAAGGCGTTCTTTCTTCAAAATTTTTATACTCAAAAATTGAGTCAGTTAAGAAAAACATGATGGACTCCAACGATGTCATGGACGCAGGTATTGCTCTGAGAAGCGATAAAGCAGCCGCTATGTTTCAACCAGTTAATTGTGCAGAAAGACTTCATATATGCAATGCGATCTGCTGCAAATTAGTTTTTCCGTTAAATCAGGAAGAAGTGGAGGGTGGTCATGTAAAATGGGATTTGGGCCGCCCATACTATATTCGCCATAAAGCGGATGGATTTTGCTGTCACAGAGGTGAAAAAGGAGAATGCTCTATATATTCCAATCGGCCCAAAGTTTGCAGCACTTATTCATGCCAAGGCGATGAACGTATATGGAAAGATTTTGATAATATGGTTATAAATCAAGAATGGATAGATGCAAATTTAGAGGGTGGATTACCTCAAGAGTAATAATCCTAAGTATTCTCAATCAGAATATACCGATTGCATCAGGATTTGAATTAAAATAGTATTATATCACAAATTCTCCCCCTGCACCTTCCTATCAGCAGGAGCTTGCTGACCAAGACCTTCCTGTCTCTGCGGTGCTTGCTGTTGTGGCGGAACATTTGCTGGCACTTGATTAAGTGTTCCAGGTTCCATTACTTCATCCATTGATGTGACGACATATTTAGAATCGCCTACCCAGAATAACTTCATATATTTTTCTTCATAGTGAAGCACTACCCTATTGCCACGGGCATTTGCATCCTGAATCTTTCTGGCGACTTCCGCATTCGCAACAGAAAAATCCCAAATCGTATTTTCGACGTTGCCAATCTTAGGTTTTGCTCCTTGATATATGCCCATGTCGAGTGATCCTTCCCATGTCTTAATTAAAATTCCTTTTCGAGATAATTTGGTGATATTGCCGGCTCTCTCCCCATCACTGTAGTTGGTGAATGTAAATAAAGCTAGTATTCCTGCACCTGCAAGCAATAGTATGATAAAAAAACGCTTAATAAACCTTCGCATGTTCAATCTGATTTAATGCTTCTAACAAAATTAAAGTTAGAATAATTTCATCAAACCAACAACAGAGGTATTTAATTTAAGAAAACGAGTTTTTACTAGTTAAAAGCCTAAGGGTTGAAATAGCATTTGAGATTGCTTAGGGGTAGTAACAGTAGTTTGGCCATTAGGTACAAGGCTATGCTAGAGTAAAGCTTTCATCGTAATATTGCAATATTACATTTTATAAGGAAAAAAAATTCAATCCAAATCCTAAAAACCTATATTTATTCCAACCGGTTGCTTTTTGCTCTCATGAAAGTCATACACGAGTAAGCTTCATCGTAATATTGCAATATTACATTAGCATTAATATCTAATACATAATTCATTGTGTTCAATCATAACTTTTACTAGGTCAACTACTGGTTGATTCTTCCAAAATCCACGCGAGAGTAACCTTCATCGTAATATTGCAATATTACATTCTCGATAAATTCAAATTAATTTTCATTCTCAAATTAACGCTATATTTTTCCTCACTATTTAATCCATCAGTAAATTCAAACCTAGAAAAACAGCCAATGCCATTGCAATCCATTGTGCCCATTATATTCCAACGCAGGTGCCGGCACCTTGAATATGTTCAGCACTTGAAATACCGTTTTCAAAAATGGAGATCTTGTAGGTATTTTTGTAAAATCTACATCCAGCGACAATAGATATTGTCGATATCTTGGATACTCCTCTTCATTCAAGAAATAACTATTACTCCCAAACTCCCATGCATTACCAAATCCACCATATAAATTTTCAGCACTGTATCCGACAGCAACATTTACAAACGCAGGAAACCAGGCAGGTTTAGATTTTATAAATGCGGCTGGATTGACACTTAACCAATTAGTCTGTGCATTGTAATCCTTCAACAATCTGGCAAAAATAGCATCCCCATACAGATCGGATGCTCTCCTATCCAAATAATCAACACTACTTTGTGATCCAGTGATAGGTATATGGCTATACGCTCTGAAATCCGAAGATACTTTTAAAGTAATTTTCTGATCCCGCCAAATATGTTGCTGAGCTCCAAATAATGCCAAACCGGCCAAATTAGCGGTCATATCGCCCCATGAGAAACCCCACCTATCTGAAAAACCATCAAACACTTCAAGGCTCACTTGTGCAAGAGTACCACCGGCTATTCCCAACCAAACTGCCTTCGACTCCCTTACACCAGCCCATTTGTACATATTATACACAATCCGGCTATCTGTATAGGCACTGTAAACATGACCGACTTTATCTATCTGTAACCATTCACCATTATCATTAAAAAAATGAAAATCAGAAGTTAAACTGTTTTTATACCAAGCCTTACTCAGCAGTACCATTCCAATACCATATCCAGTAAGGCCTGTAGCTGTGATCGCTGCGACTCGTGTCCTGATGAGCGTGTCTGAAGATTTAAATAGTTGGGCTTTGGTTGAAAAAGAAATCATCATCAAAAACAAAACTAAGAACCATTCCTTCACATATCTCATATTCTCAATATCGCTTATTATGAAGGATAAAACTGATACCGAAAGTAGTCAATTTTTGATTGAGGTCACTTTGATCCAATCCAGCACGGTTTTCAGGATCCATTGCAGTAGAAATTCCTGAAATATCTGTTTTCTTTAAAGGGATATTGGCGAAAAGTCTCAAAGAAGCATTGACCCTGTCTTCCTCTGCACCCAAACGAAAGTCGAAGTAAGGTTTAAAAGATAAAAAATTATCACCCTTCAAAAGAAGCCTTTTACTATTATCTGTCGTGTATTGTTTAATCGAAACAAAATTGTATAAAAGGCTGGCACCAACCTTAACTATGTTCGCATTGCCTGAAAGAAGACCTGCCCCGACTGCATTGTCAGAATAATTAAAAATATAATTATACTGGTTATTGGAGCTATTTATAAGGCGTTTTCCACTCAAAGAAACAAAAGTACCATTGTACTCAGCATAGATATTGACAGGTAGTTGTGTAGAACTTATTGAAAAATGCAGACCATTCATGTAGTTCATTTTCTTCATTGCTTTAGACGAATTAGGAAGATAACTATTGAACGCTTTAATAATAGGTCGGAACTTATTACTTGAAAAAGTGCTACCCATATATCCAACATCTATGGCTAGTTGGCCATAAATCCCGGACATTCGAAAGGCAAATAATAAGAAGAAGAAAAATAATTTTATTTTCATTGTTAATACAATCAGTTAAATGCAAAATTAAGATTAAATTTGAGCTTTAATCACCAAACCCACAATTCATGTCACTCGAACCACTCTCACAAAAAGAAGAAGAAGTATTTTATGGTTTAGCCCTAGGCTTGATTCCAGGTATTGGACATATATATGCCAAAACATTACTTAGTTATGTTGGTAGTTTTAAAGATATATTCCAATCTAAATCAGCTTCTCTCTCAAAAATACCGGGTATTGGAAGCTCTATCATTGAAAAAATAAGACATTTTAATGAATTTCATCTGGTCGAAAATGAGATAAAATACATTGAAAAACATGATGTTACGCCATTGTTCTATTCGGACAAATTATTTCCAAAAAGGTTATTAAATTTCAATGATAGTCCATTCTTGCTATTTTCCAAAGGCACAGTCGATTTAAACCCAGGCAGAACCCTAGGCATAGTAGGTACTAGGTCTCCTTCAAATTTTGGTATAAAATGGACTCAAGATTTAATTGAACATTTGAAAAATGAAAATATTGCTATTATAAGTGGGTTTGCTTACGGCATCGATATCACTGCACATAAAGCTTGTATAAATATGGATATCCCAACTGTAGGAGTTTTGGCTGGTGGATATAAATATATTTATCCTGCAGCACACAGGCAATATATGCATGAGATGTGTTACAGAGGAGGATTCATCACTGAGGCATACGCTGATATTCTCCCTGACCGTCAAAGGTTTCCAATGAGAAATAGAATTATTGCTGCACTTTCCGATGGCCTAATTGTGGTAGAATCAGCTGAAAAGGGAGGAAGCATCATCACAGCAGAATATGCATTCAGCTATAATAAGTCACTAATGGCTCTGCCAGGCAAACCAAATGATAAGGCATCTCGTGGGTGCAATATGATGATCAAAAAGAACAAAGCCGTATTAGTTGAGAATTTTAATGACGTATTGGAGGAAATGAATTGGGACGACAAGACGCTTGGTCATAGCCGCTCAGTTCAAACACAGTTATTCAGGACCTTATCAGAAAAGGAACAATCTCTTATAAATCTACTATTACCTGATAGAGAAATCAATGTCGATCAACTAATAAAAAAGCTTGATATGAGACATAGTGAATTCGCAGCTATGTTACTGGCATTGACTATGGAAGGTCTAATATCTCAATTGCCAGGCAATCGGATCGTTCTGAATTAAATTATTTAGCCGCAGGAGGAAGAGTCAGACCAAGCTTAGATGCAACCAAAGCACTGACATCGTCAGCTTCCGTCACATACAACATGGAACCTCCACTCACATCAAAAATAAAAGAATAACCTTTTTCTTTTCCTACTGCGACAATTGCATCGTTAAGTTTGTCCAAAACGGGCGCAAGCAAAGCTTGTCTGCGTTGAGTCAACATAACCTGACCTACCTTTTGAAATTCAGTTATGGAAGATTGCTCTTCATTCAATTGTTGTTCGGTAGTTGATTGCTGAATTTTGGTCATTGTGCCTTCATTCACAGCTTTCAGAGCTGCATCGTAATGGCGCTTAAATTTTGCTGTCATCGTATCTAACTGAACCCCTAATGAATCATCAAGTACTGCTAATTTCTTGTCGGATTCTTTTACTTCCGGCATTAATTCAAGCATATTTCCAGAATTGAGATGACCGAATTTTTGTTGCGCAAAAATTGAAGTGATAGAGCTTCCTGTAAACAGGATGGTTAAAATTAATATTTTTTGAAACATAGTAATAGTATGATACAGTTGTACTTGAACGTATTTAATAAATAATAAAGATTCAGATCAATTCTCTGGTTTTGGCTTTTCAGCATCTTTCATACCAGTCTTTATCTCATCTTCGATGCTGGCTCTTGCTGAATTGAACTCTCTAATACCCTTTCCCATGCCACGCATAAGTTCAGGAATTTTTTTGCCACCAAATAATAATAATAAGGCAAAGAAAATTAGAATTCCTTCCGGCATCCCCATTCCTAATAATAATAATGTTAATAACATATTGAATATATTTTTCGTATTGCTACGATATTATTAAAGTTGTAAAATATGAACGTTTGAAGCTGTAAAATTGATCAAAGTAAAGCAATTATTTTTTCAAACCGATCTCCCTTAACCTTTCGTTAAGGTATTCACCGGCAGTAATTGGTTCATACTGCAAAGGATTATCCTCTGTAACACATTTGTCTAGGCAGGTAAGATCCATCTCACTGCGAGGATGCAGGAAGAAAGGTATTGACAACCTAGGATTGTGCCATTCTTCGCGAGGTGGATTGACGACGCGATGTGTAGTTGATATTAGATAGTTGTTAGTGAGTCTTTGAAGCATATCACCTACATTAACTACGATCTCATCCGCTTCAGGAACTACATCCAACCATTCTCCTTTCAAGTTTAGTACTTGCAGTCCTCCCGCAGATGCGCCTACAAGCAATGTAATCAGATTAATATCTTCATGCTGCTCAGCCCGAATGGCAGATTCAGGTTCAGAAGTAATCGGCGGATAATGGATGGCTCTCAAAATGCTGTTGCCATTGTGAATCCTTGTTGCAAAGTAATCATCTCCAAGTCCAAGGAAATCACCGATAGCTGCCAGCAATTGACTTCCTGCTTTTTCAAAAGCCTTATAAAGCTCATCTCCTTTATCTTTAAAATCTCCTGCTTCAATAACATGCACATTATCCGGGTATTGACTCTTAATGGCATCTCCATCTGTCACTGTCTGGCCAATCTGAAAAAACTCTTTCAGATCGCCTACATTGGATTGTTTGGCATGTTCCTTACCGAATGAAGTATATCCTCTTTGCCCTGCAAGATCATTGACCTCATAGCTTCGTTTGACATCGACAGGAAGTGCGAAAAAAGCCTTTGCCGAAGCATAAAACTCATCGACTAAGCTTTTGGGTATGCCATGATTCACCACTCCGACGAAGCCCACTTCATGGAAGGCTCTGCCAAGTTCGGAAACGAATTGTTTTTTATCTTCTGCCGAACCTTCATTGTATTTACTTAGGTCGACGAGGGGAATGGCGCGCTGGCTCATATCTTAGTTGATTTAATAATCACAAATATATACTTTTTGCATTACAATAATGGGCAAATGTACATAAATAAAAAGGGCGGTCATTTTCATGACCACCCCTTTTCTTATTTCAAAAACGAAAAATATTATTTAACGTCCCAGAACAATCTTGTAGCTGAATCATCTCCACCTATGGCAGCAGCTGCTGCTTTTGTATTAGCTGCATTCAAAGAATTTTCAATGATCGGATAGATCAATCTCTTAGGAATAGGAGGAACACCTGAAGCATCCGGTGCTACTAACACTGGGAAGTCCAATCTTCTCCACTCAGTCCATGCATCAAATCCTCTATTATATAGAGCAATCCACTTCTGAGTACCAATTTTCTCTTGCCAAGAAGCTCCAGAACCTGCATTACTGTAATCAACAGTAGCCTGCGCAAGATAATCCTCAACACCAGTTACACCCCAATATGCTAAAGAAGCAGTGATAGCTGCGTCATAATATGACTTTGCGTCACCAGTGATGAAACCTCTTTCAACAGCCTCCGCAAGAAGGAAATTAACTTCAGATGCATCTAGCATATTTCCAGGGAATGTGGTTGCAGTAACTTTAGTACTAAAAGTTGAAAAGTTAGCATAAACATTTGAAAATCCATATTTTCCGCCTACATACTCACCACCTACTGTAGTAAAGTACGCCGCGCGTCTTGGATCATTCAAAGTATTCATCTCATCAACTAGAGTATTTGCCATTACAAAATCCTGACGTGCGCTTCTAGGCGGAACATCATTAGAAAGTGGATTATTGTTAGGTGCACCTACATATTTGAATAAAGCATTATCAGCATTGGCAGTGATCAATGGAAGCGCAGCTGAAGCTGCAATCTTCGCACCAGCAGTACCTGGATCAACATCAGCAATTACCATCGCCAATTTCAATCTAAGTGAGTTGGCAAATTTTTGCCATTTACCTACATTTCCTCCGTATATGATATCAGCTGTACCAAATCCGTCAGCATCACCATTCATAGCTGCAATGTCTGTGTCCAATCTAGATAATAGATCTAAAGTGACAGTTTTAGCATCATCATATTTCGGTTGAGGATTGTTGATATCCAATGACTCAGAGTAAGGAATATCGCCAAATGTATTAACCAAAACAGAATATGCATATACTTGCATAACATCTATGGTAGCAATCTGATTCTTTTTGACATCAGCATTAAGAATCTGGTTGGCATCAATGATGCTTTTAGCTTCTTTCAGATCCGCAAGTGAAGACACATACATTGCATTCCACAAAGCCTGAGGAATAGTACGAGTAACCATGTTATAGCGTGGTTCTTCCAAATAGGTGGTCGTCGCCAAGTGCTGAACATAAAATCTAAACACGTTTGTGTTTACATTGACACTGTTCAAAACATCATTCAATCCTTTAGTTGAATTAGAAAACAAAGGTGCCGCATCTACCTTAGAAGGCTTCTTCGTATCAATGTTATAATCATCTAAGCTATTGACACAGCCCCCCAAAAAGAAAGCCGGTATCAAAGCGAATATTAATAGTTTTTTCATCATTATTTAATTTTTAGAAACTCAATTTAACGTTAAATCCAAATGTTTTCAAAGTAGGATATGCTCCTCCTTGGTGTCCTGAGATATTACCAGCACTATATACTTCTTCAGGATCTGCACCAGGAAGATTTTTGTGAATAATCCACAAGTTTCTACCAACCAATGACACATCTACTCCTTTGATAAAGGACTTCGCTCCGAATAAGTTTTTATTAAATGAGTATGTAAGATTAACTTCTCTCAATTTAACATATGTTGCATCATATATAAATGCTTCATTTGGATTGTTAGCAATACCAAATGGAGTATCGTTAGCATTTTCTACACTAACTCTAACATCATTTGGAGTTCCATCTTCTTTAACACCATCAAGTATAACTCCACCACCTTCTGCTAAAGGAGCACGTTTTGGATTACCCAAATCGTTTAATCCAGCAGTTTCTTCTGTTTGACCAGTGTATTGACCGTAAGCCTGATCCAAAGAATAGATACTACCACCTATTTTCGCATCAACTAACATACCCAATCTAAGGTTTTTGTATGTTAAACTAGTACCGACACCACCAAACCATTTTTGAGTAGTATTTCCTATTACTTGGTCTTTTGCTTGAACATAATAACCATCTTCATTTACTGTTCTCTTGCCATCTTTGTAAACAAATCCAGTACCTTTCAAAGTACCCATAGGCTGACCAGGAAGCGCAACTAAGCTAACACCACTTTGGAATGTAGCAATAACGATCTGTTTTGTGTTCTCGTCAAATAAAGAAATAACTTCGTTGTTATTTTTAGAGAAGTTAAAGGAAAGTCCCCAAGTAAAGTCTTGAGTTCTAACTGGAGTAATATTTGCAATTACCTCAATACCTTTATTTACTACCTCTCCTGAGTTGATAAACTTAGAAGTATAACCAGTAGCACCTGTGATTTGGATCGGAATGATCTGATCAAAAGTAGAAGCATTATAATAAGTAAATTCAAATCCGAATCTATTATCCATGAAAGCCATATCCAAACCAAATTCTGTAGATTTAGTTCTTTCAGGTTTAAGGTCAATGTTATTTCTAGTTGCTGGAAGAGAGAAGAAAGGAATACTTCCAAATGCTGTTGGTTTATCATAAACACTAAAGATACTCAATGCCGGAGCATCGTTTCCTACTTCAGCATAAGATGCTCTGATCTTGCCATAAGATAACCAATCTTGCTTCAACACTTCAGCAAAAGAAAAACCTGCAGAAACTGAAGGATATACATAAGTATTGTTTCCTTCAGGAAGTGTAGTTGACTGATCTCTTCTTATTGTTCCATCTACGAAAAGCATATCTTTAAATGAAAAAGATGCTGTTCCAAAAAGTCCATCTACGCCGATAGGCTGATAAACTTCTACCGGAGGTACAGGAACACCTGCAGAGTTTCCAATAGAATATAATCCATCAACAACCAAATCAGTGTTTGTAGTACTGAATATAGAACTTAGGTAACTTCTTCTGATGTTAGTACCTACTGCTACATTCAAATTAAGATCAGAACTTAGATCTTTGTTGTAATTAGCATAAAGGTCATAGTTAAACTCTTTATTGTTTCTATTAAAAATGCTGTAAGCACCTCTATCTACCGACTTCTTGTCCAATCTTTCTTCTTGTTGGTCGAAAGCTAAATCTCCACCTACTCTACCCACTATGCTAAGTGAAGGAAGGACTTTATATTGAGCTTGAACATTACCAAAGAACCTATTTCTAGAGTCATTTTGGTAGTTTTTGTAACGAGAGAAATAAGGATTATCCCAATAAATTGGAGAAGCATCTACTTCAACACCTGAAGGGTTCCACGTAGCGTTTTGTTCAAATCTTTCATAAGCCTCTTTTTGCTCAAGAATATCTACGTTTGTTTGCCACCACTGTCTGAACATGGTATTCAAGTTTCTAGAATCATATCCAGAACCATATCTACCTGTTGCAGTCTGATTTGTAAAGTTCAATGAAGTACTAACCTTAAATTTATCAGTTGGCTCTATTGTTGCACCTACGTTGATAATATTTTTAGCTAAATTACTATTAGGCAACATACCTTTCTCATCATTACGAGTATATCCCAATTTAAACAATGCAGTATTGCTACCACCTTCGATAGAAACACTCTGATTACTTGATACTGCTGTTTCGAAAAATTCTGAAACATCATTTTTTGCAGCTACCCAAGCAGTTGTTTTTCCAAAACTTGGAGATTTTGAATCTAATGACTTCCAGTCATATACTTGAAGATTAGGATCAAATTTAGCTCCCATTGAACCATCCTCTGTGAACGGAACATAAGGCGCCTGTACTCCAGGTGTGAAAAGATCACCTGATAAGAAACCCGGATTTGGCTCATAATCATAGAAATCTTGACCGTAACCAGCTCCGTATTCTTTCTGATGTGTGATAAAAGTCGTTTTGTCGATTTTACCAAAAGTCAAACCAGTATTTACAGTAACAGAGAATCTATCTTTTCTTCCCTTTTTTGTAGTGATCAAGACAACTCCATTGGCACCTCTACTTCCGTAAAGTGCTGCCGCAGCTCCTTTCAATACTGTAATTTGGTCTATGTCATCCGGATTTATATCTGCTGCTGCAGATCCATAGTCATAACCAGCTCTACCAGTAGTAGTGTTTCCAGTATTTAAAGTTGAGTTAGAGACAGGAACACCGTCTACTACGAATAATGCCTGGTTGTTACCAGTGATAGATTTAGTACCTCTTAATACAACATTGGTAGATCCACCCATGTTGTTGTTGGTTCTGATATCAAGTCCGGCTACCTTACCTGATAAGGCGTTGACGAAGTTGTTACTTCTTACCTGATTGACTTCGTCACCAGTTACTTTCTGAGCAGAAACAGAAAGGTCATTCCTCTTTCTTTCTATACCAAAGGCAGTAACTACTACCTCGTCCAAAAGACGCTGATCTGCTTGTAAAGTAATAACCATGGTATTAGAAGCACCAAGAGTAATACTCTGAGAGACATATCCTGTATAAGATACAACAAGAACTGATCCTTCCGGAACATTCATCTGAAAGGCTCCATTGACATCTGTGACAGTTCCACTGGAAGTACCTTTTATAAGTATACTTGCTCCAATCAGTGGATCTGATTTCGCGTCAACTACTGTACCGGAAATGGATCGTTGTGCCATTGCAGCACTGAGTCCAAATACCAGCATAAATAGTGTAAACATTGTTTTTTTCATGCCTGAACATTTTGATTATTTAATTAACTAATTATTATAAGAATTCCAAAAGTAGGAAACTTAATTTGTAATCCCAAAATAAATATTAATGTTTTTTTAACAATAGAGGAATAATAAATTAATTTTCCTCGACAAATCAGTTATTTCTATTGACAAATAGATAGTTAGTAATATCCTATAAGTTAACCATAAGATTAAAAAAATCTAAAATTGATAATACTAAACTTAAAATTCAATTTGAGAAAAGAATTTATAGATAATCCAGTATTAAATGAAATATCATTTAAAGATCACAAAATGTTTTAGCGAATTTTACTTTGGAAAATGATAATGTTGGGGGTTTTTCAACCTGTCAAGATACATTGCTATGGCGTTTGAATATCCATAATACATAGCATCAACTATAAGAGCGTGGCCAATGGATACTTCATCTAATAATAATAAGGAGCTTTTGTAAAATGCAAGATTATCCAGATTGAGGTCATGGCCCGCATTCACACCGAGACCTAAAGCCTTGGCTTTGGCAGAAGCAGCTATATGTCCATGGATCGATTGCTTATCGCCCTTGGCATATTGATGCGCATATGGACCAGTGTAAAGCTCGATCCTGTCAGCTCCTGCATCATGGGCTCTGCTTGAAGCATCCTCATCAGCATCGACAAATAATGAAACTCTTATCCCTGCATTTATAAATAATGGTATCGCATTTGCCAATAAATCTTTGTTCTTTACAAAATCCCAGCCATGATCAGATGTGAGTGCACCCGGTGGATCAGGAACGAGGGTGACCTGCGCAGGTGTATTGTCAATAACCAATTGAATAAATTCATCTGAGGGATATCCTTCAATATTCAGTTCAGTTCTGATATTTTTCTTTAATAATGGAATATCGTCATATCTAATATGCCTTTGGTCAGGACGAGGGTGCACCGTGATCCCATCAGCGCCATATGCTTCCAGGTCGAGACACATCTGCAAAAGATCAGGATAATTTGATCCACGAGAATTACGGATAAGGGCTATCTTGTTAACGTTGACACTTAGTTTTGTTGAGCTCATGGCTTGTCTGCTAGATTTTTTTGAGACATTTAAAATAATACCTTAGGTAAAGGTAATATTCTATCTTTGTTTTCAGAAGATACCTTACTGCAAGTTTGCATTAAGTCTTCTATCAAAAAAGATATCTAGCTTATTTTAACTAAATCATGACATCACAAACAGGTCCCTTACCATTAAGAGAACCAATATTTTGGTTTAAATGGATGATGATTCTTCTTGCCTTTATAGTGGTCGGTGCTTTATGCGCAGCAAGTGTGTCTGCTCTGATAGGCCAGGTAACCAAAGTGCAGATCGGTGTAATGAACTTTGAAGGACTTTCAAAAGCAAAAACAAACGAAGTAGCATGGGTTTATAGACTCATCGTTTTCAGTCAGCACCTTTTTGCTTTTATTCTACCTGCGCTCTTAGCCATGCGACTTTATAAGCGACATGAAGGTGACGTATTTTTTAATTTTTCTCCAAAGTTCAACTTGAATGCAGCTTTAATAGGTGTTTTTATATTAATGTGTTCTTACCCTTTGGTTCAATTTTCTTCTGAGGTCAATAAAATGATTCCACTTCCAGACGTCCTGCGTAATATGGAAGACCAGACTGCGAAGTTGGTATCGTTAATGCTCAACAATGATTCCATACTTGTACTTTTAGTGAATGTATTTTTAATTGCACTAATTCCCGCTATTGGTGAGGAGCTTATATTCAGGGGTTTTTTACAAACTATCATAAAGAAATTAATTTTTCACAAACATGTGACCGTATGGTTGACAGCCATCATATTTAGCGCTATCCACATCCAATTTGAAGGATTTTTTCCTAGAATGATCCTAGGGCTGGTTCTGGGATATCTGATGATGTGGTCGGGCAATATAATCTATCCAATGATAGCCCATTTTACCAACAATGCAGTACAAGTAATATTGCAATATACGGTGAGGAACGATGCGACAAGGTTGGAAAAAATGGACAATTACAATGTTCCTATTTGGTTGGTCATCGGAAGCGTGGTGGTCCTTGCTTTAAGCACACACCTATTTCAAAAGTATTTTATAAAAAATAAAGCACTTTCATGATCAAGGATATTTCTACACGATTATATACTGCGATATTTTTTACCTTTTTCGTCATAGGAAGCCTTGTCCTTTCCCAATGGTCGTATACATTATTATTCTTTTTAATAAGTTTGTTATGTGGTTATGAATTTTATAAAATAGTATTCGATACTAAAAATAAATTAAGATTCGGGCTAGCCCTGCTCAATTGTTTTATGCCGGTAGTATTTGGGATTCTAATAAGAATGGAATACCTCCAGGTAGCTCCTGAAGTAATGATCTCATGTCTGGTATGCTGGATCTTAATCATTTTGGCGAGCGAACTGCTTTCGGCCACACAAAATCCTATAGAAAAGACCTCTTATAGTTTATTCGCGTTAGTCTACATTGGATTCCCATGTATGTTTGCCTATGAACTTGGTTTTAAAGATGGTGGATTCTCATATTTGCCATTACTTGGAATAATTCCATTGATATGGGCGAATGATACCGGGGCTTATCTCGTAGGTTCTGCTATTGGTAAAAGACCACTTTTTCCAGCTGTATCTCCCAAAAAAACCGTCGAAGGAACACTTGGTGGTATATTAACTGCTATGATAATGTCATATCCAATGTCGCTTTTAAATAATGCGTTCGATTGGAAGGAATGGCTTTTCATCGCTTTGATAATCGGTGTAGCAGGAACAATTGGTGATCTGATCGAGTCCAAATTTAAAAGAAATTACAATATTAAGGATACCGGGACTTTTCTCCCCGGCCATGGAGGATTCTTGGATCGTTTCGACTCTTTCCTCTTTATTATATCATTTATCTACCTTTACACTAAATTTATATAAAAATCTATGTTCAGAATACACAAAGAAGGTAAGGCTACCATTCTTATTTCGATTATATTCAGTATTATTGTCTGGTGGCTTTTCAGCATGTACTTGCCAGGGTTTATTCTGATCGCATATGCTTTAATTCTGTTTTTGATGGTCACTGTTTTACAGTTCTTCAGAAATCCGGAAAGAATGCCTCCCAATATCGATGAAAATATCCTGATCGCTCCTGCAGATGGAAAAGTTGTTGTCATTGAAAAAGTGATTGAAAGTGAGATATTTAAGGATGAAAGAATGCTCGTCAGTATCTTCATGTCGCCTATCAATGTGCATGTCAATAGAAATCCCGTGTCCGGTAAAGTCATCGTTAGTAGATACCATCCTGGCAAATATCTTGCTGCCTGGAATCCCAAATCTTCTACCGAAAACGAAAGAACTACGGTAGTTTATCAGCATGACAAAGGTAATATTATGATCAGACAAGTAGCTGGTGCCCTAGCTAGAAGGATCGTAAATTATCTCAAAGAAGGAGATGAAGTCAAACGTGGACATGAAATGGGTTTTATTAAATTCGGATCCAGAGTCGATATTTACCTTCCTCTCAATGCGGAGATCCTTGTAACAATGGATCAGGTCGTCTCAGGAAATATTTCAGAGATTGCTTTGTTAAAGTAGCACCAGACCATATTGTTTTATTCTCTGAATGCGTATATTTAATTTTTTAAAAGAATTAAGATGCGCAAGTTCTACAAGATCTATACTCTATTATGTTTTATCCTTCCTTTACCATTAATAGGACAGGTAAATCAGCCGGTTCTATTCAAAAACGGAACATATATCCCTCCTGCTAAGAGTGGCTACCAGCTTGCAAAAGGTATCACTAAAGATCTTATTATAACCATTCAAATTGCTGACCGAACTCTTATAAGTGCTTTAGCTGGTGAATTAAAATGTGAAATTCATTTGATGGACCGGCTCGACAAACGAACTTATGTCGTTCAAATAGCATCTGAATGTCTTGAAAAACTGATCAGTTCGCCCCACATCAACAGCATATTTGAAATCCCTGGAAAATACAAGATCGGCAGTGAAGTTATCGACTCTGGCTATAAATCCAAGATGCGGGTCAAGTTATGTTTATATGGAATTCATAATGAGGAATCAATTGCCACATTATTTCCAAACGTAAAAGTAGCAGAGAGTAGGAGCTTTGACAATAAAACTTACATTATAGCAGATACAGATCTTATCACATGTGAGGCCATCACAGAAAAAGATGTAGTCCAATCCATTCAATTGTGCCCCAGGAATTATACTTTTCTAAATTTTTATAAAAGGTCTTTGGAAGCAGTACAGGGGGCCAATGCCTCTATAGAAAGTGGTGGATTGGGACTGAATGGTGAAGGGATCGTCATAGGGCATGGGGATAGTGGTGCATTTGACCATGAAGATCTGAATGACAGAGTTATTAATTTTACAAGATTTAATGAAGGTTCTCATGCTTCACATACGGCAGGTACAATGATCGGAGCGGGTAATGTGCAGGACAAACACAGAGGTTTTTTAAATAAAGCAACCATTGTAAATGCAGATGCATTTGACATCATAAGCAATGCTGAATTATTCTATAGAGATTATAATATCCGGGTTACTAATAATTCTTATGCAACAATAGAAAAAACGATTGATTGCACAAGAATGGGAGAATATGACCTTTTTGCTCAGGAAGTTGATGAAAGCACAGTTCATTTTCCTGACCTTATTCATGTATGGGCGAGTGGCAATAGTGGCGCTTTGATTTGCGAAGGAGTGCCATTGGCATTTAACTCGGTGCTTTCTGGGCCTCAATGTTCTAAAAATGGTATCACAGTAGGTTCTATTTGGAGAAGAGAAGGTACTCCAGTGACTGAATATTCATGTCAGGGCCCTACAGATGATGGTCGAATAAAGCCAGAAATTGTATCACAAGGAACTAATACGACCAGTGCTGGAGACCTCAACAACTATTATACTACCGCAGGCACTTCAATGTCAGCCCCAAGCATCACAAGTGCTATTGCGGCAATGCAGGAAGCTTACAAAAAAACGCATGAAGGCACTTATCCTAAATCGGATCTCCTCAAGGCTATTCTAACCAATACTGCTGACGATCTTTTGACTGAAGGACCTGAATTCTCAAATGGGTATGGTAAGGTAAATATTGCAAAAGCTGCCAGAGAAGCACTTAGTGGGCAGCATACTTTAGATAAGATAAGTCAGGACGGTTTGAATGAAATAACTTTTCATGTACCGCCGAATGCAGCCAAGGCAGTAGTTACTCTATGCTGGGTCGATCCTTCTGGTAATGCACTAGTGGTGGATCAACTCATTAATGATTTAGATCTTGAGTTGATAGGCCCGGAAGGGACTATTTTGCCATGGACACTTGACCCTAATCCTTCTCAAGCTGCACTGCCAGCTGTAAGAGGAGTAGATAGCCTAAACAATCTCGAACAGATCAGTTGGATAGAACCAAAGGCTGGAGATTATAAGATCAGGGTAAAAGGAAGATCCATTCAGGGAGAGCAATCTTATGCATTAGCCTACCGTACCGAAAGCAAAAAAATATTAATAAATGGACCGTTTGGGGGCGAAAAGTATATACCAGGCGAATTTGAATATTTCCAATGGGAATGTCCATATAATAATGGTAAGCCCTTCGACATAAATATTTCTTATGACGATGGGCAAAATTGGGAATTGTTGGCTAATAAAGAAGACAGCCTTAGAACCATAAGGTTCGACATGGCTCAAGTAAGGACTGGCCAGGCAAGATTGATGGTCAGTAAGGAAGGATTCGAGTCTGATACGAGTGGCAGATTTACAATATGTCCGATTCCGACCAACTTTAAAGTAGTTCCGTTATGTCGTGGAAACGCCCAATTAAACTG
>Ga0209480_10000355_pt1 | contig 39304 bp, 34 predicted proteins | sample JI61114C2DNA_FD_187501 | JGI IMG/M metagenome (GOLD analysis project Ga0209480, IMG submission 187501) | Wastewater effluent complex algal communities from Wisconsin, to seasonally profile nutrient transformation and Carbon sequestration -... | ecosystem: Engineered > WWTP > Effluent > Algae... | reverse complement strand
TGCCATCCACATCCACTAACACGCTTTTGTGTCAGAACCCAAGGTAGGAGCCCTGTGCGGTAATACCGCACGCAGGGATCTGCGCGGGGGGTGGCGGGCAACCGCCATTCCTACCGCAACACTATTTTTTTTCGGGTACCCCTATGGCGATTTTAGAAAAATTGAAAATTTCAGACTAAGATTTTAAACCAGATTTTAAAGCAGAGTTTAAACCAGAGTTTTAGCGTCAATAAATCGGTGAGTGCGCCCTTCGTCTAGCTTAGTTAGCATGGTTGAGATTTCAGAGAAAATCAGATCAGTTACTTTGGCGATGGTTGCCTTTTTCTCTTTTTTGAAATCAGCATAGTAGACACTTAAATCAATTGCTTCGCCTACGTCGATCAGAATTTCACGGGGGCCCTTGATAGTGGGGTCACCATCAAAGATTTCGATTTCCATGCGTTCGATTACATCTGAGTAGCGCTCTTGAGTCATGTGCTCAGTGACGTAACCATCGTAAATACAAATGAAAGTAACGACGCGATTGAGATCTCGGTAATAGCTTTTGTAGACCCGCTGTTTCTCTTCATGTACATGCCGTTCGTATTCGGTCATTTTCTTTTCGTCTTCGAAAATGAAGTCATCCAGCTTATTGCGAAGAATGCGCACACATTCTAAATCGCGAGCGTCTTTTGGTAATTCAATTTCAAGAATGCGAGCGAGATTATTTAAAATGTGTCTGCGCAGCGCTTTCAATCTTTCGTTCATACCAAGTGGTGGTTGTGCATTGGTAGTAATGCCATATTCTTTCTCTATGGTACCGAGCATTTTTTCGGCAAGAGCACGCATGCGATTGTAGAAACTAAAGTCTTCGGGAGATACGATGCCCAGCTTGTTTTCGAGGGTCTTTAGAGTTTCCCGCAGGGAGCTTGAGACGTCATATGGATAGGTGTATTTCATGGCGATTGGCTGAATGTAGACAGTTTTCTCGTCTTCTCCTGGGCCAATTTTGGCACCACCTTTTTCCATATCTTGCATGGCCCAGAAAGCCATTTGTGCGGCTCCTGATTCAAGGGGCATGACCGTATCATTCTGTCTTGATAGTTCGCCTTCAGGGAAGAGCACTAATTTCTTGCGGCCTTCAGAAAGAATTCGGCGAGTGGTTTTGAACGATTCGCGATCGGCAGCTCCGCGCACCACTGAGTACACACCCAGGTGTTGTAGCCACCAACCGTTGGCACCATTGTCATAGTCGAATACTTCGCGGGCGGCAACAAAATTAAAATGCTCGCCAGCAGCTCGGGCAAACATACCGACAACCTGTGGGTCGTGGCGGTTGGAGTGATTAGGGCAAATCATGGCGTGCTTGCCTTTAAGCTTGGCGAAGCGCTCGAGGGCTCCCTCTTTTATAGTCACTCTGGTGTCATGCAATTTCAGCTTCATGTAAAGTGGCAAAACCAGATTTACATACCAGATCAGGGCAGGGCTTTCTAACGGGGGGCGAAAATCGAGCATTTTGACCTCTGTTTGCGAGATCAAAATTGTAACCGCTCGAAAACCAGAAACCCTTAATTATTGAATCGGCTCAAAAGTAAAACCAAGGTTTTTACTGCGCCTGATAATTTCTCTCGTAGACTTGATGCACTGGCTGGGATGCCGCCCTTCATGCAGGACTACCAGCTCGTTTCCGGGGATTTGTTTCATGATGCGAGAGACTACGGCATCTTCGCCAATGGGGCGAAAGTCATCGGCCATGGCCCCCCAGTAAACTGTTGACATGCGGCGCTCTTTTAAGGCTTCGGCGCAGCGTTTGTCCATGATGCCGTAAGGGGCACGAAATAGGGTGGGGCCAGTGCCAATAATATCGGTAATTAATTGATTGGTTTGATCAATTTCTTTTTCCACAGCCTTACGTGTTAGGTTTGGCAAAAATGTGTGGGTCATGGAGTGGTTGCCGATAATGTGACCAGCTTTGTATACGGCTTCCACAAGCTCTGGGTAGAGCCTAATATTCTCACCGATGAAGAAGAACGTGCCTTTTACTTTTTCATCCTCAAGCACCACCAGTAGTTCTCTAGTTGTGGCAGGATTTGGGCCGTCATCGAAAGTGAGATTGATAGGTGTCTTTTCGTCGTGTCTGGTGTAGCGGTTCTTCGACCAGTAGCCAGCTGGCAAAATTGGCTTAGCCAGCGCTCTTAAGAAGGTCATATTGAACTTATGCATGCGGTTTTCAAAGTCGTGGCTACCGCTACGAAATTCATATGATTGCTCAGCAACTTGTTCGTCAGAATCTAGACGCTCTGCCTTCTTTTGGCTGGCTATATCGTTATCATTTTTGTTTTCAGAACTATCGCTAAGGCTAGACATGAGTGGTTTCACCAATGTCTGTAGCATTGCCAGAACTCATTTTTGTGGCATTCTGAATTAAGGCATGGATAGCTCGACGAGCCCGTTCTCCGACTTCGCTAGAGCGCCTCTGGGCAATAGATTCGATAGCACTGGCAAAAGCGTAGAAACGTTCGATAGATAGATGTGTGGCTTTCGGATGAGGCAATAGACTACGGAGGTAGCCGCGTAAGTTATTTGATTCTTTTTCAGTTAATGGGTCAAGCAGAGTTAGCAGTGGCTTGAGCATTTTTACTGAAACGAGCGGACGCTGGTAGCTAATCACACCTTGAGAGAGAGCTCGGTGAATTAGGCGACATTGCTTTAGCGGTGCTTTTTTGTCGCGATCGCCTTTTGGTGCTTGGGATAGTTCAACCTTCCACAAATCAAAGTCATGCAATATGTGCAAAATTGAAGGAGCGGTCTGTCCAAAGTTTGTATTAACAGGAAGAAGCCCATAAATAAAGGGCCTCGACTCGCATCTGTCGACATCTTTAGAGACGTTCAAAAGCACAGAGGCAATATTTGTCGAGCGCACAATGATGGCTTGTTCGTTTACCTGATTGATGCGCCCGGGGGCAAAGGCAACTTCTTTGACAGCAAATTCTTGGCAGAGCAGCATGTCGAGAACGCCATCTCCGACTAGGGCGCCAAATTCAGCGGTGGTGATATTTCCGGCAACAAAGTAAATGGTAACTTCCGGAATTTGGCGGCCGAATTTTATCGAGAGAACACCCGTCACCCTCTCAAGGCTGAGAAATTGCATCACATTGAAGAGAGTGCCTTCTCTTACAGACGTTATGTGAAAGCTGATGCCCAAGAGCGCTCCCAATAATGCATTAGATCTAGACCGTCAACCTTATAGATTATATGGCACGGAAGGCCGTAAAGCTTGTAAAACTACTTGCTCTTGAGGGTTTCGAAGCGCTGTTCGAGGGCTTTTGCTACTTCTTTGCGGTCATCGAAGTCTATGGTTGAGTCTTTCAGGATCTGATAGGTTTCGTGGCCTTTGCCCGCTATTACAATGACATCTTTCGGGCTGGCGGCCAGTACGGCCGCTTCTATGGCTCTAGCGCGGTCGGCTTCTACAGTGACGCCTTTGAGTCGCTTGATGCCGGTCAAAATGTCGGCGATGATTTGCTGTGGGTCTTCGGAACGTGGATTGTCTGAAGTCACCACCACTTCGTCTGCCAAGTTCTCAGCGATCTCGCCCATCTGAGGGCGTTTCGATGAGTCACGGTCGCCGCCACAGCCAAATACGGCTATTAGTTTGCCATCTTCAGGAACTAGAGCTCGAGCGGCTTTGAGTACGTTTTCTAAGCCGTCAGGAGTATGGGCGTAGTCAACGATACATAGAGGCGAACGGTCTTGGGCTGCCAAATGAGGCGGAGGTGGCACGACTTCAAAGCGACCCGAAACACCACTGAAGTCTGTTAAGGCTTCAGCAATTGCTTCTTTTTCCAGGCCTTCGCCCATGCAGACTGCCATGGCAGCCATGATGTTGTAAAGGTTGAAGCGACCAGTCAATTTTGTTGAGAAAGATATGGCACCACTGGGAGTGGCAAGTGTAAGCTTCATGCCAGAGAAGTCGAAGTTGCCTTTTTTTACGTGAATAGAGGCTTTTTCGCTGTAACCATAGGTAATTAGATTGATGTCTTTAGCTGTGGCTTTTATAAATTCTGGGGCCAGTTCATCATCAAGATTAATAACTGCAGTGCGCGGATTAACGGCACTTTTGCCGAGCATCTCAAAGAGCTGGCGCTTAGATTGCCAGTAATGCTCCATGGTTTTGTGAAAATCTAGGTGATCTTGGGTGACATTGCTCAGGCAGGCTGCTGCAAAGTGACAACCGTAGACTCTTTTGAGAGCGAGGGCATGGCTCGATACTTCCATGGCGATTTGCTTTACACCGCGATTGGCCATGGTGTAGAGCAGCGCTTGCAAGTCTGAAGCCTGGGGAGTGGTGTGCTTGACGTCTAAGTATTCGCTTTCGCCTAAGTACTTCCCATCTTTGAAAGAAGGAATGCGTGCGCCCAGGGTGCCAATTAAGCCCGTGGGCTGTCCGTTGGCATTGAGTATTTGCTCAATTAGGTGAGTTGTTGTGGTTTTGCCGTTAGTACCAGTGACACCCAAAAGGCGCAGTTTTTTGCTGGGCGCTTCGAAAATATCGCTAGAAACGGCAGCAATAGCGGCCCGTACATCTTTGACGACTATAAGGGGAACACTATATGGGCCAGATTCTTTTTCTGAAAAGATGACGCTGGCGCCTTTTTCAATGGCTTGGTTGATGAACTTGTTGCCGTCTACCGTGTAGCCTTCGATAGAGAAGAAGGCGTTGCCTGGCTCGACATGGCGGGAGTCGTAGGCTACTCCGGTGACTGTGCTCTCTTCTGAACTTGCAGAAGAGGCAGCGTTAGAGCTAGCAGGTACCTCTCTTGCTGCAAGAGCCGCCCCGCTATCGCGGCGCAGCTCTGACAAGAGTTGATTTAAGGCTTTTGGAGCTGGTGTATCAAACTGGGTAGACACTTACCAACTTGCGTCCTCTAGATTCTTCGTAACGAACAATCCCTTGGATAACTGAAAAGAGAGTGTCGTCAGATCCGCGCATGACGTTGAATCCAGGATGGATTTTAGTGCCGCGCTGTCTTACGAGGATATTGCCAGAGGTGACTGCTTCACCACCGTAGACTTTGACGCCGAGGCGCTTCGGTTGGCTGTCTCTGCCGTTTCTTGTAGAGCCCGCGCCCTTCTTATGTGCCATTGAGAGGTAACTCCTTCTACTTAAGCTTTGGCGGCAGCTTTTTCAGCTTTAGCTACAACTTTGTTGTCGACTTCGATTGACTCAATCATCACGCGAGTCGATTGAACTCTGTGACCCTGTTTCTTGCGAGTCCCTTTTTTAGATTTCATGTGGTAGACAATCACTTTGTTGGATTTGATTGTCGACTGAATGCGGCCGTGCACATCGTTAACTTCCAGTTTGGAAATTACTTTGCCGGTTACTTTTGCACCTTGAATATAAGGAGCGCCGATAGTGGAGCCTGCTCCGTCGACCAGCATTAGCACGCGGTCAAAGACGTGAACCGAACCTTCTTCTTCGCCAGACATATCGATGTCGATATAACGACCAGCGTGTAATTCATATTGCCTTCCGCAGGCTTCAACAATCGCGAACATTTTCGTCTCCAGCTATTGAACTCAGGCGAGTCATTTCCCGTCTATATAGACATGTCTTGAAAGAACCATGGCTAATATTTGCCCATGTCTTATATTGGCCATTCTCAAGCCCCAGCTCTACGCAAAACGTAAAACCTGTTGCTAAGAGCGGACAAGCGAACTCGAATAGTACCAAACCCTATCTTCGTGGTCAAACGAAGTTGCCTTAAATAGACCCTAATTCGCAAGAATCGGTAAGATTTGATAACACTTTCATTAGTAGATTGTATAAGTAGAAGTGATTTTTGGCCACTTGCTAAGGAGGAAGCCATGTCTGATGCAGTGAATGAAGCCGAACTCGGCCGCAGTAAATACAGCAATACGCCAAAAGAGCACCTCTATCATTTGCTTACGATTGGCTGGGAGGTTAATAGTCCTCTCATAATTAAGTATGTTGCAGAGAATGCCCTGCAAAAAGACTTGAACGATTGGCTAGCACTCAATAAAACGAAATAATCCAATTTAAAAGCAGCGCTTTTGAATTGTGAGCTTTCCATTAAACATATAAAGGAATTAAGCACAGCCCCCTAATATTGGATGACTTGATACCTACACAAAGTTTTTTTGGAGAAATAATCTCTATGTTGCAAGTTGGAAAAAGAGCTCCTGACTTTGATATGCCTTCTACCAAGGATCTGAAGACCTTGAAAGAAAATGTCAAATTGTCAGATTACAAAGGCAAGTGGCTTGTTCTTTTCTTCTATCCTCTCGATTTCACCTTCGTTTGCCCTACCGAACTGAAGGCTTTCTCTGAGAAGTATGACGAAGTTAAAAAAGCTGGCGCTGAAGTTCTCGCTATCTCTACAGACAGCGTATTCAGCCACAGAGCTTGGATCAACACCCCTGAAGCCCAGGGTGGACTTGGACCAGTTAAATACGTTCTCGCTTCTGACATCACCAAAGATGTAAGCCGCGACTACGGCGTATTGATCGAAGATAAAGGTATCGCTCTTCGCGGTTTGTTTATCATTGACCAAGACGGCGTTCTTCAATATCAAGTCGTACACGGCTTGAACATTGGTCGTTCTGTTGACGAAACTCTTCGCGTTCTTGAAGCACTCAAGACCGGCGGGCTTTGCGCAGCCGATTGGAAACCAGGTCAAAAGCCTCTTTCCGTTTAAGATCTGCATATCGAAATTGAAAGAGCCGTCCTTTGGGCGGCTCTTTTGCTCTATTTAAGAGTTAGAATTATCTAGACGGATTTAGTCTGATTCAACAGGAGAACCTTATGCCACTGCGAATGGACGCTCCCCTACCATCTCTTGAAGGCGGAACGGACTGGTTTAATAGCCCACCAATCACAGAAGAAGACCTCAAAGGTCATCCCGTTTTAATTCACTACTGGGCAATCAGTTGTGGAATCTGCAAAGAGTCTTTGCCAGACCTCAATCGCTGGATTGATGAGTATGGTCCTAAAGGTCTGAAGATAATTTCTGTTCACATGCCTCGTCAAGAATCAGACACTGATGTGGCAGAAGTGAAAAAAGCTATTGATGAATATGAAGTAAGGCAGCCCTGTGTTGTCGACAACTGGCACACAATCACTGACCGCTTCGAAAATAAATATGTGCCAGCCTTGTATCTCTTCGATGCTGATCACAAAATGCGTCATTTCCAGGCTGGTGAAAAGGCTATCAAAATGACAGAACCAGTTGTTCAAAGAGTACTCGGGCTAACCCAAACAGTCTAATCAAACTAACTCTCCAATAATATAGGTGCAGATCATGGGTTCTAATGCCACCGCCGATAAGTCAGCTGATAAATCGGCAGATAAGTCAGCAGATAAAGACAAGTCAGAAAAGTCTCAAGGCGACAACACGGAAACCCACGAAAAAGTTGATATTCACTCGCTTCACGGTAAGGCTAAAGCTCCTGTACTGCAGCCATTTACGTACGAGCGTTCAAGCAAGTTGTTTGCTCGGGCTTTGGAACGTATTCCCGGTGGAGTAAATTCACCAGTACGCGCTTGTAAATCAGTTGGTCGTGAGCCGATATTCATGGCCCATGCTGACGGCCCGCACATGTTTGATGAAGACAAGAATCGCTACCTAGATTATGTCGGCTCATGGGGCGCCATGATTCTTGGTCATTGCCATCCAAGGGTAATGGAAGCGATCGAAACTGCCGTTCGCAATAGCACCAGCTTCGGTGCGCCATCACGGGCCGAAGTTGAAATGGCCGAACTTATTTGTGAAATAGTGCCATCCCTCGAAATGGTGCGCATGGTCAACTCTGGCACTGAAGCTTGTATGTCAGCTATTCGTTTAGCTCGTGCTTTCACCAAGCGTAGTTTGATAGTCAAATTTGACGGCTGCTACCACGGTCATGCTGATTCATTCTTGGTAAAGGCTGGTTCTGGCCTGGCTACCCTGGGAATTTCAAGCTCCCCAGGCGCACCAGAGGAGTTGACCAAGCTCACACTTTCATTGCCTTACAACGATGTTGACGCTCTGCGCGAAGCATTCGCAAAGAAGAGCGACGAAATTGCAGCCATTATTGTTGAGCCAATTGTTGGCAATGCTGGATTGATAACGCCATCTGATGAATTCATCAAATGTATGGTCGGGCTCTGCAAAGATTCTGGCGCACTGCTAATTTACGACGAAGTCATGACTGGCTTTAGAGTAGCCTTTGGCGGTGCTCAAGAGCTGCATAAAGTTAAACCAGACTTGAGCTGCTTTGGCAAAGTCATTGGTGGTGGTCTCCCTGTGGGCGCCTATGGTGGCCGCAAAGATGTAATGGAACATATTGCTCCGCAAGGTTCTGTTTATCAAGCCGGAACACTTTCTGGTAACCCACTGGCAATGGCCGCAGGGCTGGCGCAATTGCGTTTCTTAAAGGCCAATAAACCATACGCCAGACTTGGTGAAATCACTGAACTACTGGCAAATGGATTGAAAGAAATTGCTGCCAAAGAAGACATTGCTGTGCCACTGCAAGTAACTCATGTGCCTGGTATGGTCAGCTTCTTCTTTACAGATAAACCAGTGACCGACTTTGAGAGCGCTCTTACTTGCGACACTGAGTTGTTTGGCAAAGTTTGGCGTGGTCTTCTTGAGCGCGGTATTTACTGGCCACCTTCGCAATTTGAATCGGCCTTTATTTCAACTGTTCACTCTAAAGCTGATGTGCACGAAACTCTTGTTGCTTTTGAAGCGAGCTTGAGAGCAGCCATTGCTAAAGATAAATAGATAACAGGCTAAACAGCACCTTAACTAGATGAGGATTTTATGCAATTTATCGTAACTGGCCTAGACGGCGATGATGATGGCGCTTTGGCTCGTCGCACAGCGGTGCGTGATGCTCATCTAGCTGGTGTGGTTGAGTTGAAGCAGTCGGGTAAAATTTTGTTCGGTACTGCCATTCTCGATGACAATGAGAAGATGATTGGTTCGGTTATGGTGGTCGATTTTGCTGATCGAGCAGAGTTAGACCAGTGGCTGAAAGTAGAGCCTTACGTCACCGGTGATGTCTGGCGCAAAATCGAAGTGGCTCCTTGCCGCGTTGCCCCGATGTTTATGGCTAAGTAATTAGACTATAGTTCGACTCCTTCTTTTCCTTTTCTGTATTGTGCTCGTTAATTTGCTGCGAGCTGATGTTTTGGTCCGATCTGATGTTTTGCTCTGAGCTGATGCGTTTCTCTGAGCGCAATAGTGCTCTGGCAATAGTCAGCACTGACACGCTTTCTGCTCCGGCCTCAAGTAGTGCCTGGGCGCAGGCTGCCGCTGTGGCACCGGAAGTAAGCACGTCGTCGACTAAGATGACATTTTTGTTCTTGGCTCTGTGATTTGCTTTGAAGGCACTGCTGACATTGATTGCTCTCTCTCCTTTGGTGAGGCCATATTGTGGTGTTGTTGCTCGTGCTCTGATTAGTGTTCTGGTATCGCATCTGATGCCTGTGCGTTTGCTTAACTCTCTAGTGATTAGTTCACTTTGATTAAAACCCCGCTCTTCTAGCTTGGTTTGGTGCAGGGGAACGGCAATGAGGATGAGGGTGCCGCTTCTCTTGTTCGGCTGATTGGCGGGCTTTAGAAGCGATTCCATTCCGGCCTCAAGGGTTCGCGCTAAATCACTAGCTAATTCTTGCTTATCTTGATATTTAAAGGCTCGAATGGCCTGCCGCGCCGTGCCCTCGTAAGGGCAAATGCTGATGCAGCGAATATGATTGCTAACATCTTGACCCAGGCCCAGGCTGACCAGTATTGGTGTTTGTGGCTTAAGACCTTTTAGGCAAGCCTGGCAGATAAATCTAGATTGATAGATCACTTCCAATGACAAAGGTGGTGGAACTATTGTGCTATCGCAGAGTTGGCATGGCCTTGTTCCCAATAGCATAACTAGCCGGGCTTCAATATTTTGGGCAATTGAACATGCACTTTGCCAGGCTTGTTTAACCATTAGCTTTCCCCATTAGTGACGGCTACCTATATAAACGTCAGAAAGCCTCTTAAAGTTCAGTTTTTCGCCAGGCCAATTGAGTTAATATAGGTTGGCAATAGCGAACTATTGAATTCGCTGCTTTTCTTAAAACAGACACGCAAACTTCAAACAGGTGGCCCCGGTGCAATTCGAAAATTTGATTGAGCAAGCTGAAGGCGAGCTAAAAGATGCTTTCGCTAGAATGGATCGCATTGCCCTCGTCAATCAGAAGAGAGTGTTAGATAGTTACCGAGAGCACCAGGTAACCGAAGAGTATTTTGCCGAGCGCACCGGATATGGTATCGATGATATCGGTCGTGAGATGATCGATAAAGTCTTTGCTTCTGTTCTGCAGGCTGAAGCTGCGGCGGTGCGAATGCAGATGGTCTCTGGTACTCACGCTATTGCTTGTGCATTATTTGGCAATCTGGAACCGGGCGATACTCTAGTAGTTTTAACTGGCAAGCCCTATGACACCTTAGAAGAAGTAATTGGTGCTGGTGGCACCACTCAAGAGCCAGTACGAGGCTCGCTTACTGCTCTTGGGGTGAAATACAAAGAGCTTGCTTTAGACCCAAATCTTTCAGTAGAAGAACTTTCGCAGCAGATCAAAGCGGCAGCACCAGCCAAGCTTTATCACATTCAAAAATCTCGTGGCTATTCCATGAGTCGACAGACTCTAAGCAATAAAGATATTGCAAAATACATTGCCGCTATCAAGGCAGTGGATGCTAAGGCTTCGACCTTTGTCGATAACTGTTATGGCGAATTCGTTGAAGAGCAAGAACCCACCGCTGTTGGTGCTGATTTAATTGCGGGCTCTTTGATTAAGAACCCCGGTGGTGGTATGGCTCTCACTGGTGGCTATGTGGCTGGGCGCAAAGACATGGTAGAAGGCGCATTGTTGCGGCTGACTGCACCTGGAATTGGCGGCCACCTTGGCATTACCTTCAATCAAAATAGACCGGTATTGCAAGGGCTATTTCTGGCACCATCAGTGGTCAGCCAGGCTGTCAAAGGCGCCATGCTAGTGGCCAGCGTTTTTGAAAAGTTGGGCATGATTGTTCATCCCGCTCCGGCTGCCGATCGCTACGATATTATTCAGGCTGTGGAATTTGGCAATCGCGAGCGTCTCATCAATTTTTGTCGAGCCTTGCAGAGCTTCTCGCCCGTCAATGCCCACGTTTCGCCTGAGCCCAGTTCAATGCCGGGCTACGCTGACCAGGTAGTTATGGCCGGTGGAACCTTCGTCGAGGGTGCCACTATTGAGCTTTCAGCCGATGGGCCGCTGCGGCCGCCTTTTGCTGTCTATTTGCAGGGTGGTCTTTCTTACCTGCACGTTAAATGTGCGTTATTGGGCTCCCTCAATCTTTCCGCCGAGGGCGTGACGCCGTTCTTTTAGCCATTGCTGGTGACTTGTGGCGACTGTTACAGTTCTGATGGGTTTGGTTGTCAGAATAGAAGTTCCGTTATAATTACACTGCCCATTTACATACCTGACATTGACTCTCCTTGGGGATTAGCATGGTTGCTCAAATGCCTGCCAGACAGACCTCTTTACCAGGCGTAAAGCCTGAGCTGAAGATACTCGCGGGGACCGCCAATCCCGAGTTGGCCAAGGAAGTGGCCGATCACCTGGGCCTGCCGCTCACACCGATTAAAATCAAACCTTTCTCTGATGGCGAGATTTATGTGCAGTTGCAAGAAAGCGTCCGGGGCATGGATTGCTTCATTATTCAGCCTACTTGCACTCCAGTTAACGAAAACTTGATGGAGCTGCTCATTCTCATTGATGCCCTGAAGCGCGCTTCAGCCGGTCGCATCACTGTAGTAATGCCATATTACGGCTACGGCCGCCAAGACAGAAAGGCCGCGGGCCGCGAAGCCATCACCGCTAAGCTCATTGCCGACTTGCTCACCACTGCTGGCGCTCAAAGGGTAGTTGCCCTTGACCTGCACGCACCGCAGATTATGGGCTTCTTCAATATTCTGGTTGATCACTTATATGCCAGCCCGGTTCTGCTTAAATATGTCCGTGACTTGAATTTGAGCGATATGGTTCTTGTCTCTCCTGATGTCGGCGGCGTGTCGCGCACCCGGGCCTTTGCTAAGAAGCTAGACGACGCCCCTATCGCCATTATCGATAAACGCCGCACCAAGCATAACGTTGCTGAAGTGATGAGCGTGGTCGGTGACGTCAAAGGCAAAACTGCCATCATGGTTGACGACATGGTCGATACTGCTGGCACCTTGGTCAAGGGCGCAGAGCTTCTTATAAAAGAAGGTGCTACCCGTGTATTTGCTTGCGCTACCCATGCTGTGCTTTCTGGCCCAGCCAATGAGCGTTTAGAAGAATCACCCATCGAGCAATTGATTGTCACTAATTCAATTCCGCACGATATGACCCATATGTCCAAGAAAATTGTCGCTTTATCGGTGGCAGAATTGCTTGGTGAAGCCATTTGGCGTATTCATGATGATTCATCAGTTAGTGAGATGTTTGAATGAGTCTCATTCTCGAAAGCTTTCCCGTTGGTCCTTTGCAGTGTAATTGTTCGATAGTTGGTTGCAAAGAAACTGGCGAAGCTGTAGTGATTGATCCAGGCGGCGACGTTGAGGTCATTCTTGCTGCTCTCAAGAAGCACAATCTGACTGCTAAATATTTGCTGCATACTCACGCTCACTTTGACCATATCATTGGCTCAAAGGCGATGAAAGAGAAGACTGGTGCCATCATTTGCTTGAGCAAAGGTGATCAGTTCCTCTACGATAATCTCACTATGCAAGCCGGTAGATTTGGCTTCAAAGCTGAGGCTCCGTTACCAGTTGATCATTTTCTCGAAGACGAAGAAGAGATGATTATTGGTAAGCACAAGGCTTCTGTGATTCATACTCCTGGCCATACACCAGGCTCTACATGTTTTTGCTTGCAAGATACAGACAGCGTTTTGTTTGCCGGAGACACTCTGTTTCAACGTTCAATCGGTCGCACCGATCTCTGGGGCGGCTCCTTTGAGCAAATCGTAGATTCGATTAAGAATCGCTTGTTTACTCTTGATGACAGTACCAGAGTTGTAACTGGCCATGGCCCAGATACTGATATTTGGACTGAGAAGAAAGAGAATCCGTTTGTTGGTTCGTAGCGTAAGGCTCTGAAATACAGGGTCTTGGTATCTCGTTTGCATCTCTCGAACTTCTAGGGTGAGACATTGAAATCGAAAGAGACAACTGAACTTGATTTTAGGCCATTCAATTCAGATGGAGTGCTTAAGGCTTTGTGCAGTGTTCTGCGCAGTAGCAAGCACTTGTCGTGGAATTATGCTGGTGATATTCAAAGTGTAATCGAGCGTATCGGCAAAGTTTTCGAATCATCACGCTGCTTTATTTTTGTCACTTCGCCTGAGCGGCCTGACATCGAAGTTTTTGAATATATGGCCTCTGGCGTTGGCGCTATTGCCCATCATTTTGCTAGCCCGATTGGACAAAAACTAGCAGAGCAATTGATAGCTAATTCTGATGAGCTTTCTACTGTTGAAAATCTTGCTGAGTATGCTCAAGATCTCGATGAGCCGCTGCGCGACTACTTTGTGCGCGTCTGGGAAAGTTTTGGCCCGCAGAAGAGTTATTTAATTCCACTGAGAGTGCAGTCAGAAGCCACCGGTGAGCGCCGAGCTGGCTTATTGGTCTTGCAGCAGGGTGAGTTGGGTGGCTGGAACAAGCAAGTGCTTGATAGTTTGCTGGCTATTGCCGATTACTTGGCCAAACTGGCCGAAGTCGAACAACTTGTGGCCAATCTTGAAGCGAAAGAAACAGAAGACAGCGCTACTGGTCTGCTCAATCGTCGTAGCTCAGCCAGTATTTTTGAAAAAGAAGTGGCCCGGGCCAAGTATTGCGGTTATGACCTTAGTGTGGCTGTGATTGATCTCGACTTAAATAAGCGCTCGCCTGATTTGTACGGCTCGGCCAGTGGCGATGCCATTATTAAAACGGTGGCTCAGGCGATTAAGGCCAATGCCCGGCCAATTGATGTTATTGGTCGCTGGGGAGTGGACGAATTTGTCGTTTGCTTGCCTTATGTGTCAGCCGATGAGGCTTTTAGAATTGTCGACAGTACTCGCAAGCGCATTAACGAAGCTTTGATGAATCTTGGCAAGGCATTGCCCAAGCAAGATGACCTCTGGTATCCGCAGACGGCCAGTCTAGGTATTGCCGCCATGGCCGAAGGAAGGCAGACTTTTGATACTTTGTTTGCCGCCAGTCAGCTTTCCTTGGCTGACGCCCAGTCTGCTGGTGGAAATGTTGTTAAAGCTTACAGGCCTTCTTGATATCTGGCAGTAATTGTTCAATTCCTATTCCGGTTAACAGACCGGGTATAATTGATTGGTACATCACCTTGTAGCAGTAATGGTTCTTCGGAAGGGCAATATGACAAAGAAAAATTCAGTTGTGGTCACTCTCGGGCGGTTTGCTGTGGCAGTTGCTTTGATCGGTTATTGTGCCGTTCCAGCTTTGGCCGAAAGCGAATCTGGCGGGTTTGTCATGGGTGGTGGTAACGAGTCTGGTGGCGTATTCAACAGTGGTGCTGAATCTGAGTCTGGCGGTGTCTACAACAGTGGTGCCGAATCTGAATCTGGTGGCGTTTATAACAACGGCGCCGAGTCTGAATCTGGCGGCCTAGCCGAAGTTGGCTCTAGCAGCGAGTCTGGTGGTGTGTTTGGTAGCGGTGCTGAAAGTGAGTCTGGTGGCTTGTATGGTACAACTGCGCCTGCTCCAGCAGCTTTTGATCCGCAATATGGTATCAAGACCTATAAGTGGTAGCTGTTAAGTCTGATTAGTTGACTATTTTTAGTGAGGGCTCTTCTCTGAAGGGCCCTTTGCTTTTGGCTTAGGCTGTGAAATTACTTTGTGATGGGTTTTGTGAGGAATTTTTTGAGAATCAGGGTGCGGCTTTTTGCCCGCTGAAGATGTCTTTGTTGTTGTTGGCACCACTTTTTTTGCACTGCCTGCTACCGCTGTAGTTTTTGTTGTGGGCACATTAGTTTCTGTTTGTGTGGTCTTGCCTGTGAGATTGAGATGCGGATAGATAGCGTAGCCGACAACGCCGATGCCATAAAGTGCGATTACCACTGTTGCCATTAAAGGCAGGGAATTCTGCGAAATATCTACTTCGGCACTGTCTCCTGGTTTTTCGGCATGACGCATCACCAATTTTAGAAGCAGTATGCCACCAAGGAAGCCACCAATGTGAGCGAACCAACCCACTTGGTTATCTTCGCCCAATAGGCCGTTAATACAGTTCATGGCAAAGAAGACACCAATCAAAACCCAGGCAGGGAGCTTCGGTCTGAAGAACCAAGTGATCCAGGTTGTCACTTGGGCGCCAGGAAATAATAGTAAGTATGCAGCTAGAACTCCGGCAATTGCTCCGCTGGCACCAAGAGACGGGATACTTGAAGTGGGATAAACGAGAATGTGAGTAAGAGCAGCGAGCACACCACAGCTTAAATAGAAAAGTAGATAGTTCTCTTTGCCCATGCGGTCTTCGACGTTATCGCCAAAAATGTAGAGATACCACATATTGCCTATGAGATGGGCGAAGCCCGCGTGCATGAACATGGCCGAGAAGAAGGTGGAGAATTCTTGGATTGAGACGTGACCGAGAAAACGATTGGGCACAAAGCAATAGCGATTCATTTCGGCGTCGTTGGCGAAAAGACCTGAGGCTAGGGTCCAGATAAAAACGCCAATGTTAGCCGCGATCAAAAGATGATTGACTATGGGATATGACCGTGTGGGGTTGTCGTCTGCGAGTGGAAGCACTTTTGCTATTACCTGTTTGAAGGTATTACTATCCTAGCGATTGCACGTGACAACCCCCTGGTCTTAACACCGATTTCAGAATTTAGCCAAGTAGGCAAAAAGCCCCCAATCTAGGGGGCTTTCGCGTAGAGCTAAGTTGGTGACTATTTGCTTTCGCGGTCTTGCTTGTAACCATATTCTGCGGCGGTTTTCAGGTCTTTTGCTGACATTAAGGCGTAAGTGGCGGCGCGATTGGCATAGGCTGAACCTAACTTATTGTCTAGTTCAATTGCTTTGTTGCTGTCGGCCAAGGCTAGATCAAGTTTGCCCAAATGTCTGTAGGCCTTGCCGCGGTTGGCGAAGGCGCGGGCTGACAGAGGATTAAGTTCAATCGCTTTGTCGCTATCGGCCACTGCCTTTTCGTACTCTTTCAAGCCAACATAAGCGTGGGATCTGTTGACGTAGGCGGGGCTAAATTTAGGGTGCAGTTGAATGGCTTTGTCGCAGTCGGTGACAGCTTCTTTGTGGCGGCCGAGGTGGTTGAGAGCACGGGCACGGTTAGCATAGGCCATGGTCAACTTTGGCTGCAGAGCAATGGCCTTGCTGGCATCGTCAGCGGCTTTTGTGTATTGACCTAATTCAATTTCAGCCCAAGATCTATTGAGGTATGCCATATATAGTTTGGGGTCTAAGCTGATTGCTTTGCTGGAATCGGCCTCGGCTAATTTGTAACGGCGGGCCAGCATATGAATGTTGGCTCGGTTGGCATAAGCGCGAGCATAGTTGGGGCTTAGTTTGATTGCTTCGTCGAACTTGGCTAGAGCTTCTTGACCCTTGTGGTCATTGAGAAGTCTTACGCCTTCTTTCAGAGCGGCGAAGGCCTCTGGATTTTCTTTGGCACCTTTTTTAGCTGTTTTGGTGGTTTTGACTGTGGTTTTTGTGGCTTTGGCTGGGGCAGCTGCGTAGGCGGCATTCGACAGTTCACCACTGAGCAGACCTAAGTTGGCAAGGTTGGCTATGTTAGCTAAGGCAAGGGCAGTCAAGATCTGTCCGATTGTGACTCTGGCGGCACCTGATTTTATCTGTGTTGCCAAGTTAGCTGAGCGTTTGAAGCCTGTAAGCATTTATCTTTCTCCACCAAACTGTAAAAAGCCTTTGGATTATCCCACCTATTGCATGTCAGTGCTATTACCCTTGGCTTGCCAGTTACAGATGTTATAGTGGCAACAAGATTAGACCGTGAGAGTTGGATGGCATGTCAATTGGTGTGTTCAGGCAACGAACTATTGCCAAAAATGCACTGCTAGCAGTGGTCTTTGTGCTCGTTTATCAGCTCGCCTTTGCTCAGCTGATAATTTTTCTATTGCATGACATTGATACCAAGTTTGCAGGTGAAAGACATCGCCTGGCCGTGATTTCTACTAGTTCTCGAATTGCCAATTTGACGCAAGAATTTGGCATTCTGCTTATTTCTGATCTCTCTAAAGACCTCCACAATCCAGCAGCCGCTGCTGCAGCATGGCCGTCACTTTCTTCACGCTTAGAAAAAGAGTTTGGTCGGCTTAAATCTCTGGCGGTTAATGATGCGGCCGCCGCAGAAATCTTGAAAGTGCAAGAGCAGATTTATGGTGCCGCTGATGCTGTCTATCGCGAAGAACGCCGTCATATTAGCGATGAGAACTGGCAGAGCAAGGTTAAATTAGATCCTTCATCCCTTGTATTGGGTCCTGAAGTTTCTGAGCACTATCAAGAGCTGTTGGCTCGCTACAAAGCCATGGCGTCAGAGCAGTTGATTGCAGAATCAAAGACGCTGTTTATTGTCAAGGGCGTTCTGGCTGGTGTCTGTGTCGTCGATCTTGTATTCACCACTACTTTGCTGGCACTTTTCTTTCTGCCCTTAGGAAAAGGCGTAACAGCCTTGGCTCTGAATCTAGAGCGATATAAAAATGAAGAAGAGTTGGAAGTTTTGCCGCCTTCATGTGATGAAATAGGAAAACTCGATAAGCTTCTTCGCGAAATGATTGAGACCTTGGGTAACTCGGCACGCTATGAAACGACGTTGATAGAGGGTGCCCTAGATGTTATTTTCAGGATTGATTCAGAGGGGCGCATAAGAGATTTAAATGCTGCTGTTAGCTCGCAATGGGGATATCAGCCCTACGAACTAGAAGGTGCGCCCTGGCAGACTGTGGTGCCTGCCGAAAACAGACAAGCCCTGCGTGATTTCCTTTCATCGTTGCCCCGGCTAGATCACTCATCTGCTATTGAGCTAGCGGTCAAACGTCATGATGGCTCACTCTTAGAAAGCCGCTTCTCATGCTATTGGTCAGAGGCCGATCAATCTACTTTTTGCTTTGTTAGCGATATTTGTGCCGCTAAACTGCGAGAGGAAGAGCTGAGAGAAAAAGAAAATGATGTGCGCATGTTGATGCGCAATTTGCCGATTGGCTTGGTGGTGGTTGATCAAGCTGGGGTATTTCTATCTACCAATGAACGTATGGAGCAGATGCTCGATACTTATTCTGCTTCACCTGAGCGCTCTGTTGATGCCGTTTTTGGCGATAGCGATGTTCTTACCAAGGCGAGGCAGGTAAGTCAGTTGCGTACCCAGATTGCTGGTAAGAAGAATGTGGCTCTTGCTTGCGAGCTTACGGTCGCTGATCTCGCTGGAGTCGATCAGACTCTTGTGGTTGTCGAAGATGTCAGTGAAAAAGTCAAGCTCGAGAATTTGCGAAAAGACTTTCTTCAGTTGCTCTGGCGCAACCTTGGTGAGCCCATACTGAAAGTGAAGCAGATGCTTCTAGGTATTGAGGTAAAGACAGAAAAAGAACAGGGGCGGGTGCAGAAATTTGTACTTAACGCTAATCGGCTATTGCGTTTGCTCGATGAATTGCTGCGCCTTGAAGAGCTAGCACCGGGTAAGTTAGTCGGTGCTATGGTGCCGACCAAAACAAGCGATTTAGCCGACTCTGCCATTGCCTCGTTGGTTGATTATGCCCTAAATCAGGGTATCAAATTAGAAGTACAAGTGGCACCGCTAATGGTATTAGCTGATTTTGAGCGGGTGGTGCAGGTCATAGTTAACCTTATATCTAATGCCATTAAGTTTTCGTTCAAAGGTGGAACTGTTCTGCTGCGTATAGTGCCAGATCATGGTCAAGTGGAATTTAGCGTAATCGACAATGGGCGCGGCGTGCCGCTAGAGAAACAGGCGCAGATTTTTAAGGCCTATGGGCAGGCCAATGCCAGTGACGCGCGGGTTGGTACTGGATTGGGGCTTGCTATTTGTCAGTCGATAATTGAGGCCCACGGTGGAACCATTGGTGTAGAAAGCCGAGAGAATAAAGATAATCGAGGTGATGGCGGTAGTCGATTCTGGTTTAAATTGCCAGTCTTAGAGGTGCCGCTTGAGTAATAAACTGCAAGTTCTAAAGTCTAGTGTGGCTAAACAGGCTATAGCTTTGGCTGTTTTGGTGTTTGCTGGTAATGTCTTGTTGCTTTTTACTATTTTGGGTTTGTTCTCTAGGTTCGAAGAGAGTCTGCGCCAGGAGCAAGAAGCTCGTCAGGTAGTAGCTTGCTTGTCGCAGTTTTCTTCGGTCACACAGTTTGCTACCTTTGCCTTGATCGAGCGCACTCGCACTGAGGACAATTCACAAGAGCGTTACTCTTCAATTTTTTTGCGATTACCTCGTATTTTTGCTGAGTTGAAGCACTCTTTGCGAAACAGACCTGAGGACGATAGTCGGTTAAATGATCTCTCTCTGGCTCTGGATCAAGCGATTAGTTTGGTCCACAAAGTTGAAGTAAGTTATTGGCGTCAATATAGCCCTAGTCGCAAGCACATACATATCGGCTATTGCACTGAGCTGATCAAAGTTACCAATACTATTAGCGATTTGTTGACAGCACTAGATGATAAATATCGTGGTATGGCCACAGCTGAATATAGTGTAAGTCTGTTTACAAGCGCTTCTTTGGTCAATCTTTTACTTTTTGCTTTGCTCGCAATTACAATATTGGTCATCGCCAGCTTTCTCTTTGTCGTAGCTTTGCTCATTAGGCGTATCAAATCAATTGCGCAAAATACCATAAATTTTGGTTTGGAGAATTCGCCCTCACCAAGTTCTATGTCTATCTCTAGGTCTGGCTCTAGTCGGAGAGCTAATAAGGATAGCAATGATGAACTGGGAGCAATAGCGCTAGGGTTCAGAGAGTTAGCACAGCATTTAAATTCTGCCAAAAGTAGCGAAGCTTTGGCTCTAGAACATGCAGCTGACTTCATTTGCTTGCTTGATCAAAAAGGAATTTTATTGAGAGTATCTGAGGCAAGCGCAAAACTGCTTGGCTATCCAGCTGCTGATCTCATTGGCCGTCGGCTTAATTCTGTTGTCGAGCCGGGTGCAGCTGAGGCGCTTGCCCAGGCTCTAAGGTCGCTCGTTCAAGTTGAGTCGCCCATTAGCTTTGAAAGTCGGATCATAAAAGGTACTGGTGAGAAGCGCGATTTTGCTTTCAGGGCAAAATTGAGCCCTGATAAGACAATTGTTTGCGTTGCCAATGACGTCACCGAGAAGAATCAACTAAATTCGAAGATTCGCGAGAGCGAAGAGCGCTTCAGGACTATTCTCAACAGCTTGCCCCTGATGGTTGTGGGGCTGAGTCCGTCGGGGCAGATAACCGCTGTTAACGCGTATGGTGTGGCTCTCTCTCTGTACTCGCAAGAGGAACTTTTGGGACAGTCGCTTGAGCACTTATTTTCCCCGTCATCAGCCTCTTTGACTGGTGTTGATGAACTTGTATTGAATCGCTTAGAAGGTGTGCAATTAACGCAAAAGCTCAGGCGCAAAGATGGCACCTACGTATCTGTTGAGCTTGTTCTCGGCAACTACGCCGATGATGGTATTGCTGAGCAGAAGAACAACAAAGAATCGGATCGGAGAACCGATAAGAAGAGTTTAGCGTTTGTGCGCGACGTTTCGGTGCGTGAGCAGATTGAGTTTGCCAAACGAGATTTTGTCAATATGATTGGTCACGACCTCCGCTCGCCACTGATGTCACTTTCGGCTACGTTGAGCTATATTTCTAAGGCCACAAGTTTGCCGGCTGTAGCTGAGGCAGAGAAGGTATTTTATAGTCTCATTGCCCTTACTTCAGACTTCTTGTATCTGGGCCGGCTAGAGGCTGGTGAAGAGCATTTAGGTATAACTCAAACTACCTTTTCTTCTTTGATCAATAGCTTGGTGCAAGCGATTACCGCGAGTGAACTGACCAGACAGCTCGTTGGTAGTACTGGTAGTAGCGCTAGTAGCGCTGATAGTTATTCTCCACTCTCTATCAATCAACCTGCAGGCGACTTTGCTTTGTCTGCTGACGCAGAGTCTTTAAGCCAAGCAATCATGCACCTATTAAGCGTATTGTGCTCGGCCGGTTCTGGACAATCTCAGTACGTTATTGACTTTCGTCAGCAGCCTTATGGCTTAGAGGTTCTGATTGTTGGCTCTGGCTTGAGCCTGTCCTCATCTATACTAGAAAGTTTGTCTCAGGGTTATGTGTCATTTTCTCAAGCCACGGGCAATTTACGCAGTGGGCTCAGCCTCGGCATCGCCATTGCTATTTTAGGTAGGCATGGTTGTAGCCTTAAGCAATATCAAAGCAATAAGCAACAAGGTTTTCACATCTTGTTGCCCTCGCTCTAATCCGCTCAATAGCTTCTGTATTAGTTCTAGTTTTAGTTCTGCGCTTTAGGAGTCTTGACACTGCTTGCTGCTGTGCTTGTTAGCGGAGCGGTTTTGGTAGCAGTGTCGGATTTGGTAGCAGTGTCAGGTTTTGTAGTGGTAGCAGATTTTGTCGTGGTATCAGATGGAGTAGCGCTAGCGGTTTCGGTTAGAGAGAAAGCCCCTGTTGCTACGGCCTTTTTGAATTCATCAGTTAACTGAATGTCGGCGTTTTTACGATGCTGGGTCATCCAGTCTATTTCTGCTTTTTCTTTGTTCTTAGCAGAGATCATTTCTTCTAAGGGCTTTTTCACTTCAGCTAGAGGAATGTCACCAGCTGTTTGTCTTTCAGTTACTTTGATTACGTGGTAGCCGAAATTAGTTTCAACTACTTCTGGCACAACCTGACCGGCTTTGACTTTGCCTACTGCCGCCATAATCTTTAGTTGGTCCGGTCCATTGACTGTGCCAAGATCCATATAACCAAGATCGCCGCCGCTTTTGGCCAGGCGGGCCGGTTCGTCTTCAGTGTAGTTATCCGCTAAAGTTTTGAAATCGGCTCCTTTTAGAGCTTGAGCCAAGTAGTCTTTAGCTTTGTTGTATTGAGCTTGCTTGATTACTTTGACTTCGTTATCGAGGTCGGCTCCTTTCAGTTCAGGCTTTTGCTCTTGTAGTTGTGTTCTCACACTTTTGAGAGGTCCGGCATCAACTGCTGGTGCTGCCACCACAATGTGAGATAGCCGCACGCGCTCACCGTGCTTTAGACGGCCTTTGTTGGCTTCAAATTCTTCTTTTACTACTTTCTCGCTAGCGGCCGGCGCTGCTTTGGCTATGCTATCTAGCATCATCTTGATCATTTGCGAAGAAATTATCTCTTCGCGAATTTGGTCTGGTGTTTCACTGGCATTGTTTACGTATTGTTTGAATCTTTTTGTTTCTTTGATCTGAACAAAACTATTGGCAGCCTTTTGATAGAAGCCCGCTTTATGCGCTTCTTTCAATACGATTTCGCGGTTAATTAGTTCGCTCAATAGTTGGCTTTCTATTACTTTTGTGCCGCACTTAAAAGCCAGGCCAAGTTCTAATACTTGCTGGTTAAATTGGGCTTCAGTCATGTGTTTTTCTTTGAGGAAGGCTGGAAGAGGCTTGCCGTCAAGTGCTTGAGCGGAATGAGCCGACTCAATCATTTTCTTTTTTTCTTCGGCGGTTAGAGTCAAGCCCATTTGTTTGGCCTGAACTAAGAGTGAACCCAGTCTCTCTGGCTGCATTGCAATCATCGATTGCAGTGAAATAATGGCTGCTTGATACTCTTTTTTGAAGCGACTGACTGTCACCGGTGATCCATTTACTGTGCAAATGATCATGGTGTCTGGGAGCTTAACTAAGTTAACTCCGGCAACAGGCTTTAATTGGGGTAGGTCGCTAAGTACTGCTGGTAGTGTTCCATTAGCGGCTGATTTAGCATCATCGCCTGGGTTGCTGCCTTGGGTGCTGCCGGTCTGCGGGCTGCTCGTTTTGTCGGTCGTATCGCTAGAAGTCTCAGGTTTCTTTTCGCTCTGGCAGCCGGCTATAGCAAGAGAAAGTGTTAGCGCCAACAAGACGTTCAAATTGGTGCTGTTTCTTTTGCTTCTATTACTTGCGCTATTCACAGTACTGATATCCTCTTTTGACATTTTAGGCTGGTTTGGCGTGAACATTTGCCACCATGGCTCCGAGAAGTTCTGCCAGCAAATCGAGTTGATCTTCTGGATCATCACCTTGGGATTTTACGAGAATGTATGGACTTGAGCCTTGACCACCAGCGATACCTGGTTTGTAGGTAGTGCGGTTTGCCAGATGTTTTGGCAGGCCATTTTGAATTGGAATCCACTGTTGTAAGCGGAATGGCACGTACAAACGCAAGCCTTGCATGTCTGGCTTGATTGATTGTACGTTGGCCGAACTTGCCACTAGTCTTAGTTTTACAACTTTGGTCAATTGTTCAGTTTCTTTTGGAATGGCGCCGAAGCGGTCACGCCATTCGTCAAGCAGCATAATTAGTTCGCGGTCGGTTTTTACGTCGGCAAGTCGTTTGTATTCGATCAGGCGTTGTTCATTGTCTTCGATGTATGACTCAGGAATGAAGGCTGTGACGTTGATATCAACTGCGGTGTCAGCTTCTTGTACAACTGCCTCGCCCTTGAGTTCAGCCACTGACTCTTCAAGAATTTTGCAATAGAGTTCAAAGCCAACCGATATCATGTGACCGTGTTGTTCAGAGCCGAGAATATTTCCCACGCCTCTGATTTCCATATCGCGTAAGGCGATTTGATAACCAGAGCCAAGGGAAGTAAATTCGCGAATCGCTTTCAATCTTCCTTGGGCTTGCTCTGATAGAACTTTTGATGGAGTGTACAAGCAGTAAGCGTAGGCCTGGGCATCTGAACGGCCAACGCGACCACGGAGCTGATACATCTGGGCCAGACCGAGTTTGTCAGCATCATTGATGATGATGGTGTTGACGTTGGGAATATCTAGACCCGATTCAATAATGGTGGTGCAAACAAGGACGTCATATTCATGGGCAAAGAATGCCAACATGACGTTTTCTAGATCGCGCTCATTCATCTGGCCGTGGCCAATGGCGATGCGTGCTTCTGGAACTAGTTGCTTAACTTCAAAGGCAATTTGCTCGATGTTTTCAACGCGGTTGTGAACAAAGTAAATTTGTCCGCCACGCTCCATCTCGTGCAGAATGGCCGTGCGCACTAGAGGCAATTTGTATTCGCCCACGAAAGTTTTAATTGGTGCGCGGTTGATTGGTGGCGTGTTAATTTGCGACATGTCGCGAGCGCCAGACAAGGCCATATATAAAGTACGCGGAATAGGAGTGGCTGACATGGTCATGACGTCAACCATTACGCGCAGTTGTTTTAGCTTTTCTTTGTGGGCAACACCGAAGCGTTGCTCTTCGTCGATGACAACCAGACCGAGGTCTTTGAAGGCAATATCTTTTTGCAGCATGCGGTGGGTACCGATAACTACATCGCACTCACCAGTGCCCAGTCTGCGCGCTACTTCTCTTTGCTCTTTTGCTGTACGGAAACGCGAGAGGAGACCTACTTTAATTGGGTAGGGAGCAAAGCGCTCAGCCATAGTGTTGTAGTGCTGTTGAGCCAAGATTGTGGTAGGCACGAGCACTGCCACTTGCTTGCCTGACATCACTGTTTTGAAGACACCGCGAATGGCGACTTCAGTTTTGCCGAAACCAACGTCTCCGCAAATAAGTCGGTCCATTGGCTTGGCTGATTCAAGGTCACCTTTCATGTCCTGAATGGCTTGCCATTGATCTGGCGTTTCTTCGTAAGGGAAGGCTTCTTCCATTTCGTACTGCCATGGTGTATCAGGCGTACACTGGAAGCCTTCTTGCTTAGCTCTTATAGCGTACAAATTGACCAGATCTTCGGCCACTTGCTTAACTGATTTCTTGACACGCCGTTTAGTTGATTCCCACTCGGCACCGCCTAGACGTGAAATTCTCGGTGGGTTGTCTCCAGCGCCGCGGTAACGGGAGAGCAAGTTGATTTGATCGACAGGCACATATAGTCTGTCGTCGCTCGCGTAGGCAACGCTGAGAAATTCGCGCTGTTGGCCGTCGACGGTCATCCGTTTGACGCCTTCAAATTGGCCGATGCCGTGCTTCATGTGCACAACGTAGTCGGTTACTTTTAAATCGGCGACTGAAGTGAAGCGCTCGTAGTTCTTCTCTGCTACTGGTCTTCTGTAAACTGTCGGTTTGCGCTTGACGCCAAACATCTCGGCGTCAGTACAAGAAACTAGCTCAACATCTTTTAGTTTGAAACCGTGGGTGAAGCCGTGCCGGCAGACCATTACAACAGGCCCGGAGGGCTGGTTCTGGTTTTGATTTAGGCTCGGGTTTAGACCTTGGCTCTGGCTTAGTTTGAGATCGTCCAGGCTAGGCATTTGGCCGGAGAGAATATCATCTAAAGACGATATTGAAAGCGATGGTGGCTGTTGTTTGCCATTGTTAGCGCTTCCTGGTCCTGGGGCGCCGCCCGATGCTTGCGCGCTATCGTCGAGGGGCAGAATATGGGTGTCGGCTTTATCATCACTTTGCGAGAGATAAACAGCAGGAATGTCCCACTCTTTCATGATGCCTAAAATGCGCTGGGGCTGCTCTGTCGAAATCAGAACATTCAAGCCCTCTTTGCGCCAGCTTCTTACTTTTTCAGCCATGACATCAATTTGATTGCCAAAGCGCTCTACTGGTTGACAGTCAAAATTGATAACCGAATTGGCAGCATTAGAATTGCTAGTGTCAGCACCATCTAGTGCCATTGGCAAGGTGGAAACATAAATGCGTTGGTGGCGTTTAAGCTGTTCAGTTATTTCACGGGCGCTGAGGTGAAGCGGGCGTGGCAGAGGAAGCAAACGACCAGTTTCTAGCCCTTCTTTGAAGGCAGCATCAAGCTTCTCTTGGTAGGAAGAGAGAGCGGCTAGCAGGGTGTCCCATTCGTCGAGCACAATCAGACTGTTATCTCTGATGTAATCGCATATGGTGGCAAGCTTTTCGTGGACATAAGGTGCGTAGTATTCTACTGATTCGGGGTAACGACCGGCTCTAAGTGCTTCTAAGTCGCTTTCCATGACGGTCATCAGCGTTTCTGCTGATGATGGATCTAAAGTCTCGGCTGCTTTTTCTGTAACGGCTCTGAGGGTATCGACCAGCTTGATACGGGCATCTTCGCTTTGATCCGCGACAATCCACCAACGGGGCACAATGACACAGGTCTCAAGCGATTCAATAGATCTTTGCGTATCGGTATTGAAGACGCGCATCGATTCGATTTCATCGCCAAACAATTCAATTCTAAATGGTGAGCCGCAAGATGGATAAATATCGACAATGTCGCCGCGCACGCTAAATTCGCCACGCAAGGTCACTAGTGATTCGCGTGAATAACCTAAGTTAGCTAGTCTGCGAGCTACTTCTTTAGTATCAATTGTTTCGCCAACATTGAGGCGCAAGCAATTGGCAGTTAATTCTTCAGGTGAGAGAACTCTTTGGCTGAGGGCACGAGCAGTAACTACACAGATAAATGGCTCGTCTGGCTTTTCTTGGCAGTGGCGCAAGACTTCTAGCTGAGCAGCGACGTTGTCTGGGCTAGAAAGCACTTGCTCGTAGGGCGAGACTTCAGAACTGGGGTAAACAAAAATCGGATACTTACTTAGGTTGGTCAACTCTTGGTGATAACGGGCACCAGTATGGTTGTCTTGCACAACTAAGAAAATAGCTCGCTTAGTTTCGTGACCCAAAACCGAGAGCACAAGCGATTTAGCTGAATCGGTCAAGCCGGTCAAATTGAGTTCGCCGCTGCTACCCTTTGCCGTTCGAGCAAGGAGCCGCGCATATTGCGAGCTAGATATAAAAAGCTGGTGCAGTTTTGCTGCGAGGTTACTGTTGCGCGTTAGCATTTTTGGCGGGGTTCCCTTCACCGTATTGCAAATCAGTAAAAATAACGCTCGAGCGAGCCATATCTTGCCGATTTGGGAAAAAGGCATTTTACCATTTTGACCAAGCCGCTGGCTCTACGTGTAACGGGCTCTAAAGGGTTACATCTTGTATTATTGCTTTCAAATGCAATTGGAGGCAAAAGTGCAAAAACGAGCAGGCTTAACTCTATGCCTGGTCTTGGCTATTACTTCAACCCTCAGTCTCTCCGCTTTACTAGTGAAGGCTGAAGGTAGTCGCTATCGTCCAGATACCGTTGCGCATATGCAGCAAGGCATCAAGTTTTTGCGGGCAAAGCAGTTAGACCAGGCCCGTAGCCAGTTCGAAACTGTTATCAAGATGGAGCCCTCTATTCCTGATGCCTACAACAACATTGGTCTTTCTTACGCCTACGAGAATAAAGTTGATAAGGCCATCCAGTACTACCGCAAAGCCCTAGATATTGAGCCGCTTTATGTGCCAGCTCTGAACAACCTAGGCCTTGTGCTTTACTCTACTGGCAAGGCTGAAGAGGCCCTCTATTACTGGCGCCTATGCCTCAAGATTTCGGGTGGCCAAGAGCCCGAATTGCACTATTATGCCGCTAATGCCATGCGAGATGTGGGTCAGAAGAAAGAAGCTCGTGAAAACTATTTGATTGCCATAAAGCTCGACCCCACCCATGCCGCGGCCCACAGTGGACTTGCCGCCCTCGATTTGAGTGAAGGGCGGTTAGATGAAGCTTTTTCTGAAGTAAACAAGGCCATTAAGCTGAAACCTGACTCTGCCTTTAGTTATTATCATCTCGGCTTAATTGAGGAGCGTCGTCACAATGTGGCGGCGGCGATTAAGGCCTACGAGACTTCGCTGAAATATGAAACGGTCAGCAAATACGCCCAAGAGACCAAGAATCGCATAGCCAAGCTTAATGGCACTGCACCTGCCTCCGGCAATCTGGCTCAGGGTCAATTTAATTCTGGGCAAGACGACCAACAGGGCCAGGGCGATGATGATGGTCGTTCCGAGATGCAGGGCTCAATGCGGCAAGCCGCTCGCGAAGCCATGAAGCGCCATGCTTGGGCTGAGGCGGTTCACGATTTTGACTCGCTTATTAGAACGGGAGCTGGTGAAGATCCGATTGTGCTCAATAATTTGGGCTATTGTCAGGCCAACTTAAATCAGTTAGCGAAAGCCGTAGAGTCTTATCGCAAGGCTTTGATGATTAAATCCGATGGCTTCCCCGAGGCTCAATTCAACCTGGGTATGGCTTTGCGGCGCATGGGTGATAATGCAGGAGCTGAGGCTGCTTTCCGCAAGGCAATAGATGATTCAAGCCTGCGCAAGAAGACCAATCCGCTGGCCCAGAACATGTTGGGAATTATTTTGCGAGAGCGCGGCGACTACAACGGAGCTGATCGGGCTTTTCGCAAGGCTATTTTGCAGTCAGGTGGGGACGTGCCAGTGGCTCACTATAACTTGGCTGTTTTGCTTGAGCGCATAGAACGCAGTCGTGATGCTGTTTCTGAGTACAAGACTTATCTCAAGTTGGCTCCTCGGGGCAAGAATGCTACCAATGCCAGGTTGCGCTTGAAGAGACTGACTGGTATGTAGTAAGCGCTCTTTGCTATTTGCTCTTGGCTCTGGGTGATACTTACTACTTGCATCCTTTTGTCTACTTAGTAGGGTTCTTTGCTCTGGTTGATGGTGAATTGATGGTGAGTTTCTGCTCATTTACTCTGTACATATAGAAATGGTTGCCAACAGAGTTGCAATCCTTATAGTAAAATTCGGAAATGAGTACTGTAGAAAGCGATATCACAAAGGCCGTCAACGAGCCGGTTAATCCTCCTGTTGAGCAATCGGACATGCCCAGTGCCGAAGCGGTAGAAGCCGTTTGTGCTGTGGCGTCTAAGCGCGTGGTTTCGCCAGTTCAGGCCAATAAGACTCGTGTGGCTGTTTTAATGAGTGGCGGCGTTGATTCCAGCGTTACTGCCATGGAAATGATCAAGGCTGGCTACGATGTCATTGGTGTGACAGGCTGGCTGATTAAGTCTGGTAGCCGTTGTTGTGATACTGGAATGGTTGATGCTGCTCGCGTATGCGAACAATTGGGCATCGAGCATCACGCCGTAGACTTGCGTGAGATGTTCAAGGCCGAAATTATTGATCAGTTCCCGCAATCTTATGCTCGAGCTAAAACTCCCCTGCCATGCAGTGTCTGCAATACATTGGTAAAGTGGGGCGCTCTATTGCGCTATAGTCAGAAAATTTTGCAAGCCAGATACATTGCCACTGGGCATTACGCTCGGGTGGTTGAAACTGAAGATGGCTTTAGATTGGCGCGGGCGAAAGACCCACGTAAAGATCAATCATATGTTCTCTGGGGCTTAACGATGGAGCAGCTCAAAGCTACTCTGCTTCCACTTGGTGATTTCAGCAAAGATGAGATTCGTGCCCTGGCCGATGAGGGCGGTTTGGTAACTGCCAACAAGCCTGATAGCCAAGATCTCTGTTTCATTCCGCGTGGCACTACTACTCAACAGTATCTCGGTAATTTCTTAACTGCTGAGCCGGGGCCGATTGTACATACGGTCACAGCTGAGATGCTGGGGCAACATCAAGGCACCTTTAACTACACCATTGGCCAGCGCAAAGGTCTTGGTATCGCTTATCACGAGCCTCTTTACGTTACTTCTATTGACCCCGACACTAGAACTGTTTATGTCGGGCCGCCAGAGGCTTTGCTGCGTAAAGAATTAACCGCCTCGGCAGCCAATTGGCTAATGGAGACACCACCGGTGGAACCATTCGAGGCTTTGGCGAAAATTCGCTATAACTCTAAAGCTGAACCAGCTACTGTTTACCCTTTGCCTGATGCTCAGGTGCGTGTGGTGTTCCACGAGCCACAGCCTGCTATAACTCCAGGACAAGTACTTGGTATATACGACTTAACCGATACCTATATCCTCGGTGGCGGTTGGATCGACTGAATCTTGGTCGAGTTCTAAATTCTCTCTATTTGGTTTAAACCGAGTGGACCGAAACTCAGTCGTTGCGCGGTTGCCATTTATATTTTATAATAATGCTCGGTGCTATGGGTGGTGGCTACTTATTTGCTTTCTCTCCCCTGGCATCTTGATGCAAATACTTTGATACTAGTACCGTAGTGCTAATACTGTACTTTTAGTACTTAATGTGGGGGACTGCCGCTTGTTCGACAGCTTAAATTTAATAGGGCTTGAGAAAGCAACTGGCGCTAAATTTGTTGCTCGCCTGTTACCGGTTTTGCTGGCTCTTACATCGCTGGTTTTTGTACCTGCTGAAGTTGAGGCGAGAAAACATGCCAGTACTTCATCTAGTCATTCGGCTCGGTCGTCGGCTAGTAAGAGTCGCAGCGCTAGATCGGCATCGACTTCAAGAAGCTCCAGGTCGACAAGAGCTGCATCAACACGGGTAAGCAGTGGTCGTTCCCGCTCTAGTCGAGTGGTGGCAAGTTCGAGAACTAGTTCGCGTAGTCGTGCTGGCAGGCATGGTCGTGGTCATGCTGTAGCGGTTCATTCAACCAAGCACCATCATGTGGTGGCACATGCTGCACCAAAGCCTCGCTATGCTTATCCGATTGGAATTTTTATGAGGAATGCGCCAAGCTTTGATACCTCTCCTTTAGACGCCCAAAATGCTAACGCCATTGCCTCTGCTTTCGATAGTGGCTCTGCTGATGCCTACGCTGCAAGAGTTCTAGTGCGTGCCGGTGTAGTCAATTACCATCCTCTTCATGGTGGCATTTTCTGGCGTAGAGAACCGGTCAAATATATTGTTATGCATTCAACCGAGACCGGTATTCCAGTTTCAGCCACACGAGTGATTGATAGCTGGAGCTCCATGGGTCTCCGGCACCCTGGCGCTCAATATGTAGTTGATCGCGATGGCACCATCTTCCAAGCGGTTGATCCAGATCTTGCTACTGTGCACGTCAATATTTTCAAAACTCTTCCAGGTATCAATAACGACAACAGTATCGGCATTGAAATTAACCATACTGGTTCGCAAGGCTACCCTCAAGCGCAGATGCGTGCTGTCACGCGTTTAGTGGGCTATTTGCAGAGTCGCTACAATGTCGAGAACGCGAACATCATTACCCACCGTTACGCTCAGCAAGGCGACCATACTGACCCTGTGAATTTCGACTGGGATGGTTTTATTGCTACTAAAAATAGCTTCCGCAATCAGGCTATTGCTTATCGCTCAAATAAAATCAAAGACGAGTCAAGGCGTTGGAAACATGAAGTGGAAGTGCCTGTTAATACCTACATGAAGCCCCACACTCAGTTAAGCAAACCAGCTTCATTGCCCAGTGATGTTAGTGCTCCTGCCACTACCGTCAATACAACGACTACTGTTAATTCTGGCTCTGGCGCAACCAGTGCAGCTGAACCAAATGTGGTGCCTGCATTCGTACCTGCAAGTGTTACTCCTCGTTATGTCCCGGCTACTAAATCCGGAGTTCCTTCGGGGCCTGGTTATAACTCTGGTAATGCCTCTGGTAACGCCTCAGGATCCGGCATGCGCTCTGTTCGCATTAATCCAGCAACTATCCCGCCTCCTGGTTCGCTGCCAGTGCCTGGGCAAGTAATTGAGTATCCAGTGCCAGAGCCAAGTCAAGCAGATCCGGCAAGCAGAACTGCTCCAGCCAGCAAGTCTCCTTCTTCTCAAGCTCCTTCTTCCGGTGCTCCGATCCCATCTCGCTCGCAATCTCTGCCACCAGAGGGTGCCCTTGGCGCTCCTGGTAATGCTCCCTTGCCTGGCGAAGATATCTAAGGCTAGTTATCCTAAGGCTAACTATCCTAAGGCTAACTATCGAATCAAGCTTTCTTTGTGGCTATATAGAAATTCAATTTGGAAATGAAGGCGGCTACGCAATTATTGTGTAGCCGTTTTCGCTTTTAATCAAACGAATGCTATCTATAGTTATTGTTTGTTTAACCGGGAATATCGCTGCTGATATCTTCGATTTGCTTTCTTCTTGAGCAAATGTCTGAGTGGCCAGTAAGTCAATTGCGCGCAAGTCTGCTGCCGGGCTTACTCTAAATAGAGTGAGGTGGGGGTTGAATTGCGGGTAAACTTCTTCGTTTTCTTGGAAAGTCGAAAGAGCGGCTTTAATTTCGCTGTCAATGAGCGACACTTCTGGTGGTGGCATTGATGGGCGCAGTACAACCACTCGAGCTTTGTCTTCACTAGGCCAGAGGCTAAGATGATCGTAGGAAAGTTCAAAGGTTGAGCGAGAAAGCTTCTGTTTAAGCTGAGTTAGAGTAGAGGCAAATTGTCTGGTTAACTCTTCTACAGCGCTGCTGTTCACCTCGCCTAAAAATAGCCAGGTCATGTGCAGCTTCTCTTTGGGCAAGGCGCGAATTTTGAATTCTATTTGTTGGCCTGGCAAAAAGCCAGAGCTGATTTGGCTTGCTCTGGCTTTTGTTATTGCACTTATTCTCTCGGCTTCGGGGCCTTCTAGAAAACTGCCTACGAACAGTCTAGGCATCTTCTTTCTTGGGGATGGCCGCTTTAACTGACTCCATTACGCCTTGAGGTCCGCCCATGCCTTTTACTACAAAGGCACTACCGATGGCAAAAGGCAGGAACATCAAAATAGTTTGCATTAATGAGAGCGGCGGAAACCCTAAGTTTAGGGTGAATATAATTGAAAGTAGCATAAGGGCACAGCTGCCACCAGTAATTATGCTGCCCCATTTATTTTTGTAGTTGTAGATCATCATGCCAATACCAGCTAATAGTGGCAGCAGGAAGAACGCTAAACCGCCGCCACCGCCCATGAGCATGGCGAGAAAACTGCTGCGAACGGTTACATGCATAGCCACTAGTACCATGCCTAGTATCAACAGGGCAAAGCCGCCGAAGTAATAGCCGTCAGATTTGTTCAGGGCAGCACTGCCACTATTGGCGCCGCTGGTCATTTTGCCGCCACTACTGTTATTGAGGGCGCCACCTTTGGCGTTTTTGCCTGTGTTGGTCAAATCGGTGCGACCGCTGCCTGTGTTAACCAGTTCTATTTGGTCTTTGAGGACTGAGCTCTCAAGCTCGAGCAACTTGCGTTGAATTTCCTCTTCCTTTTTATTCATTGTCTCTCTTGCCTTGGCTTTTAAGATTAATGTGCGTGATTCCTAGCATAACATCCCCCAATATACCCACAGTGGGCTTATCTCTTGCAATCTAAATAGAGTGCGTGACTGATAAAAGCTCAATTAAATGTGGAATATATGTACTCAAAAGATTCATATTTGTGGTCCTGAGCCGATTTAACCAACGCTATCCAAAAAAATGTATGGCGCTAGATTGATACCACATCTATACTGGAAAAATTAGCATCCAAATTTAAGACTGGTAGCCATGATTAATATTTCTCCTCGGCGTAAGCCAAACCTTACTACTGCCGTCTCTGTAACCCTTTCAGCGCTGAGTATAATGATTGGCTGTGTTCAGAGCGCCACGGCCAGTGGTGGCTCCTCTATCGAAAGACAGCCCCTGGTGGTTTCCAGTATTGTTCCTGAGACTCAGGCTAATCCTCCCGGCATGGCAGAGGGGTCTGGGGTCTGGGTTAATCTTTGGAATTACCCCAAAACTGACGTTGAGGGCTATTGCCAAAAGCTATACAGCACAGGCATTCGCAACCTTTTTGTGCAGACTTCCCGTAGTACCACAGAGGCCATCACGCAGCCTACCGAGCTTGGTCAATTAATTGAAGCTTGCCATAAGTACAAAATTAGAGTTATTGCCTGGTCGTTCGCCGAGCTTAAAAGCCCAATGGCCGACGCCGACAAAATGATTGTTGCTGCGCGCTTCCGTACACCAAGTGGCGATCGTCTAGACGGCATTGCCCCTAATCTGGAGAACAACCTAAATAAGACTGTTGTCGAAGCCTACAGTAAACATATAAGGGATGCGCTAGGCAATGGTTACCCTATGATGGCCGTGGTCTACAGCCCATTAAACCGCGCCCCCATGGTGGCCCTCACCCCATGGAAGGTTCTGGCCAAATATTATGATGTCATTGCCCCCATGGCCTATTGGAATGGTCGCTATCAGACTGTCGATGCCTACACCTATACCAAGCGTACGGTTGAGCGTGTCAGACAACTAACTGAGAAGCCCGACGTTGAAGTGCACGTGATTGGTGATGGTATGGGTACTCGGGCTAATGAAATTACCGAGTTCATTCGTGCCTGCCGCGATGTGGGCGCCCAGAGCGCCAGTCTCTATCCCAACCAAAAAACAACAGAAGAGCAGTTCGGTGCTATGTCTCGCTACTCCGATTTAATGCCAGCCAACGGTCGGCATCGCCTAGAAGTATTGAGAACTCTATTGTCCCGTGGAGTTGTTGCCAGTCCGCCCACTTTTGACCCAGCCAAGGCTCTCAGCCGGGGCGAGTTCATGAAAGTTGTGGCTCATGGATTGAAAGTACCTAACATTAATGACAGTTCTGAGGCTTTTGGCTACTTCAAGCGCCTTGGTGTCGTAGACGTGGTTGCTAACGAATTTCCTGAGATGGCTGTCGACGATGATTTAATCTCGCCCATTAGCCTGGAAGCCGGTCAGAAGTTTGTCACTGTGGCCAAGAAGGCTGTGATAAGTCAGGCCAAGGCCCATCATGCCAAGGGCCTGTTTAAAGGCAATCCATTCAGAGCCAATCCGTTTAATGCTAATCAGACGCAAGCGACACCGGCCGGTTCAAGCTCTAGCACTTACCTGTCAATGAATCGCCCCACTCGAGTGGATAGGCTCTTTGTTGCCCCAGTTTATGCCGCTGGAGAAACCAAGCTGTTGTCGCCAACTGACGTCAAGTACAGCGGCAAGCAGCATCACATCAACTACTTGGATGCCGCCCAGCTTTTTGAAGACCTAAATCAGTAAAAATGAGCCGTAAAAATCGTTTTCTGCGATTATGGTTATAGCGGCTCTCAAGCCGGGTAGGAAATTATCGGAACACCGTATTGTCGACTACTCGTTTGGCTCATTTAATGAGCACTCTGCTTTAAACAGCGTCAGGGATATTTCTTTTGAAGTTGATTTAGATCTTCGCGAATCCTACAGGCCAGTGAGCTTGTAGGATTTTATGCTTGATTCTTCATCAACCTGAGTATGTTTGAAACTGTTGGAGCAATTAACTGGCTGGTGCCGCTATCGGATGTTTTATTTATCCCTTCGTTTCGGAGGATAGTTATGCTAGTAACCGTAACTGGACGCAATATTGAACTAACACCCGCTCTCAAGGAGTATTTGACCGAGAAGTTGCAGCGAGCCCAAAAGCATTTTGATCACAAGCTCGATTGCACAGCTTTATTGAGTGTGGCGAAGAACCCTTCCATTGCGAAGAGCCAGAAGGCGGAAATCACAATTAAGGTCAATGGCAACGTTATTCGGGGTGAAGAAGCCACCGAAAATATGTACGCTTCAATTGATTTAGTTGCCGACAAAATCGAGCGACAATTGCGTAAGTACAAGACTCGACATTACACCAAGACTGGGAAGGCTAAGGAGTACGACGACGAAAGCCCCGAGCTGTCTGATGATGATGATCTCGAGCCAATTGATTTCAATGTTGGAAAGGAACCAGCAAATGGTGCTGATGTTCGACCGAAGATTGTGCGTTCTAAGCGCTTCCCTCTCAAGCCAATGATGGCCGATGAGGCGTGCAAGCACATGGACCTTCTTGGTCATGACTTCTTTATGTTCATCAATTCGGAGACCAATCACGTCAATACGGTCTATCACCGTCGCGACGGCAATTATGGGTTGATTGAGCCGGAGGCTTAGTCTTCAGCCCTGAATGGGTTTCACAGGGCGCTACTTCGGTGGCGCCCTTTTGATTTATTTCTCGCTTGAGCAGCTTTGCTGTTAGCTCTTTTATAGTGAACTCTTCTATAGCGCGTTTTATTGTATTTAATTGTGGAGGATGTGTTTTATCACAGCTAAAGATAGTGCGCATTCGCTCAGTAAATTTCTGTCGCTGGTGCTCAGGCACAAACCAGAGGTTATTGGCTTGACCCTGGATCAATCAGGTTGGGTTGATGTGCAAGTTTTGCTCGATGCCTGCAATGCTCACGGAAGAAAAATCACTGCTGATTCCTTGGCCAAAATGGTAGCCGAGAATAGCAAGCAAAGATTTGCCTTTAGCCCCGATGGCAAGATGATTCGTGCCAGTCAGGGCCACTCGTTAGATGTCGAATTGGGCTATGAGCAGAAGCCACCACCAGCAGTTCTATATCACGGTACGGCCTCTCGCTTTGTGCAATCAATTCGCGAACAAGGTTTACTGAAACAAGGGCGACATCATGTTCACCTATCAACTGAAATCGACACAGCTATGGCTGTAGGCAAACGGTATGGTCAGCCTGTCTTACTCCAGGTGGATGCCGCCAAAATGCATGCCGGTGGTCATATCTTTTTTGTCAGCGAAAATAGTGTCTGGTTAACTGATGCAGTGCCACCACAATATATTTTATTTCTAGAGTATCGCGGAGCCTAGTTTATCGAAGCTTTCACTTAATTGCATACTAGGTTTTCATTCATAGTATTGACCACAGCGGAGAAAGTGAGTTAGGAATGACCAGGTTAGTTCGTCACTGAGAGTCTGGCTGCCGAGCTGGCCACTAGTAGCACATTCCAGAAATTGATCCACATCGAAGTTATGCCAGTATTGTCCACTTGCACCCCTTAGGCCATCACTGAAAGGACCGCGCGCTGCTAGTTCGTAGAGGTCGTATATTTGTTCTAGGATTGTTGATTTCCAGCCCCGAAATCCAAATTGCTCTATCTCTTTTGGCGGCTGCGGTGATTGGGTTTGCGGTTCTGCCGAGGCGTAAGCCGTATCTAGCATGGCCAGAAATTCGCGGCCCGTTATCCATTCTCGCTCACAATACGTTTCTGACAATAGCCAGAGTTTTGCAAGGAATTGTTCAAGCGAAACTTTGCTGATGCTGTACTTCGATCTCACTACGTCGATCTCATCTCCAAGATTTCTATCTTCGATATTGTTGTCTCTGAGATTCGAATTGCTATCGTGATTCAAAAGTTTGCTCGTCCTTTCAAAACTAGCCAGAGCAAGTATACTCAGAAAAGAATATTGCTTATACGATTTTAGGAGATAGATGCAGTCTATTGGAAGAAGGGCGTACCAATTCTCTATCGCTATCAGCAGTTCGATGTTTGTGCTGCTTAGCTGTGTTTCGTCTGCACTTGCTGAAAAGTCAGATGCTTCTATTGAACTGGAAAAGTATGCCCGTTCGATTGAATCAAGTACTGATGCCCTTGCGCATGAGAAGCTTGGAGACATCTACAGAGTCCGTGATGACAATTCCAATGCCCTCGCACAATACCTGATTGTGAAAGGCATTGTTAACAGCGCCTCCATTGAAGTAAAGATTGGACAAACCTATTTGGCCGAGCGTAACTACGGTATGGCTGTTCAGGCATTTAATGGAGCTATAGTTCAGTCTACAGACGATCCTTTGGTCCAAGAGGCTCTAGTCGCCGGTTGTGATGAATTGCTAAAGCGTAGTCCCTCCCAAGCCACTGCTTTGGTTGGCCATACTGTCTTTGCCCGGGTCGTCGGGCAAGTGAGCGACCCTCAATCAGTCTATAGAGAATGGGTCAATGCGTTAGCTGGCGAGCAATCGAAGGCTGATGAGGTTGACTTTAAGCCTTTTATGGCCGACCTCGGTAGGCGATTAAAGAGAGCTTGGTTTCCACCTTCAGGCAATGCACTTCGCTCAACTAGAGCTATTCTTGTCATCGCTAAGTCTGGTTTGTTGTGCCTGGTGAATTTGGAAGAGCCAACTGGTGAAGCATTTGAGAGGTCTGTCATTAAGGCTGTGGAGCTTGCCGATCCTTACCGCCCATTCCCACCTTTGGCAAAGGAAACAAAGAAGTTTGTGGCAACATTTGATCAAAGTAATGGAGAGATGACTGTTCGCATTGATTTGTATCAACCTAAGTAGAAATTTTGAAACAGCTTTTTCTTCTCAACAACTAGAGGTGTGGCGTTAGATGCTGTTGTTTCAAATTGAGCCTCGACTTTTTTACATTGCCATTTGTTGTTGGCTGGCCGTGTCACTTTGCTATTCGTCTGCCTTTGGTGCGGATAATTCGACGAATGCTATTCCGAAGAAATACGTATCAGCTGTTATTAAGTGTGAGCAAAGGCTCAAGCTAGCACCAGATGATCTGGCGCTTCGTAAGACTCTTGCTAGGCATTACATCAAAATTGCCCAATCTCTAAAATCTGATCCTTATGAGGCAATAAAGTTCTTGCATAAGGCCGACTTGTTAGAGCCAAGCAACCCTTCGGTAGCGAAGAGTCTAGACGACATGATTGAGAAGATGGGTAAAGACCCACGATCTTCTTCTGACCGCGCTGAGATTGCTAGGCTGGCTAGAAATAAGGCCGATTTTGTCTCGGCTATTAGTGAGTACTCGCAAGCGCTGCGCCTTAAGCCGAGCGGTCCGATGCACGAACAGCTTGGAGATATCTATCGTGTGCGCGATGAAAATGACAAGGCCATTGAGCAGTTTATAAAAGCTCAAAGCTTCGGTGATTCAAAAAGTCTTGAAGTGAAGCTTGGTCAAGCCTATCAGGCCAAGAAAGACATGGTAAATGCTGTTGCTGCCTACGCCAAAGCCACCGCTATGAAATCTGATGATCCACTTGAGCAAGAGGCTCTTGTTGCTGGTTGGGAAGAAGCCCTTAAGCAGGTCATGCATCCCGAGGCAACAACGCCATTGGACTCATTGGCTCAGCCGAAATTAGACTTTACCGAACTTTCAAATCGCATTAAAGCTGCTTGGTTGCCACCGAAGAGAGCCGACTTTAAGACTGCGAAGCTAAGTGCCAGGCTTTTGCCAGGTGGTGGCATTGCTGATTTGAGAATAGTTTCCTCATCGGGAGATTCTACTTTCGACCACTCTGCTCTAAGAGCTATAGAGCGTCTGAAAAAGACTGGCCACGGCCTTGTGCTCCCAGCATCCCTTGCCGGTAGTTTTACTTGTAGTTCTGCTTCTAGTTCTGGTTCTACTTCGACTTCTGGTTCTACTTTTACGATTGAGTTTCAGCATATTATTGGCGGTCCGAAGATCGTGTTAGTCTCATTTTGAAAATAGTTGTATATGCAGAAAGCGCCGATTAAAGCCGGCCAAGAGCAGGAGAGGAAGAAGCTCCACGTTGAAGGTCTAGCAAACCACAGCGACCACGAGTCATGCGCGGATGTCAGTAATGATGTGCGTGAAGCGTTGACAG
>Ga0209480_10000353_pt1 | contig 39345 bp, 38 predicted proteins | sample JI61114C2DNA_FD_187501 | JGI IMG/M metagenome (GOLD analysis project Ga0209480, IMG submission 187501) | Wastewater effluent complex algal communities from Wisconsin, to seasonally profile nutrient transformation and Carbon sequestration -... | ecosystem: Engineered > WWTP > Effluent > Algae... | reverse complement strand
AAACGATTTTTTAGCAAAATCAATATAAGGATTTTCAAACGTGGCCGCCATACTTATCCTCAAAAGGTTACTGAGTTGATTGAGCTTTCAATTAGAATACTAACCATATGAAAGTACAAAAGAAAAATTGGATAACTAAAAACAATCAACCTACCCTAAATACACATCCCAATCTGTGCGCGGACTATTGCCATCGCGCAGAAAAAGGGAATAGGATGGTTTGTACGGTTTACGATGCAAAATCATTTGCGCTTCTTCGGGTGTAAAGTCACCTTTTTTTGCATTGCATCGCTTACAGGCGGTTACCAGATTAGTCCAGGTATGAGCGCCACCGCGCGAACTTGGCATTACATGATCTAATGTTAACTCTCTGCGCGTTCCACAATATTGACATTCAAAATTATCGCGCTTAAAAATATTTTGACGCGTAAGACTAACGCCTTTGTAAGGAGCATTTACATATCTGTTTAACCGGATAACGGAGGGCATGGGAAAAGATTGGGTAACTGAATTTAAACGATACCCATTGGCCGGAAGAACCAATTCACTTTTGTTAAGATAAACCATAACAAAAGCACGTTGCACTGAACAAACCATCAGTGGACTGGAATCCTGATTAAGTACCAAAACCCTACTGTTCATAGTGAAAGATAACCCCAAAGTTTGGGTTTATCAAAATTAACAATCAGTACTAAAAATAGTTTACCTATTTAGAGTGGATTGAGAATTCGTCTGATCTCCAAAAGTGTGTGCGTGTATATTTTTGTATCGGGCTGCAGAATGCCCTCCTCTAACAATTGATCGATACGAACCCGGCCGCCAACATGAATAATTCTTTGATCATCCAATAAAATACCCGCATGTATCTTTTTCTCCAAATGATCTTGAAAGAAAGCTACATCACCGGGCTGAGCATGTTCCAAGGTATCTACTTTTTTCCCTTCCATCTTCTGCCTATCTAATTGACGAGGCAAAAGAAACCCCGAAATCTTAAATACCATTTGAATGAAGCCAGCCACATCAATACCAAAAGGGCTTTTGCCACCAGCCAGGTATGGTGCATTTAAATATTTCATGGCGATAGTTTTAAGAAACTCAACTTCTCTTTTTTGACCCAAACTCTTTGATTCACCATTGAATGCAAATTGCTCTTCGAGTTTAAAAAGTTCGGAGTTTGAGATAGGAACAATACTTCCCAGAAGAATGGTTAAAGGGCTTTTCTTAAAGAGAATGCTACACGTAATATCAGTGGTAATTTTAAAGTTAGCATGATTAATCTGATCAAAATACTCTTGAGTGATGCCATGATGTTGATTACCGGCAAGCCAACCTTGCGAACCATCAACATGAATGCGAATAAAAATCCATTCTTTGTGATCGGGCACGGAAAGAACTTCATAGTGATCGCCAAATAATAATTGCGTAACCAGCGGAGCATGCTCTTCAGGGTTCTGACGAACTGACACCAGTGATAACCTGCAAACTCCATAACCTAATACTTCCATGTTTACGATTTAGCCAATTTTTATTCTGCTCAACTCTCGTTTTATATCCCGCTCCTTTATACTATCCCGTTTATCATGCGCCTTTTTCCCCCGCGCTAAAGCGATCTCTAATTTTGCCAATCCTCGCTCATTAATAAAAAGCCTGATGGGCACAAGTGCCAATCCTTTTTCTTCAGATTTGGATTCCAACTTACTCAACTCTGATTTTTTCATCAGCAGTTTTCGTTCGCGAGCCTCTTCATGGTTGTAATGAGTACCTTGTGCATAGGGTGTAATGTTAATGCCCTTCGCAAAAAATTCTCCGTTGCTAAAATAGCAATATCCATCTTGCAAATTCACTTTACCTTCACGAATAGATTTGATTTCTGTACCGCGCAAAACAATACCCGCAATAAACGTATCAATCAACTCATATTGAAAAGAGGCCTGTCTATTTCGAATGTTTACTGTATTTGCAAATCGCTTCTCTGCCATGTTATTTATTCTCAAACAATTCTTTCAATTTATCCTTAGTTAACATTTTTTGACCAGTTCGACCTGTCGCAATTGTTCTTCCTTCACAAGTTGCTAAAAGGATACAAATTAATTCATTACCCTTTATCGACTCAACGCGTGCAGTAATAATTATGTCTTCTTCAACTTTTGCAGGACTTTGATGATTAATATTCAAAAAAGTACCTACTCCTTCTTCATGTGGCTCTTTCATCTCCAGAAAAAACAGCCGGGAGGTCCACTCAAAATCGCGCGCCAGCGCAAAGGTAGAATAAACCCGATGTAAAACCTCTCCATGAAATGCCGCCACATCCTGTTCCGTAACTCGCTTGTGATATACCTTCTTATCGTCTGGCTTAAAAATAAGTTTCATATTAATTGCCAATGGCAAGGTTAGCTAATGGGGCTACATCCAGTGCACTGAATTTACCCTCCATAAATTTATAATGAGCCGCAATAGCGATCATGGCCGCATTATCAGTGCAGTATTCAAAATCAGGGGTAAAAATTTTCCAGTTTTGTTTTTCAGCACACTGCTTAAGTGATTTTCGTAACTCAGAATTTGCTGCCACACCACCAGCAATAGCAATTTGTTTTATGCCGGTTTCAGCTGATGCCTTTGAAAGTTTCTGCAGTAACATCTTAACAAGATGATGTTGCAAACTGGCACAGATGTCATTTTTGTTTTTCTCTACAAAGTCAGGATCAATTAATTTTTGATCGCGCAGAAAATACAGAAAAGCAGTTTTAATACCGCTAAATGAAAAATCGTAATTCGGAATAGAAGTTTGTGGAAACTGAAAAACATTAGGGTTGCCTAACTTTGCATAGCTATCAATCAAGGGACCTCCCGGATAAGGGAAGCCCATCATTTTGGCTGCTTTATCAAACGCTTCACCAACCGCATCATCGCGCGTCTCTCCTATTACCTTCATATTTAGATGGCTTTCCACAAGAACGATTTGTGTGTGGCCACCACTTACCGTTAAACATAAAAATGGAAATGAAGGTTTGGGATCTGCAATGAAGTGCGCCAATACATGGGCCTCCATGTGATTTACCTCAATGAGTGGAATATCCAATGCCACAGCCATTCCCTTGGCAAAGGACACACCCACTAACAACGAACCCAACAACCCCGGGCCGCGCGTAAAAGCAATTGCACTTAATTCGTGAGGTGAAATACCAGCCAAAGTCATTGCTTCGTTAACTATAGCGAGAATCTGCTGTTGATGAGCGCGCGAGGCAAGCTCCGGAACCACGCCACCATATTTCTGGTGTACTGTTTGTGAGGCAATTACATTATTAAGTACCTTGCCATGTTTAACCACAGAAGCTGAAGTTTCATCACAAGAAGACTCGATGGCAAGAATTACAGGACGCATTTGGTATTAAATGAAACTGCAAGTTATTAAAAATCGCCTTTTAAGCTGGATCAAAAAGACATTGCTCTACGCGGCCTACCTTTCTTTGGTTTTATTGGTGCTTAGCTTCATTTTAATCCAGATTCCGGCAGTACAATCAAATTTAGCCAATAGGATAACATCAAAATTTTCAAAAGTCTCCGGCTTCGATATCACCTATACAGACATTTATCTGCGATGGTATGATCGGTTGGAACTTAAAGGGTTGCTCATCAAAGATCCTGAACAAAATAAAATGATAGAAGTGGGCAACCTTCAGGTAAACTTTAGTCTATCTACACTGCTGCTTGATAAGAATATAAACATAGAAGCGGTTACGCTTGAAAACGGAAGCGTAAATTTTATAAAAATTCTGGCTGGCGATTCAACTCGCGATCTGAACATCAATCTATTTATTGAAGAGATCAACAAGCAAGCGGCAGGCAGCAGTCAAAAAAAGGGATCGCCTAAACTAAACATTGGCGAAATAGGAATATACAATACCGCATTCAAGTTACATGATCCCCAAAAGGACTCTTTAAAAAATGCCTTTGATTATAATCACATAAGCCTTCAAATAAATGAAGCCAATGCCAGCAACTTCAATCTTATTGGTGACACCATTCAGTTAAAATTGAACACACTAATTGCAGAAGAAAAAAACTGCAGCCTACCTATTCATAATATGTCAACGTACTTCAGGCTTTCTCAAAATTCCATGGAGTTTCTTGGATTGAATGCCCAAATTGGAAAAAGTAAACTATCCGATACATTAATTTTTAACTATAAAAGCCTTGCCGATCTAAACGACTTTAATAATAAAGTAACGATTAAAGGCTCGATAAAAAATACAATTCTTGATCCTAATGACCTTGCTTTGTTTACACCTGGTTTAAAACCTTTACCATCCCCACTCAGTGTTTCAGGAAACCTAACGGGCAAAATTTCAAGGTTTGCCTTTCAAAATATGGAGGTGGCGTTGGGTAGCACAATAATAAGCGGTAAACTACAACTAGACGGATTGCCAGCCATTAATGAAACTTTTATTAATCTGGATGTAAAAAAAGGCGATGTCGACATCCATAATTTAGCCTTCTTATTTCCTAAAAACATTTACGAGAAATTAACTGTCTTCGGAAAATTTAATTTAACCGGAAAGTTCACAGGATATATTGATGACTTTGTTGCCAATGGTTTATTCACTGGAAAGTTTGGGCAAATTAAGTCTGACTTAAATTTAAAAATTGATCAAGCAAATATTGAACAATCTACATATAGTGGAAATCTTAGTTTGAATGATTTTCATCTTGGCCTTATCCTCCAGGACACAGCCCTATTTCAAAAGGTAACGATGAGCGGCCGTATTAACGGGAAGGGGCTTTCGGAGGAAACAGCAGATTTTAAGCTTTTGGGTAAGGTAAACTCTATTGGTGTTCTTAAGTACAATTACACCAACATTAGTACTGATGCCCGGTTTGCCACGCAATTATTCAATGGCTCATTGAGCATAGATGATCCCTATCTAAAACTTAACGCAACCGGGTCAATCAACATACGTAAGGGGCAAGAACTTATTTCAATAAGGGCACAACTAGATACCCTTTTTGCCGATCGACTTAATCTTACGAAGGATCCTTTATTTGTTAGCACACGCGCGGATATTGATACCCAAGGGCTAAAACTAGATAGCCTTTTCGGTAAAGTAATTTTAAGAAACGCATCAATCATCTATAAAGAGAAATCGCTTGAGATTGATTCAGCTTCTATTCAGTCTTTACTCGAAGATGGGAAACGAAAACTATTACTTCGTAGCTCCTTTGCTGATGCCGATTTAAAAGGTGATTTCTATTATTCTTCGCTGTTTCAGGATATGAATAGATTAGTGACCGAACTTACCCTTAATATTAAAAACGATCCAGAAGAACTTAAAGCGTATTACACTAATAAATCAATTAACAATCAGGATTACTCCGTCTATTTTCAAATTAATTTGCACGACATCAATCCTGTACTCTCTCTTGTCAACCTTGATCTTGTTTTATCCAATAACACACCTATTCAAGGGAGTTTTTCAAATGGATTTACATCCAGATTGCAAGCATTTCTGCAGATTGACACGCTCACATTTCAAGGGAAAAAATTTATTAATAATGAAATAGAATTTTCCGGATCCAAAATCAGAGACAGCACTAGCGTGCTCGCGATGTTATCAATCAATTCTGCCAAGCAAGAAATTTCTAAGGCATTAAAAACTAAAAATCTATTTTCAGAAGCCATCTGGAATAAAAATCATGTTGATATAACGTTAGATGCAGATCAAGAAGGCACTACGAACATCGCACGCATGAAATCAGAAATTGATTTTCTAAAAGATAGTACACGAATTAAAATACTCCCCACCCGGTTTCAATTATTAGAGAAAACCTGGCAAATGAGTCAAGAGAATTACGTTTTAATTAGAAATAAGGAATGGACAATTAGAAACTTAAAATTATATAACAACAATGAGTGGCTGCAGTTAGATGGTTTTATCTCCGAAAATCCAGATCAAACGCTTACACTTTCACTGGCGAACCTCAATCTTGGCATTGTTAATTCAATAAGCTCAACCCCATTGAGTGGCGTTGTGAATGGAAAAATTGAAATGAAAGATGCTTACCATTCATTATTCCTTCAAAATAATATCACAATCAAAAATCTGATTGTTGATAAATTCTTAGTTGGAGATGTTACCGGCACAAATATTTGGAACCACGATAAAAAACGTTTTGATATAGATTTCTTTATTGATCGTGAAGAGAAAAGAACACTCGCGCTTCAAGGATATTACAACCCAGGTGCTGAGAAGCCACTTTACTTAAATGCAATATTAGAAGAAACTAATATTAATATAATTGAACCCTTCTTAAAAGGAATATTTTCCCAAATGGATGGCACGCTTTCCGGAGCTTACGAAATTACCGGCACATTTGCCGAACCCCTTATTGAAGGCGAAGGAAATATTAAGAATGGACAAATCATGATCGATTACTTAAAAACTCTTTACACCTTTAATGGCAAGCTTGGAATAACACCAACAAAAATTATTTTTGAGGATTTTGATTTGGTAGACAGCTTTAAAAATAAGGGTTATTTGGACGGATATTTAACACATCGGAATTTCACAAAGTTTCGAATAAACCTTGACGCAAACTTCACAAATTATCAAATACTAAATACAACCTCTAAAGACAATAGTTTGTTTTACGGGCAGGCGTATGGTAGCGGCAAATTAAATATGTTTGGCCCGCTCTCAAATATGAAAATTTCGGCAACAGCCAAAACCTCAAAAAACACACGCATTTATATTCCAATCAGTGGTTCAGGATCTGTTGAGAAAAGTGAATTTATCACGTTTGTAAATTTTTCTGATTCATTAAAAAACATAGCTAATACCAAAAAGAAAAAAAATACTCAGTCTGATGAACCCACAGGAATTGTGCTTGACTTAAATCTTGATATTACACCCGATGCTTATACCGAAATAATCTTTGATATTAAAGCGGGCGACATTATTCGCGGTTATGGCAACGGTGACATCAGTTTGAAAATTGATACAAAGGGTGAGTTTAATATGTTTGGCCTCTATGAATTCGTGCAAGGCTATTATAATTTTACCTTGTACGATATTCTTAACAAAGAATTTAGTATCACTAAAGGAAGCCGCATCAGTTGGTCAGGTGATCCGTATGCTGGTATTCTTAATCTTACTGCCGCTTACAAACAAAACGCTTCACTAGCGCCTATATTGCCAAATCAAAGTGACGACATTATTTCAACACCTCAGGCAAGAAGAAAATATCCAGTGGAAGTTTTATTAAAGCTAGATGGCGCCATGCTTTCACCGCAAATTGCATTCGACATTGTAGCAAAAGATTTGCCCGACAATGTTACCACTGAAAATGGTCAAACCATTCAGCCCTATTTTGCCTTTAATGCTTTTAAGGCTAAGCTAGACCAACAAGAACTGGAACGTCAGGTTTTTAGTTTAATCATTCTGCGCAGGTTCTCTCCACCCGATGCCTTTAGTACCAGCGGTTCATTATCAAACAGTGTAAGCGAATTGCTATCCAATCAATTAAGTTATTGGCTTACGCAAGTAGATCAAAATCTCGAAATTGATATTGACTTAGGATCGTTGGATCAGGAAGCATTCAATACCTTTCAACTTAGGCTCTCCTACTCATTTTTAAATGGACGATTACGCGTAACCCGAAACGGATCTTTCAATAATCAATATAGCTCAGAGGCAGCAAATTTAATTGGCGACTGGACAATTGATTATATCTTAACGCCCGATGGAAAATTTAAGATCAAAATGTTCAGCCGATCAAATTATAATCAGTTAAATAGTTCGGTAGGTACACAAACTGCTATTACTACAGGCGTAAGCTTACTACATACCCAAAATTTTAATCAACTAAAAGATCTCATTCAATCCTCGCGAGACAAAAGAAGGAAACAAATTTTGGAAGACCCGGCCAACGAAGATGCCATCTTAGAAAACGATGAGACTAAATAAGACTTTGAGGATTAATCTTGTTTTGCCAGTTAAAATTCTTGCCGTTTTAATGACGATCGTTTTCTTTCCACCGTGGTGTCAGGCACAAAACTCTGATTCAATTTCTCACATTAATTCATCGCGATTAAAAACAGTTATTATTACTTCGGGCGTTGCCTACACAGGAAGCATGATCGCGCTAAGTTCTATTTGGTATAGTCAATACGATCAAGAACATTTTCATTTTTTTAACGATGCGCATGAGTGGAAGCAAATGGATAAGATGGGACACTTTTATTCTGCCTTTCAACTTTCTTCTAATAGTTCGCGAACTTTGCAATGGAGTGGGGTTACAAAAAAGAAATCCGATTTCGCAGGCACAATCACAAGCTTTGCAATAATGTCGTCTATTGAAGTGCTGGATGGTTTTTCGTCAGGTTACGGTGCTTCAGCAAGCGATTTGGTTGCAAACGCAATGGGTGCCGGCTTCTATCTTGGGCAACAAGCTCTTTGGCACGAAACAAGAATTTATCCTAAGTTTTCATTCAGACGAACATCCTTTGCACCGCAAAGACCTGAGGCCTTGGGTTCTAATTTATTAGAAGAAATGATTAAAGATTACAACGGTCAAACGTATTGGCTTTCTATTGATGTTGATAAATTTTTACACTTCCCTAAATGGATAAATCTTGCAGCTGGATATGGTGCCGAGCGCATGTTGTATGCTAATGATGCTAATAACATAAACCAAAATTTATATCCCTATCGACAATATTTTATAGGAATTGATTTCGATCTTACGGGAATAAAATCCCGCTCTAAACTGGTAAATACATTAATTTATTTAGCCAATATGGTAAAATTGCCGGCCCCGGCTTTAGAGTTTTCGAATGGTAAAGTGAAAGGTCATTTCTTTTATTTCTGATAGATTCCTGAATTTACAAGCCTTTTATTACCTTGTTAAACCTAAACCTTCTATTGTTATGGATTTAACTGCTTTCATGAAAAAATATGCCGATGAGATTGGTGGCCAATTCACGGAATATGATCAAACCCAATCAATTGTAATTGTTCCCGTTTCGGGCAACCGCTACCAAACCGTAATAGGCAACATTCGCAAAAACGAATTGTACAATAGAAGACTTATCTCGTTCACTTCTAAAATATCAGCTCTTCAAACCACTATCGACTTCAAGATGCTGCTTGAGCAATCGGCCTACTTCAACTATTGCCGATTTATTATCAAAGAAAACTATTTGCAAATCGAGGCTACTACCGCCCTGGATACTGCCTCAGAAAGTATCATCAAAGAAATGGTTCAGGAAGTTGCTAATCTTGGCGATCAATTTGAATTAAAACTAACCGATTCAGATATTCATTAGGTATCTCTATATCCCGTTAAGTATGTAAATTTGTAGCAAATGCAAGCCGGCTTATCGCCTCAACAAGTTGAGGAGGAAAGTCCGGGCAACACAGAGCATCGTACTTCCTAACGGGAAGGGGCTGACGGTAGCGTCAGCCACAGAAAGTGCCACAGAAAATAAACTACCCTGACGTTTACCGTCAGGGAAAAGGTGAAAAGGTGGGGTAAGAGCCCACCGGTCTTGAAAGTGATTTCAGATGCTGGTAAACCTTACGAGTTGAAAGGCCAAATAGGCTCCGATCAAGAACTGCTCGTTCAAAAGATTGCTTCGGCAATCCATCGGGGTTGGGTAGGCTGCTTGATCCTGATGGTGACGTCAGGGCTAGATAAATGATAAGCACTCTTAACTTGTTAAGAGAACAGAACCCGGCTTACAGGCTTGTATTTTATTTTTATTTATCATGTTAAAATAACTTTTGAAGCGTGCCCAAAATACTTATCATCGAAGACGAAGCCAGCATTCGTGCAGTACTAAAAGATATCCTCAAAGATCAGAAAGAACTAAAACTTGAAGTAGATGAAGCTAAAGATGGTGCCGAGGGACTCGCCAAATTAGAAGGTGAGTATTATGATGTAGTTTTTTGCGACATTAAAATGCCAAAGCTGGATGGCATGGAAGTATTGCAGCAAGCCAAAGAAAAAGGAATTGCCTCAACCTTTATTATGATTTCCGCACACGGCACAACCGAAATTGCCGTTGATGCTACCAAACTTGGAGCTTACGATTTCCTGCAAAAGCCACCTGACCTCAATCGACTACTAATTACTTTACGCAACGCACTTGATAAAAATAATCTTGTAAAGGAGACAAAGATTTTAAAGAAGAGGGTTTCGTCTAAATACGAAATCATTGGCGACTCAAAAGCTTTGCAAGAAGTTAAAGAGATGATTGGAAAGGTTGCGCCAACTGAAGCGCGTGTGCTTATTCTTGGGCCAAATGGTTCCGGAAAGGAATTAGTCGCTCGTCAATTACATGAAAACAGTGCCCGTAGCAGTGGCCCCTTTGTGGAAGTAAATTGTGCAGCCATTCCATCAGAGTTAATCGAAAGTGAATTGTTTGGTCATGAGAAAGGTTCTTTTACATCAGCCATAAAGCAGCGACTTGGAAAGTTTGAGCAAGCTGAAGGCGGCACCTTATTTTTAGATGAGATTGGTGACATGAGTCTTTCTGCGCAAGCAAAAGTATTAAGAGCCCTTCAAGAGAGTAAAATTACCCGTGTGGGTGGCGAAAAAGATCTTACCGTAAATGTGCGTGTAATTGCAGCTACTAACAAAGACCTAAAAAAGGAAATAGCTGAGGGTCGCTTTCGCGAAGATTTATATCATCGTTTGTCAGTAATCGTTGTCAAAGTTCCTTCATTAAATGATAGAACTGGAGACATACCGATGCTTATCGAGAAATTCCTGAATGACATTGCCAATGAGTATGGCTCGAAGAAAAAAGAAATTGAAAAGGACGCGCTTGCACTAATGCAAAAACATAATTGGACAGGAAATATCCGCGAACTTAGAAACGTTGTGGAGCGCCTGATAATAATGAGCGAGGGATCGATTGGATCCGCTGAAGTTAAAAAATACCTTTAGGTATTAAATACGACTTTCAGGAGTTGCCTTCTTAACTTCTTTCTTGCTGTAAGTAGGGCAAGTGTACTGACTGCATGAGGTCAGAAAGGCAAGAAGAGCAACAAACGCGAGAATTTTCTTCATAATTAGTGGGCTTTATAAGAAACAAAAATATCAATCTTTTAAATTTCTACAAACTCTATGTAGGGAAATTACCATTTAACGACAAAAACGACTACTCAACTAATAAGTTACAACCCCGTAAGTCGCTATTGTCCATCCTTCCAAGTACTTCAAAACGACCTATTTGATCAATTCTACCTAAATCTTGGGTTTCGATAAAAGCGCACGAATGGAAATTTGCCAAATCCACTACATTTATTGCTCCCGTCCTCCCCTTAACGACCGAAAAGGGATCATTTATATCCCGAATTAGTACTTTCATCCACGGTGGAGTTTCATAGTAACCGCCTTCACTTGAATAGGCCTGTGACATTAACTCTGTCATCCCATATTCCGAATGAATTGATTTTACATTGAATCTATTGGTTAAATATCCATGCAGATCTTGCCGTGTCCACTCCTTTCTGCGCCCTTTCATTCCCCCAGTCTCCATAACTATACATTGGCTTAAATCAAGTTGAAACGCTTCCGCCAGATCGAGCAAAGCAAATGAAACACCCCAAAGAATAACCTTCTTTCTGCCATCTTTCAAAAACTCTATTTTCTGCACTAACTCATCATAATTATACAGATAAAAACCAGAATGCTCCGAATTACTTTTATTTATCAAATGTTGAATCATGGCGATCAACGAAGAGCCAGTTCGCTCAAGATAAGACGGAAGCAACGCCAGTATGTGATAGTTTTCTGCAGTCCCATAATATTTATGAAATATCTTTTCAGATAATTCCAAATAGAAATTAAGGTCTTTAACAAGATGCCTGCTAGTATTCGCTCCAGTAGTTCCGCTGCTGGTAAATTCTGTCTCTGCCAACCAATTGCCTGTTTGAATATTTCGGGTTTTGAAAAAGCTGATAGGCAAAAAAGGAATTTTTTCCAATGATCGAATTTCCTCTGGCTTGCAATTCAAATACCTTAAATACTCACAGTAAACCTCATTATATTGAGCCTGAAAGCGGAAGAGCTTAAGTGCAATATCCTCAAAGCAATCTTCGTTTACTGAATACAAAGAATCTTCAAAACTTTTGAATGTATCCAAGTGTTGTTTTATTTTACAAGCGTTAAAGATAGAAAATGAGAGTGATACGAGGTTTAGGTTTGTTTTTGTTTATTTCGATAGGAATTAGCGCCTGCTTTAATCCGCCAGAATATCCAGTACAACCGATTATCGAATTTGAGAGCGTGGTTTATAAAGAATATGGAACTCCTTTTGATTCGAATTTTGACTCCTTGATACTAAAAATCAAATTTCAAGATGGTGATGGGGACTTGGGGTTAGATCCTTCGGAGATTAATGAACCCTACAACAATAAATATTACTTTCAATTTAGTAACGGAACTTTTCTTAGTTATAAAGACAAAAGAACTAACCTAAATTATGATACACTTCCAGAATTTACAAAACCATATAATTGCATTAACTGGGAGGTTATTCGTGAAGATAATATCGTTAAAGACACTCTTTACTTTCAACTTAATCCAAACTACTATAACATAAGTGTAGATTTCTTTGTCAAGAACTTTGACGGAACGTATACTGAGTTTGATTGGACCAAAGAGTTTGACTATCCTGGGTGTGGAGGAACGTTCGATGGCCGGTTTCCTATTCTTTTTAAAGATAAGCCGGGCTCTCCGCTTGAAGGTACTATAAAATACGGAATGGGATCTACCGGGTTTAAGGCACTTTTTAGCAATAAGCCCTTAAAACTCAGAATCCAAATAAAAGATCGAGCCTTAAATAAGAGTCAAATAATAGAAACTCCAGACTTTACGCTTTAGTAAATCTTTGGAAATTGAATGGGGTCAGTTTCGCTCATCAATTCATAAGCTGAATCATAAATATCTTCAACATTAGGTTTGGAAAAGTAATCCCCATCCGAACCGTAAGCCGGCCTATGCTCCTTTGCCGAAACTGTGCGTGGAGTTGAGTCCAAAAATTGATATCCCTTTTGCACCTCTAACACTTGCTGCATCATAAAGGCGGTAGCTCCACCTGGCACATCCTCATCAGCAAAAATTACCCGGTTGGTTTTCTTTATCGACTCAACAATGGTTTGGTTAATATCAAAAGGCAAAAGAGTTTGCACATCAATTACTTCGCAAGATATGCCGTCACTTTCTAAGGCAGCGACCGCATCCATTACTATGCGACACATAGAGCCATAAGTAACAATGGTTATATCAGTTCCTTCCTTTAAAATTTCAGGTACACCTAAGGGTATTGTAAACTCACCAATATTTTCTGGCAATCTTTCTTTCAACCGATAGCCATTCAAGCATTCAATAATCAATGCTGGGTCATCCGATTTAAGCATGGTATTATAGAATCCAGCTGCCTGAGTCATATCTCGGGGAACGAGCACATGAATGCCACGAAGTGCTCCCAAAATCATTCCCATGGGCGATCCTGCATGCCAAACTCCTTCAAGCCGATGACCGCGGGTGCGAATTATTAATGGTGCCTTCTGCCCACCTTTGGTTCTATACTGAAGGCAAGCCAAATCATCAGACATAATCTGAATAGCGTAAAGCAAGTAATCTAAGTATTGAATCTCAGCAATTGGCCTTAAGCCGCGCAGAGCAGCACCAATACCTTGGCCTATAATTGTACATTCACGAATTCCGGTATCCGTCACTCGCAACTCACCAAATTTTTGCTGCAACCCTGCGAATCCTTGATTTACATCACCTATATGCCCAACATCTTCACCAAAAGCCAGCACAAGCGGATCTCTTTTCAATGCTTCGCGAAAGCAAGCTTGCAAAACCTCTCGACCATCAAGCAATGGTGATTTTTCGGTGTAGATAGGTGCTATTGTCTCTACTTTCAATGCCGACCATGCTGAGTTACTATATAGGTATGAACTAAATCTATCTTCGTTTGCTTTTTGAGAAGTTTGAATCCAGTTCTGCAATTCACTTTTAGCTTCTGATGTTGAATTACGAAGCAGTCTTGCCGACCTTTTCGCAGTTCGCATGGAATCAAATAACAAAGGATTTAATGTGTGCCGCAATTCAAGTAACAACTCACATACCTCAGGCGATTCCTCAGCTGCAGATTGTAAAATTCGCTCGAGCGGCTTTTGTTCTTTTTGAATATCTTCATTAAATACTTTCCAAGCAGTTTCTTTTGCAAGCTTGGCCGTTTGTTTAGCTTCTCTTTCTATAACCATCAATTCATCTTGCGAAGCAATTCCTTTCTCCAAAATAGACTGACGAAATTTACGATTACAATCATGTTCAACTTCCCAAGCTAATCGTTCCTTAGGTTTGTATCGCTCGTGCGAACCTGAAGTAGAGTGACCTTGGGGCTGCGTCATTTCTGTAACATGAACCAATACGGGCACATGTTCTTCGCGGCAAATTTTTTCCGCCCTCTCATAGGTTTGAATAAGTGCTTGATAATCCCAACCTTTTACAGTTAAAATTTCATAACCCTTGTCTTCACTGGTTCGTTGAAACCCAGCAAGTATTTTTGAAATACTCCCTTTTGTAGTTTGATATTCACTGGGCACAGAAATTCCATAATCATCATCCCACACGGAAATTAACATGGGTACTTGCAAAACTCCAGCAGCATTAATGGCTTCAAAAAATAAACCCTCTGAAGTTGAAGCATTGCCAATGGTTCCAAATGCTATTTCATTTCCTTGATTACTCAATTCTTTATAAGAAGCAAGTTCAGGATTGTTTCGGAATAACTTTGATGCATACGCTAACCCAACAAGTCGGGGCATTTGGCCCGCTGTTGGAGAAATATCGGAACTACTATTTTTTAATTTTGCCAGATTTTTGAATGCCCCATTTTCATCAATCATGCGGGTTGCAAAATGACCATTCATTAACCGGCCAGCCGAGGCGGGATCTGCCTCAACATCGGTATGCGCATATAGCTGTGCAAAATATTGCTGAAGCGTTAGCTCTTCAATTGCCAACATAAATGTTTGATCGCGATAATAGCCGGAACGATGATCGCCAGCGCGAAAAACTTTGGCCATAGCCAACTGCGCCAATTCCTTTCCGTCACCAAAAATTCCAAATTTGGCTTTGCCCATAAAAACTTCCTTGCGACCTAACAAACTTGCCTCACGACTTTCGCAAGCCAACCTGTAGTCTGCAAGAATTGCGGACGCCTTTTTTGCGGATATTCCACTAACCATAGTCTTTGTTTGGCTCAAGGTAAATGGGTTGGTTAATAATCAAAAATAAGAAAATTAGCGGGTGAGGCAAAGGCAAAAAAAATGCAATAGAAAATGTGGTTATTTTGAACTGACACCAAAGAATTTAACCCAATCACCTTCCTTTATGCGTTGATAATTTGCTGCATCATTAAATAAAAAAATACCAACGTATAATTCCCCTATCATCACCTTCTCAAAACAATAGCCTGCATCTATTTCAATTTTATAAATTTCTTTTTCAGTCTGAGGATTGATTATTTGCATTACTTCAACCAAAATTTTGCTATCTGACGATTCATACTTTATCGCAAACGGGTAATTTGGCAATGCATAAAGTTCATAGCCTTTTAACCAAAAACTATGCAGATACACCAATGAATGCTCAAACTCCTGATGAAGTTTCATGCCTTGCCGAAGGGAGCCATAAAATGCATATAATGAAACCTGATTCATATTTTTCAAAAAGTGTTAAAACAACCTTTGCAATCGTAACCGAATAGTATCTTTGCATGGCTCAGGCCAATGCCTGAAATAAACAAATTGCTAAAATAAAATCAAACTAATATGATCATCGGAGTTCCAAAAGAAATAAAGAATAACGAAAACCGGGTGGCTCTTACGCCTGCTGGTGCCCAGGAGTTTATTCGTAAAGGCCATAATGTGTATGTTCAAACCAAGGCCGGTGAAGGCAGTGGCTTTAGTGACAATGACTATACCGGTGCGGGCGCAAAAATTCTTCCCACGGCTGAAGCTGTTTTCAGTATTGCTGAAATGATCATCAAAGTAAAAGAACCCATTGAACAGGAATATTCACTGATTAAAAAAGATCAACTTGTATTTACCTATTTCCACTTTGCATCCTACGAGCCGTTGGCACATGCCATGATTAAGACGGGAGCAATTTGTCTTGCCTATGAAACCGTTGAAAAAGCGGATAGAAGCTTGCCGTTATTGGTGCCGATGTCGGAAGTAGCTGGTAGAATGGCTATACAAGAAGGCGCCAAGTATTTGGAAAAACCTTTGAAAGGTCGTGGAATATTGCTGGGTGGTGTACCCGGTGTAATGCCAGCCAAAGTTTTGATTTTAGGTGGTGGTGTTGTAGGAACCAACGCAGCAAAGATTGCTGCCGGTATGGGTGCCGATGTAATTATTACAGATGTTAATCTTAATCGCCTAAGATATTTGGATGATGTAATGCCTAAGAATGTTCGCACCATGGCATCGAACGATTATGCGATACGCGAACTTGTTAAAACTCACGATTTGATTGTAGGCGGTGTGTTGATTCCCGGTGCAAAAGCACCTAAATTAATTACGCGTGACATGCTTAAAACTATGAGAGCCGGTACTGTATTGGTTGATGTGGCTGTTGATCAAGGTGGTTGTATCGAAACCTGTAAACCAACAACCCACGAAGATCCTACATTTATTATTGATGACATCGTTCATTATTGCGTAGCTAATATGCCAGGCGCTGTTCCTTATACATCAACCCTTGCTCTTACAAACGCAACACTTCCTTACGCACTTAAGCTAGCCAATTTGGGTTGGAAGAAGGCATGTAAAGAAAATGAAGACTTATTAAAGGGATTGAATGTGGTACAGGGTAAAGTAGTCTATAAAGCTGTTGCCGATGCTTTTAACATTCCTTATGTGGATGTGAAGGAGGTGATTGGGTAACTGGATACTATATTTGTTTCAAGTTTCAAACGCTGGAAAAGAATCTAAGAACTTAACTTCGCGACCTGACCCCTTGCTTGTTTCAAAACAATATTGAACCATGCCATTGGTTACCCCAACATATTGGGCGCCAATGGTCATGTTATAAACAGCAACCTGGTTAAATGCTTTTTGGGTGAGTTTAATATCCGGTGCTTTGCACTCAATCAACAGCCAGGGTTTGCCCATTCTATTGTGAACTACAATGTCTGATCTTTTCTGAAGCTTGTTATAAGTGAGACTTCTCTCTACCCGAAAAAGTGACTTTGGATATTTTAGATGATGAATTAAATAGTGAACAAAATGCTGACGCACCCATTCTTCAGGTGTTAATACCAGATATTTTTTTCTGATCACATCAAAAATCCATACTTTGCCTTCTTCTTTTCGTATCGTAAGTTCGAAATCAGGAAGATTTAACTTTTGCATGTGTTAAAAATATAAAATTAGCGGCTATGAAGACAAAAAAGGAAATAGTAGAAAACTGGTTGCCACGTTATACAGGTGTTAAGCTTGAAGATTTTGGCAAATATATTTTACTTACCAATTTTGATAACTACGTTAAGAAATTTGCAGAATGGAACAACGTAGAAGTTAATGGTTTAGATCGCGCCATGAGAAGTGCAACGGCAGGTGGCATTACAATTATAAATTTTGGTATGGGCAGTCCCAACGCGGCTACCATTGTTGATTGCCTTAGTGCCATTGAGCCCGAAGCATGTTTGTTCTTAGGAAAATGTGGTGGCCTTAAAAGGAAAAATGATTTAGGTGATTTTATATTACCAATTGCTGCTATCCGTGGTGAAGGAACCTCCAATGATTATTTCCCGGCCGAAGTTCCTGCCCTGCCAGCCTTTGCCTTGCAGAAGGCTATCTCAACTACTATCCGCGATAACAATCAGGATTACTGGACGGGTACCGTGTATACAACCAACCGAAGAGTTTGGGAATGGGATGAAGATTTTAAAGAGTATTTAAGAAAAGTTAGAGCCATGGCCATTGATATGGAAACAGCCACTATTTTTTCAACAGCATTTTATAATGAAATTCCCGCGGGTGCCATTCTGTTGGTATCTGATCAACCCATGATTGTTGATGGCATTAAAACTGAAAGTAGCGACAAAGTAGTAACAACATCTTTTGTTGACCTCCATGTTAAAATCGGCATTGAATCGCTACAGCAATTAATCAATAAGGGATTAACTGTAAAGCATCTCCATTACTGAGCTAAGCCTTTAGGCTAACATCATAGGTTCGGGCTCGCATCAATGCAGCTAAACCTAAAACAAAAAAAACGATGAGCATCAGAACAGAATTTTTCATTCCAAAAAGCTCATCGATGTAGCCAAATGTAAAAATGCCAATTACGATAGCAATTTTTTCCGTCACATCATAAAAGCTGAAGAAGGAGGCTGTGTCCTTTGTGTCGGGCATAAGCTTACTGTATGTACTTCGGCTGAGCGATTGAATACCGCCCATGACCAACCCAACGGCTATTGCTAATCCATAAAAATGAAACTCCACATCCATACCACCTTCTTTAAGGTTTGCCACTGAGTAGGCAGAAAGGCAAACCAGTATCCAAAAGGAAACTACACCCATCAGCACCCAAATGTTACCAAACTTGCCCGACAAAAATGACATGAGCATGGCACCAGGGATAGCCACTAACTGAATTAAGACTACTGTTATTATCAATTTATCATCGGGCAACCCTAACATTTGGCTACCAAACAAAGTGGCTGCAAGCATAACCGTTTGCACACCCATGCTATAACAAAAGAAAGCGACCAGAAACCACTTCAGGAGTTTCATTTGCTTAACCTGATCCCAAACTTTTTTTAACTCGACAAAGCCTGCCCGTAAAATTTCATTTAGTGGTTTTGTTTGCGAAGGCTTACTGTTAGGGAGGTGGGTAAATGTTATTTGTGCGAATCCTATCCACCATAACCCAACCAGCAAAAAAGTATACCGTGGCCCTGAAGTTTGATCACCCTGGCCTGAGAAATAAAGCACAAGTCCAAAACCAATCAGTTGAAGAATTACGCTACCTGCATAGCCCATCGAAAACCCACGAGCGCTTACCCAATCTCTTTCTGCTGGCTCGGCTATTTCTGGTAGGTATGAATTATAAAATACCAGACTTCCTACATACCCAATGGCAGCAAGCATAAAGCACCCAACCCCGACTATAACGCTTGGTTCAGGGCCTTTAAACCAAAATAACGCCATGCACGAAACCCCACCCACATAGCAAAAGAATTGCATGAACTTCTTTTTGTTGCCGCGTGAGTCAGCAATGGAAGAAAGTATTGGAAGAAGTATGGCAATTGCAAGATACGCGGCAGCGAGCGAGTAATCGTATAAAGCAGTATTCTTAAACGTTCTGCCTAAAAATGGTATTGAATTTTCGCCAAAGGCAGACTTTGTTATACCGGCAAAATAAATTGGAAAAAAGGTAGTGGTGATAACGAGGTTATAAACAGAGTTTGCCCAGTCGTACATACACCAGGCATTTATTGTTTTCTTAGTATGAAGCAGGCTAATTGGGTTCATAAAAAAATAGCCTTCCGAAACATGGAAGGCTATCTATTTTTATCATGAAAAAATAATCACTAATTTTTTAAAGTTCTATCTTCAAGCGCTGAGTAAAGTAGTTTTCGAGCATTTGCCTTACGCAACTCAGTCTCAACATCTGAAATGATACCGCGTTTGGCATCAACATCTACCTTTAGGGCTACCGTTAATTGATCGCGTTCCAACTCATCCAAATTATCGCGTTGCGCATTTACCCACCGCACAATATCCTTTGTATCAATGAACACATCATCCGCCTGAATTTTTGGTTCCTTACCAAATTCATCAGGTTTTGTAGGCTCTCCAATATAAAGATTGGCAACAAGTCCTTTTCGCAACAACTTTCGTAATTGAGTTGCTTTGGGAATTGATTGCTTAACTTCTACCGTGGTCTTTCTCATTTCTGTTGTAACCATGAAGAAGAATAGCAACATAAAAACCACATCGGGCATGGATGAAGTAGGGATACCCTGACTTACATTATTCTTTTTCTTAAACTTTGCCATACTCTTTTTTTAGTTACCCACTTTAGTTGGATCTGCAATCGATATGTTCAGAGGAATGCCAGCACGACCTTTTTCGTAAATAGCTTTGTTTTCAGGAACCGTTAAATCGGAAGCTGCTTCTCTAAACTTTTCATTTGTTACCCCAGCTTGCTCGGCATACAGGTCGTAATAAGCTCCTTGAATGATGTCAAGAAGCTCAATAAACCTTTTATGACTTGTTCCCCTATCGGTCTTAAAGGAAACAATTGCTTTTTCAGGGTTATCCGAACTTGCCGGATCTTTACCATTATTCAAAACAAATGTTTTGATCTCATCCTTCAGGCCACGAATATCTTCCCTTGGCTCTCCTTCAACCAACAAGGCATCGGAAGAGTTAATCTGGATTTTAAACATATTCCGCTCTTGAATTTTTACATCTTCAGGCGGTTTTGCTTCCGGAGGCGGAGGCAAGGCAATGCTAAGACCCCGATTATTTGGAATGGTAGTAGTAACCAGAAAGAATACTAACAATAAAAAGGCAATATCTGCCATTGATGCATTGGGAATTTCTGGTGTATTGCGAGCCATTATTTTAACGCTTTATTTATTTCAGAAAATACTACTCCAACTGCTGCTGCTATAAAAACAATGTAGAACATTGCTAAACCAGCACCAATTAACTTGGAGCTTGTTGCATTTATCCCATTTGACGCTGCTCTTGTCGAAACTTCAGAACCAGCCATAGCATAGGCAATAAAGAATACCACAACCAAGGCACCAACTCCAGCTAATGACTTTAAAAGGCCAGCAGGCGATTTTAAAGCATTTATCAGTGGAAGTACAATGGCAGCCGCCACAGCGACAATAAAAAAGATGTACCCCGCATAAAGTCCAATATCTGTACTTTCCATTCGAGTATTATTTAGATAGTTTATGCTTAACCAAGATATCAACTAATGTAATAGATGCATCTTCCATAGCATTTACAAGACTGTCAATTTTAGAAACTAAATAGTTATAAAGTGTTTGCAGGATCATACCCACAATCAAACCACCTACTGTCGTTATCAAGGCCGTTTTCATACCACCAGCAACAACCGATGGAGAAATATCACCAGCCGCTTCAATCGCATCAAATGCAGCCACCATCCCGATTACAGTTCCAAAGAATCCAAGCATTGGACCGAGTTGAATAAACAAAGAAACCCAAATAAGACCCTTTTCAAGTCTCGCCATTTCAACACCACCGTACGATACTATTGACTTTTCTACCATGTCAATGCCTTCTGACGAACGCATTAAACCTTGGGTGAAAATTGAAGCTACCGGGCCTCTTGTATTTTTAGTTACATCTTTTGCCGCCTCAATGCCGCCTTTAGCCAAGGCATCTTCAATTTGGCTTAATAGTTTTTTGGTATTTGTAGTAGCTAGGTTGAGGGTAATAATTCTCTCAATTGAAATGGCCAAGCCCAAAATCAAACAAATAAGGATAGGCCACATGAATGGAGGTCCACCTTCAATAAATTTTTCTTTTAATTGCTGGTGAAAGCCAGCTTCCTCAACGGCAGTATCTGCTAGATCATCTGCGGCTGGAGTAACAACCTCAGTTGCTGGCGCTACAGTTGTTGAGTCTTGTGCGTAAGTTTTAGCATAGCCCAAAGCGAGTACCCCGGCTAAAGCAAAAATCGAGAATAGTTTTTTCATGGTTTAAGGTTTAGTAATACTTGAAGTGGCCAAATTTAAAGGTTTTGATCAATCCCAAACAAGCATTTGAAAAAAAAACTAAAATTCTATTTGGTACTTTTCTACTTTCTGCCATAGAATTCAAAATATGTCCGTTAGTCACGGAAAATTTAATTTTGTTTGGTAATTAAAAACTTTGTTTTTAATCAAAAAGTACCTTACCGATCCTTTGTTAGGGTGTTATTAATCTTTTTCTTTGTGGACTTTTTGAAAAAGGTGTCCGCCTTGCCCCGATAACGATTGGGATAATTGAAGAAGTAAAATTTTGAAGAGATGTCAGAGTGGCCGAACGAGCACGCTTGGAAAGCGTGTTTACCGCAAGGTAACGTGGGTTCGAATCCCACTCTCTCCGCCAAATTAATCCTAACCCAGTTCTCCCGCCAAGGGTGAGTTGATGAGTTCAGCACATTTTCTCGAATCATATTCCCCTAACAACACCATTAGCTTTGTTACGGCAGCTTCGATAGTCATATCTTCGCCACTAATTACTCCAATCTCAGAAAGCGATTTACTAGTCTCGTATTTACCCTGAACCACCATACCCCCCGGGCATTGTGAAATATTCAGAATCAAAATGCCGCGGCTGATTGCTTCCTTCAAACTTGCTATAAACCAATCGGACGATGGCGCATTGCCTGAACCATACGTTTCTAAAATGAGTGCTTTCAAATCAGGCGTTTGCAGGATTGAATCAACCACATACTTATTTATACCTGGAAACAATTTTAGAACTGAGATATTGGAATCAAACTGAGTTAATAATTTTATACGTTGATCCGTTGATTTTCTAATAGCCGGATGATTATAATCAATCTTCACTCCGGCTTTAGCAAGGCTTGGATAATTCTCAGACTTAAACGCATCGAAATGCATACTTTCAACTTTCTTCGATCGGTTTCCGCGCAACAACTCATAATCAAAGTAAATACACACTTCGGGAACAATAGGCTTGCCATGCTCTTTCGCGGAAGCGATCTCTAAAGCGGTAATCAAATTTTCGCGCGCATCCGAACGAGGTTCGCTTATTGGTAATTGTGCTCCTGTAAAAATTACAGGTTTAGCTAAACCAGGCAACATAAAACTAATAGCCGAAGCTGTGAAAGCCATTGTATCTGTTCCATGCAATACTACAAAGCCATCTTGATCAGTATAGTTTTCAAAAATGATTTCGCCAATTATCTTCCAATGCTCCGGTTGTATGTTGGAAGAATCGACAGGTTGATCAAACGAGATTACTGAAATATCCAGAAACAAATTTCTGAGTACCGGCAGTTGTTCTAAAATTAAGGAGAAGTCGAACGGAATTAAAACTCCGGAAGCATCGTACGTCATACCCAACGTGCCTCCCGTATAAATAATCATTATTCGCGACTTTGCTTTGGCCGGCAAGGCAGTATTAATATTTATTCTCTTATAACTCATAGTTGATTAAATAGGCGATGTGCGTTTGATGTTGTGATGCTACTCAATTCTTCAATAGTTACCTTTTTTAAATCGGCCACTTTGCTAGCAATTAGGGAAATATACTCAGGTGAATTTCGCTTGCCGCGATGTGGTACTGGCGCCAGGTATGGACTGTCTGTTTCCAAAACCAGGTTATCCAATTCCAGATCAGGGATAACTTTATCGAGCCCACCATTTTTAAAAGTAGCTACTCCGCCCAAGCCTAAATAAAAACCCATGTTGGTGATTTTTTTTGCCTGATCAAAAGTACCGGAAAAACAATGGAAGACACCTTTCAACTTTCCATCTAACAAAGGAGTTAGCAGCTCAATCGTTTCATTCATGGATTCGCGACAATGAATGACGATGGGCAACTGGTATTTCTTTGCCCAACCAACCTGAATTTGAAAGGCTTCTTGTTGCTGTTCCCAAAAAGTTTTATCCCAATGGAGATCAGTACCTATTTCGCCAACAGCCGCGAACTTTCTTTTTGAAAGCCACTCCTCCACCCGATACAATTCCTTTTCAAAATCCTTTTTTACAGAACAGGGATGTAATCCCATCATGGAAATACATTGTGCAGGATATTTATGCTCCACCTCCAACATTAAATCAATAGAGGTGTGATCGACATTAGGCATATAAATCTTATCGACACCTAAATCAGTACAATGATTTAATACATCGTGTCTATCTGCATTGAATTCTTCAGAGTAAATATGTGCGTGTGTATCAATCCATTTCATTGTTTTCAATTTGTTCTCTCTATTAATTCATTTAATGCCATCGGCAGCAAGTTATTCGGAAGGTTATTGCTATCAAAGCCTTTATATTGCTTCACGCTCTGCAATGCTAGTGAAAGATTAAATTGATTTTGTAATTGATGAATAGCAATGCTATCTCTATCCAATTCTTTAGCCAAATACTCTTGCTCTGTTTGGCCGGGTGTCGGAACAAAGATTATCTGTTTCTTTTGCAATGCAGCTAAATCCATAATTGTACTGTAACCACTTCGCGAAATTACTACGCCCGCCCGTTCAATAAGCTCATTCAACTTATCCGCACTTAAATGGTTAATGAATCCAACACGATCATCCTGTCTGATTGGGCCGTCAACGATTCCTCTTATAATTATACAGTTGCTTTTCTGCTGTTGCATTTCTTTCGCCAGCATACTTTCGAAAGCAGTGCGCTGTGGCTCGGGGCCAGAGACAATACCCACAATTAAATCTTGATCAATCTTTGTCGCATGCTTTTGGAATCTTGAGAGCATACCGATAAATCGAACATTCAAATAATCAGTATCTGTTAACTTTCCAGTAATTCTGTTTTCGCTAAAATCCGGAACCCAACAAAACGTAAATTTTTTGATCTGGCGATGATTGAAATAATTAATTACTCCTTGAAACAAACTAAGTAAACCCTTAAGTTTAATATTTAGTTGATGGGTAATCAGCACGGCAGGCACTTTGCCCGACCAGCACCCATAACGATTATCTGAAATAACGCAATCAAATTTATATATTGATTGAAGTTGCTCTATCTGCTGATGCTCCGTTTGTATTGCTTTTAAAAATTTAGGGAGCTGCCAAAATATATTCAACATGAAAGAACCCGAACTTGAATACGTTACATCATAGGGTTCAAGCTCATAATAATTTAGATGCAGATATTCCTGCTTTAATAATTCAAGCGATTGCCCATTGCCGGCAATGGAAACCTTATGCCCTTCTTTAAGTAACGCATTAATTACTACCATACTTCTGGTAGCATGACCAAGGCCCCAATCAAGCACGGCTACTAAAATATGTTTGGGCTGCATTGCCATAATACAAAAGTATCAGAACCAAAGTCAGTTCTCAAAGCGCAGAAAAAACAAATCCTTCTTTAGCAAAATGTTCGAGATACTTTGGAAGTACATGCGTGAGATTTCGTTCTGCTTTCAAGCTATCATGAAAAACAACAATGGAACCCGGTCGCGTTGCACGGATCGATCCCTTTAAACATTTCTCTTTGTCCATCGATTGAGAGTAATCTTGCGTAAGCACATCCCACATAATAATTCGATAGTCCGGTTTTAAAGATTTGATTTGATCTAATGTAATTCTTCCATAAGGAGGGCGAAAGAGTCCACGGTCGACTGTCAGCGGTTGACTGTCGCCTGCCGACTGTATTTGCTTAGCACACTCAACTATGTTAGTTAAATATTCTTTCGTGGTATAATTCCACCCCTTTAAATGATTGAAAGTATGATTGCCTATACTGTGACCGGCCTGAATAATTTTTTGAAATACTTGCGGATGCTTCCGTACATTATCGCCAATGCAAAAGAATGTGGCTTTAGCGTTATATTCTTGAAGTGCTTTTAAAACAAAATCAGTTGGGCCAGGTACCGGACCATCATCAAACGTGAGAAAAATTTCTTTCTTAACTGTGCTAATGCGCCATTCTAATTGAGCGAAGAGTGCTGGCAGGATGGCGGGTGTCTGGAAGAACATTTAATCGAAATTAGAAGATAGAAGCTAGAAGTTAGAGGCTTGATGCTCGAACCTCAGGCTTCGAGTCTCCACTATCGAACTACTCGACACGGCAGGTAAGCATGGTAATATCATCGCGATAGCCATTGGTGCCTTTAAATCCATCAAGGCTAACAATAATATCCTGATGAATTGTTTTAAGATCTTTCTCATTGTTCTTTTTAAAATACTCAAGCAGAGATTCGAGTCCATACTCCTCGCCTGCTTCGTTGATGGTTTCAGTAAGACCATCGGTATAGGCAAACAAGGTAAAGTCCTCAAGATCGGTAATGAACCCCTCATTAATGAACGGCAACGGATTCATCGCGCCAAGCACGGTTGATCCTTCTTCCAGCAATCGGATTCCATTTTTTTTATCAATTAAGATGGCTGGATTATGACCGGCATTCACATACACCATAGTCTTCAGGCTGATGTCATAAATGGCTCCGAAAAAAGTTATAAACTTCTCGCCCTTCGTGTTTTCCATTACCTGAAAGTTCAATGCTTCTACAATTTCCTTTAGGTTTGGCGTTTGCCTTAATAGCGTGCGAAGTGAGGCTTGAAAATTAGACATCATCAATGCAGCTGGGATTCCTTTACCACTCACATCGGCTACACAAATTAAAAACTGATTTTTATTAATTGGAATGTAGTCGTAATAGTCACCGCCCACTAAATCATGTGGCAAATAACTTGCCTCCATTTTTAACCGCTCGGTATTGGGCAATCTTTCCGGAAATAGAAACTGTTGCACATCGCTGGCAATCTCAAGTTCTTTTCTAAACGCTTCTTGCTCCAATTGTTTTCGCGCAAGCTTCTTATTTTCAATAGCAACTATAATAATGTTACTAAGGGCCTGAATAAATTTAATGCTTTCGTCACGATCGTGGCTGCTATTGTTGGTTAATCCACCAATAAAAATAAGCGCTAAGGTATCCGACTTATGAGATACAGGAATTACCATATCAAACTCATGAAACTCACAATCATCAAACTCATCCATGCGATGGATATTTTTAATGAGCTTAAACCGATCGTCTAATTTTAGTTTTTGAAAATTGTTCTGTGTACCAAAGTTGGCTTTGCAGTTCCACACATTATCCAGAACAAATAATGCCAACTTCTTGATGTTGAGGTTAGCACGGAGCGTGAAATTGAAAATCTTGTATAAAGATTCTTCCGGCACATTATTATTGATCGACTGAGTGATCTCCAATAATGCGTTGAGTTCTAACTCTTTCCGCTCTATTTGTTTTTTTAATTCTACTTCAACCATAGGAATGAAGGTAAATTTAAGAATAAATGATCAAGACCCGCTACCTTAACAAACTCTTAACGAGAAAATGAGGCAGTTCTATCTTTCCAGCGGTAGGATTTTATTTGAGAAAGCAGCCCACTACAAATTACATAAATCGGGTAAAGCATTTGCAGCGCAAGGAAGGCTATCCAATTAAATGGCTGCCGGAGGAAGCTGCTCACTCGCCAAAGAAATATTAATTCCAATCCAACCTTATACCCGATGATCGGATAAATATTGATGGAGGTCGAATTGAAAATTAAGTAGCCCAAGCTAACCAGCCAGCTTATCTGAAAAATCAAAACAAATAAGGCTACAAACTTTGCAAAGGCAGAATCATTTGCTTTCCACTTTCCGGCCCACCGTAGCCGCTGGTGCACAAAATCATGAATAGATTTTTGTGGTGTAGTTGCCACAACGCACTCAGGGTTAGCAACAAACCGAATGCTATTCGGAAATCGTTGGCTAATTTTTCGCATCAGAAACTCATCATCCCCGGAAGGGATTTGAAAATTACCTTCATACCCTTTAACATCTATAAATGCTCTTTTTCGAAATGCCAAACTCGCTCCATTGCACATTATTGGTTTGTTCCAACCTAACAGCGCAATGCCTGAACCTATCACACTGCTGAACTCTAATGCCTGAATTTTAGAAAAAAAAGTTTTGTCTGTTGAAATCTTTACAGCACCGATAACCATTTGAGTTTCTTGTATGAATGCTTTACGCATTCCAGAAATCCAATCAACAGGTAACGTGCAATCTGCATCGGTTGTTAAAATAATTTCGCCATGGGCAGCAGCCACTCCGGTTGTTATCGCTTTCTTTTTCCCCGCTCCTACCGAGTTCGTTTTGATAATGGACAAGCCTGGGTATTGATCAATCAATTTTTCTATTTCAGGTTCTGTTTGATCGGTGGAGTGATCATTCACCAGAATTATTTCAAATTTATCTTTTGGATAAGCTTGGCGACCGAAAGACTCAATCAAATTTGAAATTGTTGATTCTTCATTTCGAACGGCCACAACTACCGAAACAAAATCCTTACAAGGTTCATCTTGTTTGCTGCTTATAGCTTTTTGCCATCCTACAATAAGCAGGATGAGAAAAATAAAATAACTACTAAAGATTGCGATCAGATAAATCAGCATTGCTTGTTTCTCTGTAAGTTTGAGCTGTGAGCAAAGTTGAGAAAAAAGTTGTGACAGAAAAGGTAATTCTTGGCTTAGACCCTGGAACCAACATTATGGGCTATGGGATAATTCTCGTGCAATTAAGCAAAGTAAAGGTTCTTCAATTTGGAGTTATACAACTGGGTAAAACCGGTGCGCACGAATTAAAGCTTAAAAATATTTTTGATCGCGTTCTTACTTTGGTGGATGAGTTTCATCCTGATGAGGTTGCGCTTGAAGCCCCTTTCTTTGGTAAGAATGTGCAATCTATGTTGAAGCTTGGCCGGGCGCAAGGAGTTGCTATGTCGGCAGCGTTGTTTCGGGAAGTGCCCATTACTGAATATGCACCTAAAAAAGTAAAGCAATCCGTTACCGGGAATGGCAATGCCAGCAAAGAACAAGTTGCTAAAATGTTGATGCAGATTTTCAGCATTAAAGAAATGCCAAAATTATTAGATGCCACCGATGCGCTTGCTGTAGCGTTATGCCATCATTATCAAAATGGGGCAACAAAATCTAAAAGTAAATCGTGGGATAGTTTTTTAAAGGATAATCCAGGGCGGTTGAAGAAATTAGTTTAATCCAAACCATTTCTTCCAAACTGGACGATTGATCTGATTTCGGGTTATTACAACCAATTCACAAGCATCGGCTTGTCTTTTAGAGTTTCCAACTTCTTCCAAAGCAGCATTTGCTTTGGTCATTGCTGCTTCGGCCAATTTTCGAACCTCATGGACATCATACCGCACCGCTTCTATAAGATTCTTCGTTTCCCGAATTTCTTCGCTCACCAGATCAAGTATTTTATTATCGGTAGTTGAAAATAGAATAAATATTTTGGTGAAGCAATTCTTAACCTACCAAATCAAAAGCATAAAATTCTGTTTCTTTGCAAATAACAGTCAACGAATAAGCATTTGATCTCTTAAATAATATACTATGTCGAATGATACATATCGCGAGTCCACCTCAAAAGAAAGACGATACAAAAAAACCTGGGCTTTTATTGAGCCCGCGCTAAAACCGGGAACTACCATCCTCGACATTGGAACCAAAAACCCCTTTGCCGATTTTTTAGTAGAAAAGGGTTTCAACGTTGAAAATACTCAAGGCGAAGATCTTGATGAAAATCCCGAATCACTCGCAGCCTATACCTCGGATGTTACCACTGCGTTCGAAATACTTGAACATTTGCTTAATCCTTTAGGAGTGTTAAAGTCAATTAAATCGGAGCGTTTATTCGCGAGTGTTCCACTTAGCCTTTGGTTTGCCAAATCTTACAGAAACAAAAACGACCGCTGGGATCAACATTTTCACGAGTTTGAAGACTGGCAATTTGATTGGCTGCTTGAAAAAGCAGGTTGGGAAATAGTACGTAGCGAAAAATGGACGAGTCGAATTAAAATCAATGGCATTCGTCCAATCATTCGGTTGTTTACGCCACGCTATTACATTGTTGAAGCTCGCAAAAAGAAATGAAAAAAATTCTTATCCTTGTCTTTAATGATTTGCATCACGATGCACGAGTAGCAAGACAAATCCATTTTTTGTCTGAATACTATAAAGTAACTATTGCTTGCTTTGATTCGCCAAAAGAGTGGCCATACGAAGTTTTCCATATAAAAAAAATAAAGCCAGGCATGGCAACCAAAGCAATTGGTTCGCTGTTGTTGCTTGCCGGTTTTTTCGAAACTGCTTATAGCCTGCTTTATGATTTTCCAACATTAAGAAAGCAACTACTTAGCAGATCGTTCGATCTCATTATTTCAAATGATATAGAAAGCCTGCCACTCGCTTTTAAAATAAAAAAAACAGAAAAAATTTTATTCGATGCCCACGAATACGCGCCCAGACATTTTGAAGATAAGTTAATATGGCGAATATTTTTTCAACGATTCAATAAATATCTCTGCAAAAAATATTTACCGAAAGTAGATGAAATGATAACAGTTGGAGAAGGCTTAGCTAAGGAATATGCAAAGCACTATCCAGTTAAGCCAATAGTAATAACAAACGCCAGTCATTATGCCCAACTTGTTCCCACAGATGTAAACGATAAAAAAATAAAACTAATCCACCATGGCTCTGCAAACCAATCGCGCAAAACTGAAATTATGATTGAAATGATGGATTACTTAGATGATCGTTTCACCCTTGACCTGATGTTACTTACTCCAACAATAGCCAATAAAAAAACCAGGAACTATCTGGTTCATTTAAAACAACTCATTCAAACGAATCCCAAAGTAAAAATGATTCCTGCTGTGGCTGGCTCAAAAGTAGTTGAATCGATTCATTCGTATGACATAGGAATTTATATTTTACCTCCCCTTAATTTTAATTCAGCCAATGCACTGCCAAATAAAATTTTTGATTTCATTCAGGCTAGACTAGCCTTAGCCATTGGGCCAACACCCGAAATGGCTGCCTTGGTCAATACCTATGATCTCGGGGTTGTCTCAGAAGATTTTACAGCAGCCTCACTCGCAAAAAAAATAAATGCACTAACAAGTTTGGATATCGTTAGATTTAAAGAGCAATCGAATAAAGCCGCAATAACATTATCCGCTGAGCAAAATAAAGTTATTCTTAAAAATATTGTAACAAAACTCTTAAACGAGTAAGATGGGCATTGTCATTCGCCAAAGTATTTATTCCTCCATCATCTCCTACGCAGGTGTGGTAATCGGTTACATTAACCTGCTCTATCTCTATCCAAAATTTCTATCCACTGATCAGATCGGATTATTCCGAACTATCCAGGATGCCGCCATTCTGTTTGCGCCTTTTGCACAAGTTGGATTATCGCAAACAATCATTCGATTTTACCCTCAGTTAGCCAGAGATAAAAAATCTTCACACAGTTTTATCTCGTTCATGAGCTTAATGGCTCTAGCCGGCTTTATCTTATTCTTTCTATTATTTAAGGTTTTCGAATCGTCTCTACTCGCCTACTTTCAGGATAATGCCGCAGAAGTTATTCAATATACTAATCTGGTTCTTTGGTTAACGCTCATTCTGGTGATGGTTGCTGTGATGGAGTCCTTCTCTCGCTCACTATTAAAAACAGTTGTTCCCAATCTATTACGCGAAGTAATGGCGCGATTATTTCTATCCGTTCTGGTGCTGCTCTACTTTACTAAAGCAATTACGTTCGATCAATTTATTATTGGATCGGTAATCAGTTACCTTATTTGGTTATTGATTCTGATGTTCTATCTATGGCGTCAGGGTGAACTATCCATTCAAATAAATTTCAAATCGCTTGATCAAAAGCGATTACCAGAATTAATAAAATATAGTCTATTGAGTTTTGCCGGCATGGCAGGTCTTATTCTCATTGGCAAGATTGATAGCATGATGGTTTCGGCTATGCTCGGTTTTAGTGCTAATGCTGTTTATACCACCGCCTTCTATATGGCCACGGTCATTGAAATCCCGAAGCGGGCTTTAAGTCAGATCGCGATGCCCTTAATTTCGCGAGCCTTCGAACGAAACGACATTAAAGAAGTCGCTTCGCTTTATCGTAAAACATCCATCAATCAATTAATTATAGGCTCTCTTTTGCTTATTGGAGTTTGGATTAACCTGGATAGTATGTTTGCCTTAATGCCGAAAGGAGAAGTATTCTCGGTCGGTAAATGGGTTGTTATCATTATTGGTGCGGGAAAATTAGTTGATATGCTCTTTGGGCCAAGCAGTGAAATTATTGTACTCTCTAAATATTTTAAATTCAACATTGTATTGATTTTAATTTTGGCTGTATTGATTGTGGTGTCCAACAATCTGTTAATTCCGCGCTATGGTATTGAGGGGGCCGCGTGGGGTGCTGCATTTGCCTTAATCACATTCAACGCAATCAAGTATTTGTTTATCTATTCAAAATATAAAATTCAACCCTTCGACAGCAATACGTTAAAGGTACTCCTCATCGCTTTCCTTGTGTTGGCTGCCAACTATTTTTCTTCCCGATTGGATTTTGTTGTACTTGATATTCTGTTCCGTTCAACGTTTACAACCTTGCTGTTTGGCGCATTAGTGCTGCTTACTAAAGTTTCTCCCGAAGCCAATGAATTATTCAGGAAAGGAATTAAACTAATCTTTAAAAGAAATTAGCAATTTACACAACGGAACTTCTACGATGAACCCAATCAAGGTTACATCTTTGGATAGTACTCGGAAAATAAATATCTCAAATTTATTGGTTCCTTTTTGCCATTACCAGGAATAAATCCGCAAAACAACTACACCATGTAAACCATACGCTGGTAAATTTTGTAAAGGAAAAATTCTTTTACTTCTCTTCAACTTACACAAACTAAAAACTCATGATCAAATTAGCCTTCGCGGTCGGATTTCTGGCCGTATTTGGAGTAGTGGCATATGCTATTGTGTTGCTACTTACCCGTTATTTCTCAGACAAAAACGATCCAAACAAAAACCAAAACCAAAACTCCTAATACTATGAATCCAACAATCACAAAAAAGGCCATTGTACTTGGTGTCCTATTAGTTCTCGGGCTAGTGTTCTTTACCATCGTAAATCCATTTTCATGGAATGATGCTGGCAATAGAACAGTAGTAGAGAGAACAACGGGTGAACAAATTGTACAATTTGCGCCAGGAATATTTTATGCCGGCTTCTTCGCGAAAGAAAAAGAATGGCCAAACCAAATTTCAGTTACTTATCAGGACGCTACTGCTCAACTAGAGTTGGAGGACAATGGTATTGAAGTAGGTCAAATCATGATCCGCTTTAGCGATGCAACCACAGCCGATGTTCGGGGGATCACTCAGTTTATATTACCAGCGGATGAGAAGGAAATGATTCTGATACATAACACACACCGCACCCCACAGTCGTTGGTTGTAAAAAGATTGGCTCCCTACACAAAGGAATGTTTGCAATCTTCTGCACAACTCATGAGTAGCGAGAAGCACTATGGTGGTGGACGCGCACAAATGGCGCAAGATTTCTTGGATCAATTGAAAGAAGGTGTGTATCTTTTGAAGACCGAAGAAACTCTGGTTTACGATTCGATGGAAATGGAAAAGAAGCGCGTGTATCAAACTGAAATTCAGTACGACAAAAAAACCATGGAACCAAAACGCAAACTTTCATCTATAAAAGAATATGGAATTACCGTAGCTGATGCGGCCATTACCGATGTAGATTATGAAAATAAAGTAGATGAGAAACTGGTTAAAATTATTGATGCCGTAACAAAATCATCAATCTCCAAACAAGAGTTGATGACTGCCCAGCAGCAAACCCTAACCGCTAAAGCCAAAGGTGAGCAGGCATTGGTTGAGATCGAATATCAACAAAAGCAAGATCAAACCAAGCAAGTTGTTGAAGCACAAACTAAGGTTAAGGTAGCCGAACAGGATAAGCTGCAACAAAAGATTGCTTATGAAGGAGCAATACTTGAAGCAAAGAAGATAAAAGAGATGGCTGATGCAAATGCTTATGCACGGCAACGAATTATGCAAGCTGACGGTGCCCTTGAGATGAAGTTAAACGCGCAGGTTGAAGTTCAAAAGGTATGGGCCGATGCATTTAGTAAATACACAGGCGCGGTTGTACCTCAGATTCAAACTGGTGGTGGTTCAACGGGCAATGGTGCCCTTAACTTTATGGATATTATGACAGCCAAGACCGCAAAGGACTTCGCACTGGATATGAAGGTTAAGAATTAAGCGGATTTAAAAATCATTTAGCAAAAAGAGCGGAACCACTTCCGCTCTTTTTGCTTTTCTATAGGTGAAGACATGATAAGTCATTATTTTTAACAATCACAACTCTTGAATCATGAAAAAACTACTAGTCTTTCTTCTCAGCATTTCTGCCGCAACTTTTGCTCAGCAGAAGCCAGTTAAAATTTTTATCTCGGTAGATATGGAAGGTATTGGTGGCATTGGCACCTCAGCCATGGTTAGCAGCAGCGGAAAAGATTATGCAACCGGAAGAAAACTAATGACGGATGAAGTGAATGCCGTTGTAAATGCAATTTTCCAAACCGGCCCCGCTACAGTACTTGTAAATGATAGTCATGGCGATATGCAAAACTTATTACATACCGAACTTGACCCACGCGTAGAATACATTCAAAGTAACATCAAGCCGTTGGGCATGGTGCAGGGTCTTGATTCAAGTTTTGATGGCGTGATCTTCATCGGCTATCACGCTAAGGCTGGTTCCGAAAATGGTTTCTTAGCGCACACGGGATCAAGCGTGGTAAAAGGACTTTGGATTAATGGCACCGAAGTAGGCGAAGGCGGATTGAATACATTCTTTGCGGGCTCAATTGGTGTGCCTGTTATTTTAGCCAGTGGCGACAAAACTTTTTCGGAAGAAATTAAAAAACTTACTGCCACCCGAACTGTAATTACCAAAGAAGCGATTGGCGCCAGCGCTGCTAAACTTCTTCACCCCGATGTGGTGAAGAAAGAATTACAAACTCAAACAATAGCCGCAATTAAAGATTTAAAAAATGCAAAAGTATTAACCATAAAAAATCCTATCGAGTTTGTACTTAAGGTGGACACCCCTACCCGAGCCGATGTTGCTATGGGCATACCCGGCATGAAACGCGTAGATGGTTACACTATTTCTTACCAGGCAAAAAATATGGATGAAGCATATCGATTAATTCGAATTGTCTATAAATATTTGGCTTGGTAATAGTTGTGCTTGAAAAAATTAGACCACTCTAGAATGTTAAAAGCAGGAATTCACATTTTTCTCTATTTGGCTATTACAACTGCATTCTCTCAACCTAAAGATTATTCTTCAATTATTTTAGGGAGTTGGATAGTCCCTGAAAGTATTGTAAAAGAAGAAATTGAAGAACCTGATGCGGCCAACTATCTAAAATATGAGTTTACCTCTCAAAATCTATTATTCTATTCGTCAAATGAAATTGAACGCGGACTTGAATCTAGTTATTCGATTGTTGGAGATACTATTAAAATGTTCGATAGTAACTGGATAATTCAAAACTATTCCAACAGCGAGCTAGAAATCATGCGTAACTTTTTGTGGATGGGTCAAATAGTGAAGTCCTATCCGATCAAATTAATAAAAAAAACCAGATACGATTCCATCATTGAAGCTTACGGATCAACTATTTCTAAATTAAAAAGACGGCCTGTTTTTGATGGTGGATTTCATCTTTACAATTATCTATTTTCATCTTCCACAACACCGGAAGAATTTATACGAGAGTCACAACAAATGGCTCTTTTGCCTCATTCTTTCGATAAGGAAGATGTTGTTATTAAACTGAATGTTGAGATAAATTCTTTTGGCAATATTAAAATTAATGATGTAAGCACTGTGCCAACCCTAAGCAATAAAATAATTAATAATATAAAGGCGAAATTGGAAAACACTTCGGGCTACTGGATTCCATCCCCAATAATGGAAAACGAAAAATCAGAAAGCTTCAATCTTACTTTTATCAAAAGAGGCAAAACATTCCTTAAGATAAAGGCCAAAGCCGCCCAATATTTTGAGAGAGCGAAAGAACAATACGTAAAAGCAAAATACTTAAATGCAATTCAACTTATAACAAAGGCAATAAATTTAGATGCCAAACGCTACCAATTCTATGTATTGAGAGCAGCAAGTTATGTAAACTTAGGCAAGGTTAACATGTATTGCGAAGATCTGTTAAAGGCCAAACAATTATTTCCTTTTTTGAATGCAACTAACACTGAAGTCATTGAAGGTAAGTCATTGGAAATTCAATGTGGAAAATGAAATGATCGTGACTAGTTTTTTGCTTACGCGAAGTCCTCGCTCTGCAGCTTCTCATCCCACAATGAAATCTCCGCTATGAACAAAAGCAAAAGCCATTAGATTGATTACTTTGGAATCGATTTGTAAAGTGCTGGATTGCCAGCTAAGAAATATATTGGAACACAACTAAGTAAAGACTGATCATATTAGTAAGCCATGTTTCTCATATTGAAAATATCGCTCGCTATTTTCATAGCCGGAAACTTATTTGAGATGGGGCTTCGGCTAAACCTGCAGGATGCCTTGAAAGGATTGAGCAATTATCGGTTTGTTGTTTACACCTTGCTCTGGGGTTTTGCGCTAAGTCCCGCACTTGCCTATTGCATCACACAAATTATTCCATTAGAATATCCTTATGCGATAGGCCTTATCCTGTTAGGGATGTCACCGTGTGCGCCCTTTCTACCGATGCTGTTAAGAGAAAAAGGAGATGTTGGCTACACCGCGGCTTTTATGCTGATGGCTTCAACCGGGACAGTAATCTTTATGCCGCTGATAGTTCCCGTTATGTTAAAAGGATTATCAGTAAGTGTGTGGGAAATTTCAAAGCCATTACTGACCATCATATTAATTCCCTTAGCTGTTGGGATGATGACTTTGCATTATGTTAAAACAAAGGCTGCAATTATCCAACCCATTGTTAAGAAAGTAACGATTCTATTTGCAGTAACTACACTTGGGTTATCGGCTGTTGTGTTTGGAGAAGGGTTAACGAATATTTCCGGAGGTTATGTAGTTGCTGCTTTAGCCACTTTCTTTTTCATTCTCACCACCTGCACGTATTGGTTTGGAGTAGGATTAAAACACGATCAGAAAATAGTAATGAGTACCGGCATGACTACACGTAACCTTGGTGCGGCTGTGGCACCACTCTTTTCAGTACCCCATATTGATGAGCGGACTTTGGTTATGATAGTACTGGCAGCACCTGTTATGATAATCACTGCATTGATTTCTGCGAAGTTATTTGATAGAACTAAGAAAATGGTGCGAGTATAAAGTTCTACTTACCGTTATTAACTGCCTAAATATTTATTGGGAACGTTACCCGGAAAATAGTCCGCACCATACTTTGCTTTCAGTAATATTGATACTACTTCATAAATCTGTTTCTCTGTCCGCTGAAATTGTCGAAGTAAACCCATCATGGCATAACTAACCGGATTGACAGAAGGAATAAAGGTTTCCCATTCATAATTCTTTCCCCAAATAAGTCCTTGCACAGTCAGTGTTAAGTCAGCATGTTGAGAAACAAGATAGTTCATTACATCAATGCAAGCATTTGCATGTTGATTGACCGTGTGGAAAATTGGAGTCTGGCCTCCAAAACCCATGGCATCAAGTCCTGCCTTTGAGTTAATGTCAGCTCCATGTTTTACTAAAGTTTTTGCACACGCTAAGTGATTATACTCAGCGCAAATGTGCAGTAGCGTTGCTTCATGCAATGGCGTAAACGCACAGTCAAGAGAATACTTTTTAGATACTAATTCTTTATCATAAGTTAAAAGTTTATCAAGCGAGGTAGAGTCATCAAGTAAAACAGCTAACAAAGCTTGGTCGTCAAACTTTAAACCAAAATCCACAAAAGCTTTAATGCAGTCTTTAAACAAAGGACTGCGGAGATACATGTTTATCAATTCATAAATAAGCGGTTTGCCTTTATGCAGCTGATTTGGGTCAACTTTATTTTCAAAACATTCCCTGATGCCCGCTGCTGAATGTATTTCAAAGCCTCTTATTGTTTTTTTTAAGAAGTCCATACATTTTGTTTTGAAACATATTATTGAAAAAGTCAGGTTGAAAAACCTGACAGCATTCTGAATGTTGAATAATGCCATCAATGGCGAAGGTGTTACTGTATGTAAATTCTTGCATAGGCACTGCCAGACTTGTTTTTAGTCTTAACAACAAAGAGTCCTTGAGGAAATTCACTGATATCAATTTGGCTTTGTCCAACAATATTCTTTGTTAAAATTGTTCTGCCGTCTAATGCCAAAATCGATATTTCAACAGGAGTATTTACTGAACTTACATAAAGAGTATTAGTTGCTGGGTTTGGCCAAAATAAAACCTTGGGAGTTTCCTCATCTTCAACACTTGTGATTATGTCTTCAATTTTAACTTCAATTTCATTTGAAATGAAGATACATTCATTCTGCGCTTGTACTCGAAGGTAATATAGTCCGGGTACATTGATTTTTAATTGTGGATTCGAGGTTGTAGCAACCACCTCATTATCTCTCAACCAGGTATAGGTTGTAATATTATTGTATGTCTTTGAATAAAGTGTGCCATTCTCATATTGAATTTCTGGATTTATTTCGAAAATGTCTACTTTAAACCCTCTGAAATACGACCGATCCAGATTGTCAGTCATCAATACTTTTAATTCTTTTATCCCACCTGTTTCAAATGTGTGACTGAAATTCGGTTCATCATATTCTTGATTGTCTATTACCACTTTGAAGTCAGTTATTGTTGAAGAAGTGTAAAAGTCATAATAATCAAACTTGAATGATATTGGACTATCGGAGCACAATTGATCGGTTTGAAGAAAAAATGCTTTCGAACTTAACTTAGAAATAAGGGCGTCACTTCTTTGAAATCCGCAACCTTCTGCCACAAAGGTTTTATCAAAAATTTTCGTTGTACATGCCCAGGCACCGCTCCAATATATATCTCCCATATTATCTACTTCAAGATCTGTTCCGAAACCGCCATCTCCATGAAACTGCGCCCACTCAATTTTTTCCTGACTGTATTTTATTAAAAGCCATTTTGAGACAGGGCTATTCACAGTTATATCTTCATACTGAAAAATTTCATTTGCAGCTAGTCCTCCAAATAGATAAACATTCCCCCCCTTGTCGTAAGCAACATCGATAATGACTGAATTACCGGTATAGAAATCGTAAGCCTTTTGTAGGGCTCCATCCTCAGAATACTCAAGACCAATCGTGTATGAAGATAGTGTAAAGCCATGAGTGGTAAAAGGCGATCCCGCAGAGTGATTGAGCACAGCAATTCCAACTGATTCCCCTCTTCGAAACAAACTAAGTGGCACGAGAGCTGAACCATTTGGATTTTCAAAACCTCTAACCCATTCAACAGTATTTGAAGGCGTGTACTTCACAAGGAACACAGGCCAAGAAGTATCACTATAAAGGTAGTCGTTCTCGGAAAAGTATATAGCCCCTTCGTAAAAACCGCTAATATAGGTTGACCCATCCTCATCAGTGAGTAAATCAGTAACTCTATGATACCGCATTACCTTTGTGGCTGATTGCGGAAAGGAG
>Ga0209480_10000352_pt1 | contig 39380 bp, 26 predicted proteins | sample JI61114C2DNA_FD_187501 | JGI IMG/M metagenome (GOLD analysis project Ga0209480, IMG submission 187501) | Wastewater effluent complex algal communities from Wisconsin, to seasonally profile nutrient transformation and Carbon sequestration -... | ecosystem: Engineered > WWTP > Effluent > Algae... | reverse complement strand
GATCGACATTAGTTCATTTTTCGGCAAATATAATTTGGTCTATTGTCTAAAACATTGTAATACAGTATGATAGAGGACATATATTTTATTCTGTATACTAACTTTCTCGACGAAATAATGTATTTATTAATACAAATCATGCCAATTCAATAAAATACATTAAGATAATATAGTATATGTCGATTTTATAAAGTAGGGTGTTAGTATAATTAAAATAAATTGATCTTTTAAATTAACTATCAGTTATTTATAATGTATAATTATTTCTAATAAAGAGATAGCGAGCTATTGAAGATATTTTAAGCAGATTCGATTATTCTGCTTATATGGGATACTTGCAATATTATATTTGGCAATTAAAATCTGGACAAATATTTATAACTTTTTATTGGTCTTTATAGCTTATTAAGTCTGAAAAACGACCATTAAGCATAATTATTGTATAAAGTACACTAAGTGATTAAGGTAATAGAAAACTCTTGGGAATGTGAACATTATATTGAGGCATCAAGTCTCCGAGCCAGGCCAAATATTGATTATTAAATATCTGTTAGGTACAACAATCTGATTTTTCCGACCTCGCTGCTCTTTGTCAGGAAAGCTTCTGATTTCCAACCTTAAGTTGTGAGAGAATATGGGTTTTATAAAAACCTTTTGGCTCCGATATTTGATTTAAAGTTATAGATCACTATATATAGAGGACCTTTCTATTTCCAGCCGGGCAGCATCAGGCATCAGATATTGAATAGATTTGCGTTCTTTGATCAATTGCCGGATGTGGGTGGATGATATGTCCAAAAGTGGAGCCTCTACAGAAGTAATATTAGGATGACTGGCTAAAGGCCCCAAGTCATAACCAGGCCTTTTATAAACGTATATCTTATAATTTTCGATAAGAAGTTCACTATTCTTCCATTTAGGAAGTGTCGGTACATTATCTCCACCCATGATGAGATAAAATATTTTATTAGGATACTTTTCTTTGAGATAAGTTAATGTATCGATGGTATAAGAAGGTTTGGGCATAGAAAATTCAATATCACTGACTGATAGCTTTGGATTATCTCCAATAGCAAGGTGAACGAGATTATATCTATCCCGATCCTTTGCAAGACTTTTTTTATCCTTAAATGGATTCTGCGGCGAGACGACCATCCACACCTGATCGAGATCAGTTTCATTGGCCATATGATTGGCTATGATAAGATGCCCTATATGAACAGGATTAAATGAACCAAAAAATAAACCGATGTGCTTATTCATTTGGCTCTGATATTAATCTTCTATTGACCTTTTGGTCATTACAGGCATGACAAGCATAAGAATATTCTCACCGATCTCGTCTTCCTTAGGAGTCAAAATTGCTGCTCTTGATGGTTGGGACAATGCTAGTCTGACTTCCTGTGCATCCAAATTGCTGAGTGAATCTATCAGATATTTGGCATTATAAGTTAACTCCAGCGGATCATTCGTATACTGGCACTTCAAAACCTCTTTAGCTTCATTAGAGAAGTCAGCATCCAGTGTATCGATCTTCATTTCATTTTCAGCTACATGGAATGAGGTCTGATATGTAGTTCTGTTGCCATATACTGTGATGCGTTTAAGCGATTGAAGCAATTCCAATCTATTGATGATGATTTCTTTGTCATTATTCAAAGGAATCACTGCATTATAGTTCGGAAATTTCTGATCGATCAGTTTGCAGTAAACTTTGTAATTTTTATATGCAAATAAAATCTGATTTCTCTCATAGCTGATGGTAATCGGAAGGTCATCATTGGCAATATGTTTCAAGATACTCACCACCTTTTTTGGGATCACGAATGAAGCTTCATGGTCACCATTTTCATGAAATAAAGTATATTTTACCAACTTATGTGCATCGGTAGCGGCTGCTACTATAGAATCCGGCTGTATAGTCACAGAAAGGCCGAGCATGTTGGTCTTCATTTCATCAGTTGCAGCTGCGAAAACACAAGTATTCAAAGCTTTTATCAATCTATTGGCAGGAATGATAACCTGAGATTCTCCACTAATTTCTTTAATATTGGGATAATCCTCTACATTGTTCGAACTTGACTTATATGTTCCGTAGGCTGAGATAAGGGATAGCCCTGATGTCTCTTCATCATACACCAGTTCAATCGGCTGTTCCGGAAGTTCACGTAGTGTACTAACTAAAATATCGCCCGGGAAAGCAAACTTGCCATTCTCAGAAGGCACTATGGAAGTTTCTGTCACGATGGTAAAGTCCAGATCAGTAGATGTGATGGTCAATTTATCTCCTTCGACAGTAAATAAAAAGTCCGCCAATATTGGATAAACCGGTTTGGAAGGTATAGCATTTAATCCTACCTGTAACATTCTGTACAACTCTCCGGAAGAAATTCTCAAATTCATGTATAATACTTTTAATAAAGATCTATTATAATGCTTGTGACTTGCATGTCAAAGCTAATTTTGGAAGTGCGAAAGTAAGCAAAAGAAAAATTAAAAGGAAATATGCGCCTCAATTAATGGTTAATATAAGTCAATAGGCATTGCTCCTACTTTTCATAATTTCATACATTTGTTTTCAAGCCTAAACTAAATCATCAATGCTGAAGACTTTTCTTTGTCCCACACTAATGCGCTTGCCCCTAAAATAGCTGCGTCAGCTTCAAATAACTCAGATACGATAATCTTAATTTTATTACGGAATAATGGAAGTAGATTGTGTTCGAAGGATTCCTTTGTAGGAGTTAACAAGATATCGCCGGCCTTAACAAGTCCTCCAAACAATATTATTGCTTCTGGAGATGTAAACATTGCAAAGTTTGCAAGTGCCATTCCTAGTATCTTCCCTGTATAAGCGTAAACTTCTTTAGACATAGCATCACCTTTCATGGCACACTCGTAGACAATTTTGCTACTGATCTCTTCTATAGGGTAAGCCTGTAATAAGGATTCTTCATCTGACCTTTTCTCTACAAATTCTATGGCTGTCCTGGTCAAACCAGACGCACTTGCATACATTTCAAGACTACCATACAAGCCTGTTCCTGGGTGAAATCTTCCATCAGGAATGATGATGTTATGACCTAATTCACCTGCAAATCCATCGTGCCCATATATCAACTGACCATTAGCCACGATACCACTTCCAACACCTGTACCCAGGGTGATCATGATAAAGTCCTTCATGTTTTTAGCAGCACCATAAGTCATCTCTCCAATAGCTGCAGCATTTGCATCATTGGTGAGTACGACATCAAGGCTGAACTTATCCTTCATCATTTGAGCCATAGGGATTACACCTTTCCATTCGAGGTTTGGCGCGTATTCAATGGTTCCTTTGTAAAAGTTTCCATTGGGAGCGCCCATTCCGATACCTTTGATGTGAGATATTCCACCAGCGTATTCGATAGCAGGTAAAACAGCTAAAAACAGTTCGTCAATGTAAGACTCAACTTCTTTATGATTGCTGGTTTTTATTGATCCTCTCTGGATAACTTTCCCCGCTCGATTGACTATGCCAAAAGCTGTATTGGTTCCCCCAATATCTATGCCTATAGCCAGATCATCACTATTTACCATACTAAATTTTCTTTCTGTGAATAAATCTTAATGACTTATTCCTGTTTGTTGATCATAATCTATTCCCTGGCGCTTCAATATTGTTTTCACTCTGAAGGAGAAGAATAATAAATAAGCAAAACACAAAGCAGCAACCCAGAATGAAGCGTGAATACCATAGCCTTCCACTCCTGGGTTATTGATCTGCAGGAAGTCAGCCAACTTACCCTGGATCGGAGGAATAATACCACCACCCAATATCATCATTACTAAGAATGCAGATCCTTGTGAGGTATACTTACCTAGTCCTGCTATAGATAATGCAAAAATAGATGGCCACATGATAGAACAACACAATCCCGCACTCAAAAAGGCATAAACGGCAATAATACCGGTAGAAAATATGCCGATCAACATTGCTGTCACAGCAAGCGAACTAAATAGTATCATCGTTCTCACAGGTTTTTCATCACTGATATAGAAAGCTACTATCTGTATCAAAACGCAAACCACATACCAATATAATGGAGTCATATCATACTGTGCAATTGTGTTGGCAAGAATTACCACACCAAAGGCCACTAGAGGTACCACGAAGGTGAGTATCTTTTTAGTCATACTTGAGAAGTTGAAAGCAGCAATACTTCCTGCCCAACGACCAATCATAAGGCTACCCCAATACATGGATATAAATGGAGCTACTTGCGAAGATTTATATCCACCAAAGGAGGTTTGTTTTAGCAGTTCAGCAAGATTACTTCCTACGGTTACTTCTACACCGACATATAGGAATATGGCGAGCATGCCCAGCACAAGTTGTGGATATTTCATTGCTCCCCAACCTCTTTCGTCTTTTTTAGCACTCAAATTAAAAGTGAGTAATCCAATGATCACTACGCACAATGCGCCAAACAGCCAGTACATTCTATTTCTTTCCAATGGGGCCTTGAGATCATCATGAGTTGTCTGTGTATTGTTTTTTAGAGTAGTAACTTGTGCAATTTGCGTGGCAGCGGTCGGATTAGGAACAGTACCTAATGAATCAATTTGTTTGGTATATCCTCCTATGACCGTTTCGAGTCTTGCTACTTCTTTAGCTTCAACACTTCTGTAGCTCGCAAATACAGGCACAAACATTATTATTAATAACCCTGACATTATAAGCAATCCGTAAAAAGCCTTTGTAGCCTTTTCAGTTGGTTCCTTTATAATTCCTGCAGGTACTTTTTTTGAGAAATGGAACAAAGATGCTGCTGCAATAAATAATGCACCTACGCAGCAATACAATATTATAACCTTTGATAATCCCAATGCCGCAATCTCTTCATCTGAAATAGCTTTAGCGGTGCCGAATAATGCGAGAGCAATCACCAATGGTCCTATTGTAGTACCAAATGAATTAATCGCTCCTCCCAAGGTGATTCTAGACGTACCTGTAGCCGGATCTCCTAAGGCTGAAGCGAATGGTTGAGCAGCCGTTTGCTGAACAGAGAAGCCCAATGCAACAATAAATAAACCTACAAGCATACCTGCAAAAGCATTAGCATTCACTGCAATGATCATAGCTGCAGCGCCAACTGCAGAAAATAATAAACCGTATACGATACTTTTCTTGTACCCCCATTTGCCTACGAGGTCATGTCCTCCGAATGCTCCGTAAGCAAATAAGCCTAATGCTCCTATATAATAAGCTGTATAAAATGCAAAGTCAATTAACTGAGATTGAAACTGGTCCAATGAAAAATAGTGCTTGCAAAAAGGTATAAAAACACTATTGCCGGAAGCGATAAATCCCCAAAAGAAAAAAACGGTGACAAGTGTCGTCAGGCCTCCATAGTTTGTTGGGATTGGGCCTTTATTTTCAATGTTAATATCTTGTGTAACGGACATTGTTTATACTTGAATAAATTATTATTGGTAAAAAATCTTACCAAGATAAATTAATTATATTCAATATAACAAATTATATTTTAACTATTTGGCAATATTATGTTTTTCAATGACTTGAATACTCACACTAGAATTAGAATAAAAGTCGGTAAGTAAAAAGATAATACAATCTTCAATATTAGGACTTTTAAAAGCTTTAATTGCCAACTTTGAATTAAGCCAAAAATAGCATAGATGAGACAATTTTAATATTCATTTTATTTAATAAATATTAAAAAATGTTAGAAATTATATTTCTGAATATTATCAATCAATTGTGCCGACTTGTATCTTCTGATTAAAATCTTGGGCTAGTAAACCCTAAAGACTGCATTCCTGTTTGTATTTCGGGAGCAGACATAAGCAAATCCCAAATCAATTTTGTTCTGTGATTCTCAATCATGACTACTATCGGTCCTTGGTCAATAGCAAGAGTAGACTTTGCAAACCAATTATTATGGAGCGAAAATCCATCATAAAAGCCCATAGGTCCCCATAGTTTATTGCCCAATTTGTAATAAAAGAAACGCATAGCTTGCATGCTTTCTTCCGGAGTATATGGCATAGAGGAGATAGCCGCTGTGGGCGTAATGACACTGACGTCATTAGAAGGTGAACTGGCGGTATATCCATTTGAAATATCTCCGGCTGTGAGTCCCCAACACTCAGCGCTGTACCCATAGTATTTTTTAGGATTTGCTATGCAATATGCCCTGTTGATAAGGGTATGAGCCTTTGTTTGTTCACCATAATCTGCGTAATCATCTTTCAACCCATTCGGATCAATGCCCAGAAATGTATAGTGCTCGAAAAATAATGGACCACCTGTTCCATTTCCCAATGGAAGGTTGATAGAATAGGCTGGTTTGTTATTTTTTATGCCTCCATTGCTGGCCCATCCCTTATGATAAACTTCTGTCGGAATAGCATGAGTAGGACTGCTGGTAGCAAGCAAATATGTAATCAGACATTCATTCCAGCCTCGGATCTGCAGGTTCATGATCCATGCTTTGTCTGGGCTCCAATGCCAGTATAACACATCTTCATTGTTTTTTCTGAACCAACTCCATTCTACATTTGACCATAAGGTATTGATGTCATCACGTATCTGTGTTTCAGATGGATTATTCCCATCGAAATATTGTCTCAACGTCAAAAGACCTGCCATCAGAAAAGAAGTTTCTACGAGATCCGCACCGTTATCGTTGGCACTAAATGGTATAGTTTTTCCTGTGGAGCCGCTAAACCAATGTGGAAACGCACCATGATAAGTATCCGTTTTATTTAATAAAAAATCAACTATTAATTTTGACCTTTCCAAGCCTTCTGATTTAGTGATAAAACCTCTTTCTATTCCCACAGGTATTGTCATAAGGCCGAAACCGCTTCCTCCACTTGTCACAAGATCTCCTGACGAATTGCGCTCACGTGCCAATCCGGAGACCGGATGTCCGAATTCCCAAAAATAGGCAAATGTTCTTCGTTGAACTGAATCCAGCAAGCCTTCATCGCTAATTCTTGGGAATTTATCCGAAGGATCAAGCAAGGTATAGAATTCAAAATCGAATTCATTATTCAAGGTGATGTTGTCAATGCTTTTTAGTTCACTTCCAATGATAACCTCATATTTTGTAAGATAATTTAAAGGTTGAACAGGTGTCATTGAGATAGTAGAATCAGTCACTGAAATATTAAGTGAATTGCTATACCCAGAAATTCTAACATTGCCATCTACAGTTTTAATATCAACTTTTTTATTGAATTTAAATACGAAAGATGGTGTCAGACCTATGCCTCTTTGGCCATTTGCACTGTTTCCATTTAAAGTAGCAGATTCGACACTAAAAGAACCTGCGGGTATTGGGTCATCATCTTTTTTACAACTTAGAATACTAAATATTATAAATAAAAAAACTGTCAGCCTCAAAATCATATAAAATTAAATTTGCTTGTAGAAATAGAACGAGATTTATGGTGATATGTTGGCTATTCAGATTTTTTAAACTCGAAACCAAGTTTAGTCAAACCATTTTGGACGTCTTTATTTTTCATAAATAATTTCCATAATAATCCTGTCCTATAATTTTCGATCATTACAATTATTGGTCCCTGATCAATAGCTAAATGTGAATCTGCAACATAGCCTGTCTGCGGACTGAAAGAATCTGCAAAACCATACTTTGTCCATATTTTATCTCCTAGATCCTCATAAAAATGACGCAATGCAGCCATGGATTCCTTTGGTGTATAAGGAAAAGAAGACAGTGATGCAGTGGGTGAAATATATCCAAGATCATTGGTTGGCGAATGTGCACTATATCCTTCCATGTTGTCACCGGCAGTTAGCCCCCAACAATTTGCACCATAACCTTTATATTTCTTGGGATTATCCACACAATAATCGTAGTTGATCAATGAATGATTCTGATTTTGAACCCAATAATCTGCATATCTATCCTTCAATCCACGAGGATCTAAACCCATAAAAGAATAATGTGAGAAAAATAAAGGTCCTCCATAATCAAAGCCCAAGGGCAATTTATGTCCATAAAATTCTTTTCCGTTTTTAAAGAAATTGCTCATAGCCCATCCTTTGTGATAGACTTGAGGATCGATCGGATAAGTCGGACTGGACGCCGCCAGAACATAAGTGACCAGACATTCATTGTAACCTCGGATCTCAAAATCCATCGCCCAGCCACAATTGGGGCTCCAGTGCCAGTATAATACGTTTTGTCCATCTTTTGTATACCAGTTCCATTCAGCCTCACGCCAAGTCCAGTTAATCTTCGCTCTCAGTTGTTTTTCCACAGAATTGTTTTGATCAAAATATTCTGCAACACATAGCAAGCCTTGAAACATAAAGGCAGATTCTACAATATCGCCGCCATCATCTTTCCTCCCAAACGGCCGGACCTTGCCTGAAGGGCTCTCCCACCAATGTGGAAACATGCCATGAAAACTATCTGCCTTTCTGATATAATTGACGATTTTGAGCAATCGCTCTGCTCCTTCTTCTCTTGTGATCCATTTTCGCTCAACCGCGACTATAATGGCCATGACACCGAAGCCACTGCCTCCACTTGCTAAAACTTCACTGCCGTAGTCAGTTACGTTGCTTCTTTCTCTGGCGAGACCTGAGACCGGATCGGCAAAGTCCCAAAAGTATCTAAAAGTTACTTTTTGCACTTCTTCAAGTAACTGATCATCTGTAAGGCCTTTTTTGACAGGCTCCAGGACAATGTTCGACTTCTTTTGAGCATAGTTACTAATGCTAAATAAAATAAAAATCATTAAAAAAGAAAGAAAACGCATGTGGCGGAGTATTTTTCTGAAAAGTACAATTAATTTTTGAAATCGATAATTTCTAAAGTTTCATTGGTAAGTGAGTCTAATCTGATAATTATAAGGGGATTTGGAAGATATCACAGAGATACAGGAGGTTTTATGTGGTTATTCCATTTTAGAGTTGCTCTAATTGTTTTAAGACACCTTGCATTTTTACAGTTTTTGAGATTCACAGAGAGATTTGACTATTGTCAAATGCTACTTTGTTTGGATTGCATTTCAGGTTGGATGAAGACATTTCATAATTTGCCGTTAACTTCAGTCAACGGATCAGAGCATAATGTTGATAGGACTTTAGTCCCAGGTTTTCATGAGTCTTTATACAAAGTGTTACTGAATTATCTTTTTGAAAATCTTTATTTATCTAGTTCAATTGCTTTGAGTTTTAGCTAATTCTCAATCTTTATCCGGCTGAAACCAAATCTTGTCTTTTTTGCAAACACTTCATTTTAATACGCTCAATGATTCTTATTTCTTTGCTCTAATCTTGCTGAAGGATAGGACTAAAGTCTGATAAAGGCAGAAATCTGAGTCCGTTGGTTAAAACCAACGGCAAGTTATTGCACAAAACAAGAAAAGGGGATTTGGAAGGTATAACAGAGTTTCACAGAGGTATTTTTTGGACACATTTCAATATGAAAGTTACTTCCATTTTTGAATGATTTTCACTGTTTTACTTTTTTTAATTTGCACAAAGGTATTTGAGTGTCCGTCAAATGCTACACCGATCAGTCTGTCTTTAATTTGAATACTTAATTCTCTGTGCATCTCTGAGCCTTCTCAGTGAAACTCAGAGATATCCTTGAATTTTTCTTTGTGAAACTTTGAGTTTTCTTTGTTAAACTTTCTGATACAGCCTCCTACAATGAAAAAAGGGAATCCCGATCTTTATCGACATTCCCTTTTAAAATTTATTAAGCATCACCCTTTCCGTAATATTCATCCTGAAGTGAATCAGGAGGACCAAATTTTACACTTTCTTTAAGTGCTTTTTGATAATGTAAAGATGAAGCCATATTTATTTTAAATCCTCACAGGATTCTGCTAATTATTTTTTTGGTGGTTTTACTGTATGGAGATCATTGTTATTTATTAATTGTTAATTATTATTTTAATTTAAACTGAAAGCCATTCAATTAAATGGAGGTATCAGGTCCTTACAATAATCGCCATTATTCATCTTTCACTATTCATTGACTTACACTTTGATTTCCTTCCATTTTCCTCTTTTGAAAAGAATAAAGGAAGCAATCGTGATTAAGGTCTCAGACACCGGAATGGAAATAAATACACCCATTGGACCCATATCGCACGTTCTGGCAAGGAAATAAGCAAATGGTATCTGAAATAACCAAAATCCAATAAAATTAATCCAGGTCGGAGTGACCGTATCGCCGGCACCATTAAATGCATTCATCATTACCATGCCTACACCATAAAATACATATCCGAGACAGATCACATTCAATGATTGCCTGGCTACATTTATTACGGCCATGTCAGTAGTAAAAAAAGAAATGAAAAACTCTCCACACGTCAGAAACAATGCGGTCACAATAGCCATAAAGATTACATTATATCGTATGGTAATTGCTACGGACTTTTCTGCTCTTTCTACCTGTTTTGCACCAAGATTCTGACCAACTAAAGTTGCGGCTGCATTGCTTAACCCCCATGCAGGGAGCATGAAAACCATCATTAACCTTAAAGCTGTCTGATATCCGGCACTACCTGCATCTCCACCCGTCTCTGCGACTAGTTTCGCTAGGAATATCCAGCTACAGGAAGCAATGACAAACTGCAGGATACCAGGAGAAGCGATTTTGACCAATGATCCTATCTGTGGCCAGTCCGGCAACCAATGGCTTAGTCGCACCTTCAATGTATGCTTTCCACTGAATAAATGGTATAACTGATAGAGCACTCCTATAGACCTGCCTATGGTCGTCGCAATTGCAGCACCAGTCAATCCCATAGCAGGAATAAACCAAAGTCCATTGATAAATATAGGACACAATATTATATTGATGATGTTCGCCAACCAAAGGCTCTTCATGGCAATAGCAGCATTTCCTGCACCTCTGAATATACCATTGATCAAGAAAAGCAGCATAATGAATATGCTGCCACTCATCATGATTTGCATAAAGGCTGTTCCCTTGATAGCTGATGTTTCCGAGGCACCTAAAATCAATAATAATTCTTTGGCTTTGATAAATCCAACGATACTAAGTACTATAGTAATAGCAATCGATATGATGATAGCTTGCACACCAGCCCTGGCAGCGGCCTCAGGATTCTTTTCACCAATTCGCCTAGCTACAACTGCAGTAGCTGCCATACTCATACCGATAGCAAGAGAATAAATGATAGTTAGGAAAGATTCTGTCAAACCTACGATCTGCAGCGCATGACTGCTATCTTCGAGATGACCAACAAAATACAGGTCTACCAATGCAAAAACAGATTCCATGATCATTTCGAACATCATCGGAATAGCAAGTAGTATCACTGATCGACGGATACTACCTTTTGTATAGTCCATTTCCTCTCCTTTAAGAGATTGGCGGACCACATTAAAAACATCACGCAGTGTTGTGGTGAAGTTTGATTCAGACATTTTTTATTAAATTTAACTATGAAGTAATAGGGTCAGTGAGACTGACCGCAGTGTAAAATAAATAGTTCGCAAACAGCCTTAGTGCTGTGTGGAACCAGAGAGAAAAAACTTCATAGTCCGTTAAATTTAAGGCAAAGGTAAATTAATTTTTAAAAACGATATTTTTTGTAAAATAAATAGTGCTTCTGATTTGCTTTCTATTTCGCTAGCACGCTAACCCTTTTAACCAAATGTCCTTCATTCGTGCGCATCCACACGTAGTATATGCCGGATTTTAAATCGCCGATTTTAAAGGAGTGTTTCCAACCACCTACAGGTGTGGATGCCCGATACAATTCCCTGATAAGGGTCCCATTCTCATCCATGAGATCGAGTCGCATGGCTGTGTTTTGTATAAGATCTACTGAAATATTTATTTCATTTGAAGCTGGATTTGGGTTAATATTCATCGTATGAAAATTAGTTTTTTCGACAATTTTTGATGTTGCTATTGTTTCTAAATTATAGATGTACACTGATTTACCTACAGCTATTGCTGTATTTGAGTCAAGAATTTTTATCTTGTTAATTGAAGATCCAAATTCTACGTATTGCCATGAATTACCTCCATTTTTTGTTTCCCATAGACCCGCATTCCATTGATCACCTGCCCAACCGATACTGTCATTAAGGAATGCTGCGCCTCCGAGAGGAAGGCTTTCTGCTGCGTTTTCAACTACAAAAACTTCTTGCCAACTATCTCCATAATCATGTGTGATGAAAGTTGTTTTGCCATCTTCAATAGATCCTATACCCAACCCATTGCTATTTACATTTAATTTCCAGCAATAAGAAGCGGGAGCATCAGATTTGGCAACTTCTGTCCAAGTTTTTCCGTAATCAATTGTTTTGTAGATACTTGCATTTCTTAAAGGATTAGAATTACCTGCTATAAGATAAGTTGAATCATTTAACATTTGACAATCTACAAGCGCTGCTGCTTGAGGAATGGATTTACTGGTCCATGTATGACCTGCATCTTTGGAAAAATAAAACTTAGCTGGTTCAGAATAAATCCCAACTCCTATAATAGTGCTGCCCATATGATCCAGACCGCAAATGCCGAACATACCTCCTGAGACTTGGTTGTCAATTCGTGTCCAAGTAATTCCAGCATTTACTGTTTTATATAGTCCTGTCCCACCTACAGCATCATAAATAGATCCAATAAACCCAATCGAATCATTTATAAATTCAATACTTCTTATGTAGGCGTTATTGGGCAAAGAGCCGATCTGACTCCAACGTTCACCCCTATCTTCTGATCTGTAAATAATGCCTTTCTGTCCTATAAATGCAACAGAATCATTGGTAAAATAAATATCATCAAATCTGCTAGTACTTGGTGCATCTGCTGCAAATCTCCAACCTCCCTGTGCATATATTTCTTTATTAAAAAAAAATAGAATTAATAATTGAATTAATATAAATTTCATGATAAATATTTAATGTCTGATAATCGTCTTTAAGAGCCTGTGACCTTCATTACATCGGATCCAAATATAATAAACACCTGAAGAAAATTCACTGACATCAAAAACATATTTATGATTTCCCCGAGAAAGCACTTCCCTGAAAAGCAATTTTTGAATCGCGCCGCTTTCATTTAGTAGATCCAGCCTCATTTCTGTTCCGGTCAATAGATCCATCTCAAAAGTAATCTGCCGATCTGCCGGTGTCGGGGAAATTTTAAAAGTGTGAAAAGGAATTTCTTTAATATTCGGTTGGGTATTTAAAGTTGCGGATTTATACTTATAGACTGTTTCGCCAACAGCAATAGCAGTGTTTTCATCGAGGATTACGATTCGATTTATATTATTTCCAAAAGATAACCATTTCCAGCTCTGCCCACCATCTCTAGTTTCTAATAAACTGCTTCCCCATTGCACTCCTAACCAACCAATGGAATCATTGAGAAAAGCAGTACCACCGAAATTACCATAGGATGCATTCAAACCATTTATTTCTTTTAATTCCCAATGATCTCCAAAATCATATGTGACAAAAAATGATTTATCAAATTCAATTGACCCAATACCAAAACCATTTTTATCAATAAATAACTTCCAGCAGTAAGAACTGGCTTTGGTATTTGTGGCAACTACTCTCCATGTTTTACCGGAATTATTGGTTTTTAAAATTACTGAAGTACTTTTATTTAATTCATTTATACGGGTTCCGGAAACCAAATAAGTTGAATCGTTTAATATCAAACAATCAACTAAGCCTTTGGCAAATGGGACCACTATTGACTTCCAGGTTTCTCCACGGTCTTTTGATACAATAAAAGCTGAAGGTCCGGAATAAATACCTACCCCAATTATTGTATTGCCTTTATGGTCAAGGCCACATATTCCATTTAGATTTATATCGACTTTGTGATTAATACTTTCGAATGAGTTTCCTCCATTTCGTGTAATATAGAGACCCGGTTTAGTACCAGGGTTTGCCAAAACTCCAGCGAAACCCAAAGAATCATCTAAGAATTCCAGACTTCTGAAGTAAAGTGGTTTTGACAGTTGTTTTTGCCGAAGCCATGTATCTCCCTTATTTACCGTTTTATAAATCCAATATCCATTCCCAATGTATCCTGCGGAATCATTAATAAATGAGACATCATTAAATCTATCATCAGTAGGTGCACCATCCACGACACTCCATCCACCTTGTCCGTAAGTCATGTATAAAGATGAGCAAAAAAGAAAATTACAAATTAAAAGGAAGGTTGTAGTTTTTGTTTTCATGAGTAGTATTTTTAGAAGAACGAGATTAAGTTTAAATTTGTGAATTTAAAATTTCAAAAACCTAGTTTTTCCAACCAATAATCAGATATTTCCTATATTTAGCATCCTAAAAAAAACATATATGTATAGATTGAATGGATTGATGCTTGGCCTTTTGATGGTAATTTGCAGCTCAATATTTGCACAACAAGGAAAGCCAGATCGAATGAAAGTATTCATTGACGGACTTATGGCTAAAATGACACTTGAAGAAAAACTCGGTCAACTTAATCTTCCCAGTGCCGGAGATATCACTACTGGTTCTGCCAATAGCTCAGATATTGCTTCTAAAATTAAAGCAGGAAAAGTCGGTGGACTATTCAATATCAAATCTGTAGAAAAAATAAGAGATGTTCAGAAAGTCGCAGTTGAAAATAGCAGACTAAAAATTCCATTGATATTCGGTATGGACGTCATTCATGGTTATGAAACAGTGTTTCCTATTCCTCTTGGTTTATCATGCACCTGGGATATGGCAGCCATCGAACAAAGTGCAAGAATAGCCGCCATAGAAGCAAGTGCGTCCGGTATCAACTGGACATTTTCGCCCATGGTGGATCTCTGTCGTGACGCTAGATGGGGAAGAATATCAGAGGGTAGTGGAGAAGACCCATATTTAGGAAGTAAGATAGCATCGGCAATGGTCAAAGGGTATCAGGGCAATCTGACTAAGAATAATCAAATCATGGCATGTGTCAAACATTTTGCCTTATACGGAGCATCAGAAGCGGGAAGAGATTATAATACGGTGGATATGAGCCGTATCCGAATGTATAACGAATATTTCCCTCCCTATAAAGCAGCTATCGATGCCGGTGTTGGAAGTGTCATGGCTTCATTTAATGAAGTAGATGGTATTCCTGCCACAGGTAATAAGTGGTTACTTACTGATGTCCTGCGCAAGCAATGGGGCTTTCGTGGATTTGTAGTTACAGATTATACAGGTATCAACGAAATGATCGATCATGGCATGGGTGACTTACAGACGGCAAGTGCGCTGGCACTGAAAGCTGGAGTAGATATGGATATGGTCGGTGAAGGATTGTTGACTACTTTGGAAAAATCTTTGAAAGAAGGCAAAGTCACTAAGGCAGAGATCGACATGGCTTGCAGGAATGTATTGGTTGCAAAATATAAACTGGGACTGTTCGATGATCCTTATAAATATTGCGATGTGACTAGAGTGAAAAAAGAAGTTTTCACACAGGAAAATAGAAATATTGCTAGAAAGACAGCTGCTGAAAGTTTTGTCCTACTTAAAAATGAAGGCAATATTCTTCCACTTAAAAAATCAGGTTCCATTGCTTTGATAGGACCAATGGCTGATGCAAAGGAAAATATGACAGGCACCTGGTCTGTTGCGGCTGTTGGTGATAATTCTACTTCTTTGAGAAAAGGTTTGGAAACAGTGGCAGGTAAGGATGTGGTGGTCAGATATGCAAAAGGTTCGAACCTGATTGGTGATGCCGCCATAGAAGAAAGAGCGACTATGTTCGATAAATCTATTGGGCGAGATAACAGAACCGATGATGAAATGATGGCAGAAGCGTTAGAAATAGCTAAATCGTCGGACGTCATCATTGCTGCAATGGGCGAAACTGCAGAATTTAGTGGTGAGAGTGCAAGCAGGACTAATCTGGATATACCTGATGTTCAAAAAACTTTATTGATGGAGTTAATGAAATTGGGCAAACCTGTTGTGTTGGTGCTTTTCGCCGGAAGGCCATTGACTCTTAACTGGGAACAGGCGAACGTCCCTGCTATTCTTGATGTATGGTTTGGTGGTTCAGAAGCAGGATATTCTATTCCCGATGTATTATTTGGTGATGTAAATCCTAGTGGAAAATTAACTACTACTTTCCCTCAGAATGTAGGTCAAATCCCTATCTATTACAACCACAAGAATACAGGCCGTCCTCTACCGGAAGGAAAATGGTTCCAAAAATTCAGGTCCAATTATCTGGATGTTTCCAATGATCCATTGTATCCATTTGGTTATGGGTTGAGTTATACGATTTTCGAATACGGGAAACTTAAAGTTTCTTCAGATAAATTAAAAGGAGCACAGACACTAACTGCAAGTATTGAAGTGAAAAATACCGGAAAAGTAGATGGCAAAGAAATCGTGCAATTATACATTCGAGATATGGTCGGTACCGTGACGCGTCCGGTAAAAGAACTTAAGGGATTTCAAAAAGTGATGATCAAAGCAGGTGAAACTAAAACCATTGAGTTCAAGATCACACCTGAAGATCTGAAGTTTTATAATTCCGAACTGAAATTTGATTGGGAATCCGGTGATTTTCAGATCATGATCGGTAAGAACAGTCAGGAACTCAGTGGTACGTTGGTTAATTGGCAAAAATAAATTCTAATGGCAGTTGCTCAGAAACCTGCAACTTTTAAATATAGATTAAAACATCCATTCCTGCTGTCATCAGAAGAGGAAGTAGGAGTGGATGAAGTGGGCCGTGGATGCGGAGCAGGGCCTGTGGTTGCTGCCGCAGTGATCCTTCCGTCCAAAGTCAAGCTGAAATTTCTCAGAGATTCCAAAATGATGGACACCAAACTCAGATACGAATTAAGTTACCTGATAAAAAATGTAGCTGTGGAATATGCTATCGGAGTGGCTACTGTCGAAGAGATCGACGAGATCAATATTTTGGAAGCAACTTACCTCGCCATGCATAGGGCTATAGAAAAATTAAAATCCAGCCCCAAATTGCTGCTGATCGATGGCAATAGATTTAAAAATCAGACGACTATTCCCTATCAGACCATCATTCAAGGTGACGACAAGGTTCTCAGCATTGCTGCCGCTTCAGTTCTAGCCAAGACATGGAGAGATGATCATATGATACAACTTCACGAAGCCCATCCCGAATATCATTGGCATGCTAATAAAGGTTATCTGACTAAGGTACATAGGAATGCCTGTTTTCAATATGGTCTTACTCCCCATCATCGTAAGACATTCAAAGGTATGGTAGTAAACGAGATAGAGCCCTCATGAATACAAAGGAATCGATTTCTATTGCTTGGTTAAGAAGGGATCTCAGACTCGACGATAACAGAGCCATCTATGAAGCACATCAAACGGGGGATAAGGTATTAGTCTTATTTATTTTCGACACCGATATCATTGACGAATTGGATAAAGATGATCACCGGATCACGTTTATTTACGACAATCTTGAAAAAATTAACATAGAATTAAATAATCAGAAAAGCGCCCTATTAATTCAGAAGGGACGTCCGGTTGATATTTGGAAAAAATTAGTCTCAGAGTATGATATTAAAAGTGTTCACATCGCCAGAGATTACGAACCTTATGCAAAAGAAAGAGATAGGGAAATCTTGGAATTACTAAGTTCTAATAATATTACTTTCAAGGGTTATAAAGATCAGGTAATTTTTGAAAAAAATGAAGTAGTTAAACAGGATAATGCTCCTTATACAGTCTTTACACCATTTAAAAATAAGTGGCTGGAGGCGTTTAAGAAAAATTCAATCATAAATTATGATCTGAAGACTTTCAATTTTATTTCTCATCAATTTTCATTCCCTACTTTAAGTGAATTAGGATTTAAAAGGTCAGAAAAAGAAGTACAATCATTTCAATTAAATGATCTCGAAAATTATAAGATAGAAAGGAATATTCCATCTTTAGACCATACGAGTAAACTTAGTCCTCATCTTCGTTTTGGCACCGTCAGCATCAGAAAAATTGTTGATAAAATGAAAGGAAATGAGGTGTTTCTTAGCGAATTAATATGGAGAGAATTCTTCATGCAGATACTTTACCATTTTCCGCAGGTCATTGACCATAATTTTAAAGAGAAATATAATGGTATTCAATGGCGGAATGATGAAGTCGAATTTAAAAAATGGTCTGCAGGAACGACCGGATACCCGATGGTGGATGCCGGAATGCGTCAACTAAATGAGACCGGATATATGCACAATAGAGTTCGTATGATTACCGCAGGATTTCTATGCAAACACTTACTCATTGACTGGAGATGGGGTGAGGCATATTTCGCAAAAAAATTATTTGATTATGAATTGTCTGCCAATAATGGCAATTGGCAATGGGCTGCTGGGACGGGATGTGATGCTGCACCTTATTTCAGAATATTTAATCCGGAAGAGCAGTTGAAAAAATTCGATCCAAAACATTTATATATAAAAAAATGGATCCCAGAGTTTGGAACAGACCGTTATCCTTCGCCGATGGTAGATCACAAGGAAGCAAGATTGAGAGCATTGGATGTGTATAAAAGAGGAATAGCGGAAAAGTAAGTGTTTTGGCAGAGGATTTAGTTTGCTATTATTTACGCTCTATCAGATCCCACAGATTACCATATATATCCTGGAAGACACATACCCAACCGTGAGGTTGCTCTTCTAATTCTCTGATAATTTTGACCTGATTTTCAAGAAGGTTTTGATAATCTTTTTTAATATCATCTGTATATAAAAAAAGGAAAACCCTGCCCCCAGTCTGATTGCCTATTCTCGATATCTGCTCTTCATTAGCAGCACGAGCCAGTAAAATATTGCATGATGACTCACCATTTGGTCGGATGACGACCCAACGCTTAGACTCGCTAATACGAGTATCCTCTATAAGCAGGAATCCAAGTTTGGAGGTATAGTAGCTGATGGCCTCATCATAATCCCTTACGATGATGGCTATTTGATTTAAGTTTTGTGCCATACAATTATTTAATTTGAATCACCAATTTAGATAAATTTGTAAATCAACTAAATAATTTAAATGAAGAAAGCACATGGAACTTTTTTTCCGCCTTAGTCATTTTAAAAAGTCATACATATAACATACTTTTACATTTTTTAAAACGTAAGACAATAATGACCATAGAAGAAGCAAATAAGGTAATAGATAATGCTAAGCTATTAATGGAACACGCCATGGAGCATCTAGCCCATGAATTAAATAAAGTCAGAACAGGAAAGGCTTCTACTTCATTGGTCTCGGAGCTAAAAGTTCAATACTATGGCGCTCCTACTTTATTAAATCAGGTAGCAAGTATCAGTATTTCAGATGCTAAAACAATCGTCATCCAACCTTGGGAAAAACCGATGTTGAAACACATTGAAAACGCAATCTTTGAAGCTAATCTGGGTATTACCCCTCAGAATGACGGTGAAGTCGTTCGACTCACTATTCCCCCGATGACCGAAGAAAGAAGAGTAAGTCTTGTCAAACAGGCCAAATCTCTTTCTGAAGATGCTAAAATAAGTGTGCGAAATGTGAGAAGAGATAGTATGGAACAGATCAAAAAACTTGTCAAAGACGGATTTCCTGAAGACATGGGTAAGAAAAAAGAGGATGAGATTCAAAAGTTAACCGACAGCTATACTGAACAATCGGGGAGGCTAGCCGATAGTAAGGAGAAGGAAATCATGATTATATAGTAGTCTTAAGTTAGAAATTAGAAGTCAGAAGTCAGAAGTCAGAAGTCAGAAGTCAGAAGTCAGAAGTCAGAAGTCAGAGGTCAGAGGTCAGAGATCAGAGGTCTGTTTACGTGTAATTTTTTGTTTCCAAAATTAAAGAAATAACTTGATAAGGTAAAATGTGATATGTAAAATGTCGATTAGCACAATATCCCCTTCTGCAAGAGGGTGAACGACGAAGAAAAGGTGCAAAAGCGACCTTTTCAAGGAAGTGAAACGGAACGAAGGCACGAAGAATGAGAGCCAAAGTGAAGTCAGAACATTTGATAGGCACGATCAAATGCTTCTGTGATGCCAAGGGGGAGTCTTTGATTTGTCAATTTCTATTTTTTGCAAATTATTGATTAACAATGTTTTACGATGAGTTGTATAGAAGCTTACATGTAATACTTTGCATCCAAAATCTTGGTTTTGAATTGGCAAGTTGGAATTTGACACAATTTATTATTAGCAAAATAAATTTTTAGGACACCAGAACTTAGTTTTACCTGCGCTCAACGTTTTTTAACGGATGATGTGCAATAATATTGCTTATACTATGTTCGTAAGGTTCAGGTCTTTAAATCAATGTAGTTCATATACTTATTTTAATTTCTTTAATACTTTCATTTGCTAGGATCTGCCATCGAAGTTTTATTCTGACTTCTAATTTCTAATTTCTACCTTAGATTTAGTAATAAAGATATCCTTATAGTTTATCACAATGTCGAAACTTCAGTTAGTTAATTAACACCACGAAATCATCCCTGAAATCTATGAAAGCCAACTTCGAAAGATCATTGCTTAAAGGGGTTCATGAAATACCTTTTGAAAACATTGCCGGGCTGGAAGAGCAGGTCTTCAATCAATTGTCTGTTATAGAAAAGTTTTTGATAGGAGACACCTTATTGACTTATTCAATGTCACCTGACAAATATCCCAATGAGATTGAAACTTCACCGCAAGAGGATTTTCCTTTTGGTTCGCCAAGCATTTCCAAGCATTTTAAACAGCTGAAAAAAAGTTCGGTTTCTTACGTTGTACATTTCCTTATTGCTGAGCATATAAAATATCGAAGATTGTTGCACCCATCAATGATCATACAAGTGTTAATGAATAAAAATGCTTGGGACGATCAGATGATACTGCTCCCAAAAGTATTGAGAAAGCGCGCCAGGTGGCTATCTTCAATGAAAAAGGATTGGAACTGGTGGAATGATGTTTTAAAACATGAAACTTGGGAAAATAAAAGCAGCGTCCTAAGAAATTTGCACTTAATCGTCATGCGGACATTCAAAATAGAGCAAGCAAATGTGCTGTTGATTGAAAGTTGGGCAACGGAAGCTAACGATACTAAAAAATTATTTGTCCAGATTATTTCAGAAACCTACCAATCTACCGATAACCCAATGTTACTGCAATTATACAATGCTGAAAATTCCAAACTGAAAAGTCAAATCAGACAGTTGATTTTCCTGTTTGAAGAATCAGCAGAATTTATTGCTTTAAAGGAAATGATCAAATCGACTTATGGATTTGTCGACAAGATCAAAACGCTCAATTTTCAGAAAGAAACGGAATTAAAGAGTTTGTTTTTGGACCAAAAGCTAGGTACGATCCCAACGGAAGTTTTTTTTACACATCCATTTGTATTTTTTAGCAATAATGAGAATAGGGATCAATTTCGTGAATATGTAGATTCCCTAAAAAACAAAGCAATTCTCCTCAATGAATTACTAATTAATTATACCTATAAAAGAGATATTAATTCATTGATGACATGCATTGATGCGGAGATGGAATTGGGCGAAGGTTTTATTTTGAATAATTCTATGCTAAAGGTTTTATCAAATTGTGGTCCGGAATTTATCAATGAATTACTTGGAGAAATGCTGTTAAGTTGTAATTCTATATCCCGGTGGAGGTTTTATTATCAATTGATATTATATGGGGAGGTCTCATTAGACAAAAAAAATACTTCAAGCCTGGTCACTTTGACCGGCTTGTATCTGAAGAGCTCAAGTTATAATAAATCAGCTATTACCGAGTTTCTTGCCCGTGCTTGTTACTGCATTCATACATCCTATTTGGGCGACTGGACCGTGATTTGTGGAGATCTAACAAGACAGAATCCTGAGTTGAAGAAGTTAAAGGTCATTGACATGATCGAAGAATTAATTACATTTAGGAAACAAATAGAATCTAATATTCTGCATGCAAAATAACATTAATAATATAAGGCCTAGTGCTGAATCCCGCTACAAACAGGAATTGGAAGTGCTCGCCAAACATGATAAATTTGAAAAGCCGGCAGGTTGGAAACTTTCTCCAAGAGCTGTCATTTTCTATCTCACGGGTGGTAAACTCACAGACAAGATTACTATTGAACCTAAATATCTTGGCGACCGAAAATTGCTGGAACTATGCATCGCAACCTTACTTACAGATCGTGGATTGCTGCTAATGGGTCTGCCGGGAACAGCTAAATCATGGCTATCTGAACATTTGTCTGCGGCTATTTCCGGCATCTCTACTTCCATGATCCAGGGCACTGTCGGCATGGATGAGAACCAGTTAAAATACCATTGGAATTACGCAGAACTACTTCAGAACGGGCCCTCAGAAAAGGCATTGGTGAAAAGTCCTGTACTCCGTTCTATGGAGGCCGGTGTCATCTGTCGGATCGAAGAGTTGACAAGGATGCCGACTGAAGTTCAAGATATTCTGATCACAGTACTTTCAGAAAAAATGATGTCAATTCCTGAATTAAACAAGGAAGTATTTGCTCAAAAAGGATTTAATATCATTGCTACTGCCAATGACAGGGATAAAGGAGTTCATGACCTATCGGCGGCATTAAGAAGAAGATTTAACATTGTTTATTTGTCCATGCCGGCTACTTTACAGGAAGAAATAGATATTATACATTTCCGGCTAAGACAGATACAAGAAGACCTTGGATTGGATAAATTTAAAATTCCACTTGAGCAACTTTCTGATCTGGTCACTATTTTCAGAGAATTGCGCAATGGAAGTACAGAAGACAAAAAAAATAAAATAAAATCTCCTGGCAGTTCTCTTTCAACTGCGGAGGTACTTTCTGTCATCCAAACTGGTATTCAACACTCTATTCATTTTGGTGATGGCAAGCTGGGGCCGGAGGATGTGGCTTCCTCAATACATTCTACTATCGTTAAAGATCTCAAACAGGATCAAGGTGCTTGGGAGGAATACCTAGAATCCGTGATCAAGAATCGTAAAGGATGGAAAATGTGGTATGATGCATTTAAGGCGGATGGATCGTTATAAGATGTCTTTAATGTGTGTATAATAAATTGCACAAAGGGAAAAAGAAAAGACTTACCGAACAAAGATTCCTCGCTCCGCCGGAATGACGTTATGTCAAATCAAAGATTCTGTCATTCCGACTGAAGGGAGGAATCTGCCAATTAAAAATCAACTAATATATTCGCATCCAAATTTTTATAAATTATTATTAAAGTATTTAACTTGTTGTGCATTTAGTTAAACACACGTTAGTAATCATTTTTTAAGCTTCTTACTTTTTATTACTAATTTAGCCGCTTAATTTTTATACAATATCAAGATGCGTTTATTTACATTTTTCGTTTTTTCTACAATTTTCTTCAATCTCAACGCCCAGGAATTCCAAAAAAATAACATCGAACTGCTTGGTAGATGGACAGTTCCGGCTGACAAAGAAGCAGAATATGGGACTGTTTTTAGTAGTTGCTATGGCTATGAGCAGGGCGGAAGAGAGTATGCCATTATAGGATGTGGTAACGGTACGATATATGTTGATATCACAAAACCTAAAAGTCCTGTTTTCTCAGATTTTGTTCCAAGTAGAGTAAAAAATGCAACGTGGAGGGAATACAAAACTTATAAAAATTATGCATATCAGGTAAGTGATGATGGCGGAGATAATCATTTTGATATTGTGGATCTCTCTTATTTACCTGATAGCGTTCACGTGGTATATTCAGGAAGTAAAGAATATTTTAAGACAGGTCATACTATTTTTATGGACGGGTCGAATATGTACATTGGGCTTCACAATCATACTTCAATGTCAGTATTCAGTCTAAAGGAAGATCCTACTAATCCTAAATTTCTACGTTTTCTAAGTGATGACTATCCGGGCGATGTGCATGATATGTTTGTAAGAAATGACACGGTCTATGCTTCCAAAGGATGGGATGGAGCGCTTCAGATTCTTGAGTTTAAAAACAATAGATTTATAGAAATAGGTAATTTCTCTAACTATCCATTCGTAGGTTATAATCACAGTAGTTGGTTGACTCCGGACGGCAAGACCTTAATTTTTACGGATGAGGTACCTGGTGCGCTGCCTGCCAAATCACTGGATGTAACTGATCCTGCGAATCCGGTTTTGGTGGATACTTTTTATTCGCAGTCTGGAAAAGCAACTCTGCACAATCCATTTGAAGGATTTAATAACACGTTTGTGATGGCAAGCTATGAAGACGGTGTTCAGGTATTTGATTATTCTGATCCTAAGGAGATAAAGTTGAGAGGATTTTTTGATACGCATTGGCAATCAGATGCAGCAGGGTCTACCGGTGGGTATAGCGGTACCTGGAGCGTATACACGCCACTTCCCAGCAAAAATATGATAGCTGTGGATAGACAGAATGGCCTCTTTGTATTGGATGCGACTGCGGCTTATTATCCTGAAGTCTCAAAAAGTAAAGATTTAAAAGATGCTATTAAAATGGTTTCTTTTCCAAATCCTGCTATGGATAATTTCAGATTGCAGCTACCTGAACAAATGGATGGAAGCGCTGAAGTGAAAATTTATAATACTGCAGGAAACTTAGTTTATCAAAATATTTTTGATGTTAATAGGTTAAGAAATCATGCTTTTGCAACAAGAAATTGGGCTAGCGGTATTTATTTTGTTCAATTAAGCAATAAAGGAAAATATTACATTAGCGAACAAGCCATCCGTTAATCTTATACTTTTAAAAAAGAAAAAATGAAACTGTTCAACATAATTATTACGGTAGTATTGGCTTTCAACTTGAATGCTCAAGACTATGATCACGTCAATATAGATCTACTTGGTACCTGGGCTATACCAGCTGATAAGACTCAGGAATTTGGCGATCATTATAGCTCATGCTGGGGATACGCGCAGAATGGCAGAGAGTACGCCATTGTAGGTTGTGCCAATGGCACAGCTTATATAGATGTCACAGATGCAGCAAAGCCTGTCTTTGTTGACTTTGTGACAAGCAAGATTAAAAATGCCATCTGGAGAGAATATAAGACTTATAAAAATTATGCTTATCAGGTTAGTGATGATGGTGGTCCAAATCATTTTGACATCATAGACCTTTCTTACCTTCCTGACAGTGTGCATGTAGCTTATACAGGTAATGATATTTTTAGGATAGCCCATACCATTTTTATTGATGGAACCAGAATGTACAGAGGTGGTAATATGAAAATATATGACCTAAGTAAGGATCCCGTCAAACCTGAATTGTTGTTGGACAATACAATTGGATATGTTCATGATATGTTTGTAAAAAATGATACGGTATATGCTTCTCAGGGGAATAATGGCCTATTTATCTATGAATTTAAAGACAATAAAGAACTGAATCTTATAGGTTCATTTACAAATTATCCTTACGCAGGATATAACCACAGCAGTATTTTAACTCCTGACGGCAAGACATTGATTGTGACTGATGAGGTTCCTGGAAGTCTTCCGGGAAAATCTGTTGATGTAACTGACCTTACAAATCCGATTCTTATAGATACATTCTATACACAGTCAGGCAAGGCAACTTTGCACAACCCATTTCTTGCACCCAATAATACATTTGTGATGGCGAGCTATCTGGATGGCATACAGGTGTATGATTATGCAGATCCAAAAGAGATACATTTGAGAGGATATTTCGACACGCATTGGCAAACTGATTCTACCAATATTGATGGTGGCTATGATGGTGCCTGGAGTGCTTATACAGAACTGCCAAGTCAGAATGTAATCGTCGTGGACATTACAAACGGTCTTTATGTGTTGGATGCATCTAAGGCTTACTATCAGGAAGTTTCTAAAACAAAATCAGTTAATAATTTAAGGATCAATACCTATCCAAATCCATCAGAAAATGGCTTCAATATTGAATTGCCAGCCTCTATCTCCGGTAGAGTAGAAGTCAAGATCTTTAGTACAAATGGATCTGTAGTATATCAAAACATCATGGATGCTGCTGTCATAAGATCACAACAGTTCACAACTTCTTCTTGGGCCAAAGGTGCTTATCTGGTGCAATTAAAGCAAAAAGATAAGGTATATCAAAGTGAGCAGGTCATAAAATAATACCTCTGTCTTAATGACATAATTTGCCATTGACTTTAGTCAACGGACTTGTGTATAACTAAATCTAGGGCTTTAGTCCCCTTGATTCTAATCACAAAACGCTCTGCAGAAAATTCATGAAATCAGCCCATGATCTTTTGTCTGCATTGAAGTTGTAAGCGGCTCCTCTTGAATTGTCATCGCCAGCAGTTTTTTCTGTAAAGGCATGTACAGCATTGGCATAATAATTCATTTGCCAATCTGCTTTCCCCTTGCGCATCTCATCCTGAAAAAGGGAGATTTCTTCTTTACTTACATATGGATCATCTGCTCCGTGGCAGATCAATAATCTTGGGAAAATGTTTGTCACAACTCTATTTGAATCTCTGCCAAGACCTCCATGGAATGAGACTATACCTTTTACTGGCATATTGATTCTAGCAGCCTCAACAGCACCGGTTCCACCAAAACAATATCCAATGATGACGATTTTATCTTTAGAAGCACCTGATTTGATTAGTTCGTCCAATGCAAGTTGGATGCGATGTTGATATTCTGTAATATTTTTCTTGTAATAACTGGAGAGTGCACCCGCCTCTTTAGCGTCTTTTGGATAGTTTCCCTCGCCATATATATCTGCAACGAAAGTATGGTAACCCATTTCGGATAACTTTGTGGCCACTTCCTTTTCATGGTCTTGAATACCTTTCCATGCTGGAAGGATCAATATTCCTGCCTTATTTGTTTTTTCTTTTTTGGGCGTGCCATGCAGGCCGGTCAGTTTTTGATCCTTGTCGGAATAGTTTACTGGAGTGAGTTGAGCGTAAGTATTCAGACTCATCATTGCTAAAAGCATTATTATAAGAAATGGTTTCATTCTATTTTATTTAGATATCTTGAACGTGTTGAACTGGGAAAAGGTTTTAGGGAAAGCTCCTACTCAAAAGAAATAATTGAAATACATATCAGAACGCCATGACAATAGTCAGATCCCTCTTTGCATCTCAAAAAAATGCCGGATCAAAGTATATTCTAGAACCTTAACAGAATAATTGGGCGTTTAATCAATCCAAAACTTTGTATATCTCTGCGATAAAAAATTTCCTTTCAGAAGCGCACAAAAAAAAGAGCCACTTCTGCGACTCCAATGTCATTAAGTTAAGCAATTGAAATTAATAATCTATTACTGACAATATTTCGGTGCGCTGCACCTGATAGGCTAGCAATTTTATTTCTATAAATATCCCCGTGCGCTGCACCTTTGCTTTTCTTCCAGGTGCAGCGCGCCACAATATTTCTAGAATTGGTATTAAGGCTGCTCCAAGGTGCAGCGCACCGAGATATTTTGAATTAACATATGGCCTTTACTTAATGACTCAAGTTTCGGTAGTTAAGAAACAAAGGTAGATGGCTGATGTTAGATGTTAGATGGAGTTTAGTCAATTGATTCATATTTTTTCTTTAATAGGTTTAATAGAAAAAATATTCATTTGATTGATGAAGGGACATCTAAAATCTACCTTCTAACATCTAACATTTTATTAAAATTTAAAATTCTTCTTCAAAAAAGTAGATTTGACTACCGAAACTTAAGTTAATGACATTGACCGCGACTCTTCTATTTCAACATTCTTTTTCTCAGAACTTCATTCCGACCGATACGCTGAACATCGTAGGTTTGCTGCCAGCTTGCTGAGCATATAGATCAGTAAGTCCCCATTCGTAGTTGGCATCAAGAGAAAATATCAACACATCGATACCGGCTCCGACATTTGCACCATAATTCCAGGTATTAAAATCCGCTTTTGCGAGATCACCTTTTTCTTTTACATTAAGCAGTTTGTTTGCTGTACCTCCGCCATGGATTCGCAGCTTGATCAACCAGGTATCGATGAGTTTAAAACCGACATTCGCAGGTATCTTCATGAAGGAAGCCTTACCTGTTTTGATATCTTTTACATCTTCCAGCGAGTTAATAGTTGCACCTGTATTGACATAATAAATACCGGGCTGGAAGTAAAATCGTTTTCCCAGTCTGACATCCACACCTGCCTGCCATCCTTTATCAGCAGTGGATCGATCGATACCATCCGGACGGTCTCCAACCCACATATAGTTGATACCCACCTTTGGAGAAACGGTAAATTGTGCGTGTGAGATAAAGGGAATGCTCAATAGGCAACAAAAAACAATTAATCTGTTCATGATCTTAATTTTAATAGGTTAATTACATTCAATGAGGCGATTTCTTTACGGACACGTTCCGTTTGAAATGCGCTTTATTCTTTTTTAAATCGTTTTAATTCATTTAATTATTTTTGCAACCAACCGAAAAATGTGTTATTTAAGTTTAATTTAAGATTTAACCCTATTATTCCGTAATTCTGAATGGCAAATGTTAAGAAAAAACACCAAGAAATAATTGCAGCATCAGCTGTGAGCAATGTATCTGTTGGAGAAAATAAATTGGCAGGATTGTTACCTAACTCATGGCTGGTATTTCTCATTGGTTTTATAGCCATAGCTTACTATGCAAATAGTATAGGCGGCACATACGTATTGGATGATGCTATCGTCATATCAGAAAATCAGTTTACACAGCAAGGAGTAGCAGGCTGGCCCGGTATATTTGGCAATGACACCTTCTTTGGATTTTTTAAGGAAAGCGGAAAGGATCATTTAGTAGCAGGTGGTCGATACAGGCCATTATCGTTGGCTATGTTTGCATTAGAAGGTCAAATCTTTGGCTTTAAACCTATCATCTTCCATATATTCAATTTACTATATTTTGCACTCACATGCATGTTGTTATTTGTTTTACTTAGAAAGATACTTTCCCATAAACTAGAACACAATTCTGCGCAGTTGATTGCTTTTTTCGCCGCGCTCATCTTTACAGTTCATCCCATTCATACGGAAGTGGTAGCTAACATCAAGGGAAGAGACGAGTTGTTATGTTGTCTATTTGGACTGGCAGGCACTTATTTTCTTTGGAAAGGGGCGATGGTAAATAAATTACTTCCTACCCTGGTTGCTGCTCTTTTTATGTTTTTGTCCATGCTTTCCAAAGAAAATGGCATTGTATTTATTGCCCTGGCTCCCTTAGCTATCTGGTTTTTTTCTGATAAATCCGCAGGCAGAATTGTGATATCCTCGATTCCACTGATAGCTATTGCTGCTGTATATTTATTAATCAGACATAGTGTCCTTGGTTCTCCACCCAATAATGGCCCCATAGTCGAGTTAATGAATAACCCATTTTTAGCCTGGACTGGAAATGGATATCTTCCTATCGATCTAAGTCAGAAATTGGCAACAATCTCGGTGACCATGGTCAGGTATCTTTGGCTGTCCATCATTCCGTACCCACTTACCAGCGATTATTATCCAAAACAAATTGCCATTACCACTTGGTCAGACTTTATGGCCATACTTGGCGTACTCATATATGGGGCGATGATCGTGTGGTCAATAATCAGACTTAGAAAAAAAGAAATAGCAGTTTTTGGTTTACTATTCTATTTGATCGCATTATTCCCTATGTCCAATGTATTATTTCCCGTAGGAACATTGATGTCAGAGCGTTTCCTATTCATTCCAAGTATCGGTATCAGTTTGATAATAGCTTGGTTATTATGTAAATATGTTGTTAAAAATAAGCCAACATCTAAATTAAACATTGGATTAATAGCGATTATACTAATTTTGGGCTTGAAGACGATTGCAAGAAATACAGCATGGAAGGATAATTTTACGCTTTTCACGACAGATGTTCTGGTATCTACTAATAGTGCCAAAATGCAGAACAGTGCCGGAGGTATACTTGTAGATAGTGCTTCAAGGGCAGAAGATGCTGTCATTAAATCACAATTACTCGACGAAGCACAAGCTCACTTATTGAAGGCCATAGAGTTACATCCTTCTTATAGCAACGCGTATTTATTACTTGGAAATGCTTTTGCTTATAAGAATGATTTTGTCAATGCAGCAGGTAATTATGAACTTGCTTTGAAGTATAATTCCGGCTTTAAGGACGCCAACAATAACCTCGCTATTGCTTACAGAGAGATCGGTAAAGCGGCAGGAGAAAAGGAAGGGAATCTAGCCAAAGCACTTGAATACCTCAGAAAATCGTTAACTTTAAACCCTAAAGATCCCGAAACGAATAGATTGACAGGTGTCGCCATAGGTATGTCAGGTGCGCCTAATGATGCCTTGGCATACTTCATAGCTGCACACGAAGCAGATAAAGAGAATGCGTTCTATATGTTTGACCTTGGAAGTGCATATGCAAATATTGGCAATGCCGAAAAGGCTAAATTTTATCATGAAGAAGCGATCAGGAAGGATCCTACTTTACAGAAAAGACTTATTAAGTGAAAGGAAGACAACAGTTTTATAAGATTATAGCCTTAGGCACTATTTTACTCGCTAGCGTTGTAGTAACCGGCCTTTCAAAATCGGGTGTTCCCGTCATAAAGTTGCCGCTTCAAACTCAAACTCAATGGGCAGACTCAGTCCTACAAAAAATGACCATGGATGAAAAGATTGGTCAACTTTTTATGGTTAGAGCCAATTCAGACAAGGGTGCAGACCATACACGTTATATTAAGAATCTGATTACGACTTATAAGATCGGAGGATTGTGTTTCTTTCAGGGTACTGCAGAAAAACAAATCGAGCTGATCAATGAATACCAAAAACTTGCTTCTCCCGTGCCACTTATGATCTCTATGGATGCCGAATGGGGTCCTGCCATGAGGTTTAAAACGGGCGTCGTTAATTTCCCGAAGCAGATGACTATGGGCGCCATACAGGATAATAGGATCATTTATCAGTTTGGCAAGGAAGTAGCGAGGGAATTGACTAGAATAGGAGTACACATCAACTTTGCACCTGATGTCGATGTAAATAATAATGTCAATAATCCTGTGATCGCTACAAGATCATTCAGCGAAAATAAATACGTAGTAAGCCAGAAGGCATACATGTACATGTTGGGGATGCAGTCATCGGGTGTAATGGCTTGTGCTAAACATTTTCCAGGTCATGGAGATACCAATGTAGATTCACATTATGATGTTCCTGTCCTGCCATTTGATCGAAAAAGACTGGAAGAACTGGAAATGTATCCGTTCAAAGTTATGATCAATCAGGGAGTACAAAGTGTGATGATCGGCCACCTTGTGGTCCCGGCACTTGATAGCACCAGAAATGTACCTGCTTCCCTCTCAAAACCAATAATCACAGGTTGGCTAAAGGAAAGATTGGGGTTTGAAGGGCTTGTATTTACAGATGCTTTAGATATGAAAGGTGTCACCAAGAACTTTGGAAGCGGACAAATTGAAGTAAAAGCCCTCCTAGCAGGTGTAGATGTACTTTTGCTACCTGAAAATGTAGAGGTAGCAGTAAAGGCCATCAAAGCAGCTCTTAAAAGTGGCGCCCTTACCGAAGAAAGAATTAACGAAAGTGTGAAAAAAATTCTTGAAGCTAAATATAGATTCGGACTTACATCTCCCGTTAATATTTCAAACAAAAATATTGCATCAGATCTTTATACAGGCGAAGCGAGAACGCTCAAGCAAAAAATGATAGAACAAGCCATCACCATGGTCAAGAACAATGACCAATTAGTTCCGGTGGCAAATATCGAAAAGAAAATAGCTACCCTTAGCATAGGTAGCGATGGCAAGGCTCCCTTTCAAACTCAAGTCGATGCTTATTGTAAAGCAAAGCATTTCAATTACTCCACAGCCGGAAATCCTGAAGAACAGAAAAACCTGCTTTCTGACCTTGACGCTATGGATCTGGTTATAGTGGGTGTGACAGCTTTGAACAATTCAAATAAGGACAATTTTAAATTGGCCAAGGGTGCTGCTGAGTTTGTTGCGAAGCTAAGCGACTTGACCAAGGTCATACTCATTGTTTATGGTAATCCTTATAGTCTTAGCAATTTTATAAAACCAAATTCAGTCTTATGTGCATACAATGACGATGCGCTCTCACAATCTTTGGGCATTCAAGCAGTCTTTGGAGGATTGCCTATCTTGGGCAAATTGCCTGTAACAGCCTTGCCCTATCCTTTTGAAAGTGGTATTAATATCACCACAACGACCAGGATCAGTTTTGGTGAACCGGAAAGTGTAGGTATGGATTCAGAGACACTCAACCGTCTGGATGAATTGGCAAATGATCTGATCAAAAAGCAGGCTTCACCAGGATGCGAACTACTGGTGATGAAAGATGGAAAAGTAGTATACAGCAAGCAATTTGGTAAATATACGTATTCAAACAAATCTCAGGCCGTCAATGAAAGCACCCTATATGATCTTGCTTCTGTGACGAAAGTGGCAGCTACTACCATGGGCATTATGAAGCTATATGAAAACAGGAAGCTAGATGTTTATAAATACCTAGGGACTTATTTACCGGAATTAAGAGGTTCCAATAAGGAATTTATGGCGATACGGGATGTCATGGCTCATCGGGCAGGTTTATTTCCCTGGATACCTTTTTATAAAGAGACACTAGTCAATGATGGCAATAGAACTCGTCCATCTTCTTATTTCTACAATAGTAAGAAAAGTGATGTTTTCAATATTAAAGTAGCAAGCAGAATGTATATGCGCGGCGACTATGTCAATAGTATTTGGGATCAGATCATCACCGGACAAAATCTTCAAAGTACTGATTACAGATATAGTGACCTTGGGTTTATAATGTTGAGAAAGGTAGTCGAAGAAGTTTCAGGAATGCCTATGAATAAGTTTCTTGATGATACATATTACCGTCCAATGGGCCTTTATACAATGACTTTTAAGCCCTTGGAAAAATTCCCATTGAGTCAGATAGCACCAACAGAAGATGACAGATATTTCCGACAGCAAGTCCTTCAGGGAGATGTACATGACATGGCCGCTGCTATGTTAGGTGGTGTATCCGGTCATGCAGGACTTTTCAGTAATTCTATTCATTTGGCCACCTTGATGCAGATGCTAATCAATGGTGGCACATATGGAGGGCTTAATTACCTTAAACCTGAAACTATCAAAGTATTCACTACAAGGCATCCCGGAGGGACAAGACGAGGACTCGGCTTTGATATGCCACAGACAGATTGGAGTCTGACTCAGAATGTTACTGCCAAGGCTTCCCGGGAGACGTTCGGCCATATCGGATTCACTGGAACTGCCGTATGGGCCGACCCACAAGAAAAACTCGTATTTGTATTCCTTTCCAACAGAACGTATCCTACGATGGACAATAATCTCCTTGAAAGAAGAAATTATCGCATGAAAGCACATGCTATAGCTTATGATGCCATCAATAAATATGATCATTCCGGCGACTTAAATGCTTCCTTATGAAAATGATGCTTTTCATTCTTTTGTATGGTATGGGTAATTATTTTGCTGAGGACAATGCTGTGAGGCATCCATTCCACGTCAGTAATACAGAGATCAATTATAACGCTGTTGACAAAAACCTTGAAATAAGTTGTAAGATATTTACCGACGATTTTGAATCGGCATTGGAGAAAACGTATAAGCAAAAGGCGGACTTCTCTAATAAATCTATGGAATCCCAGATGGAAAAACTGGTCAAACAATATATGAAAGATCATCTAGCAATACACGTGGACAAAAAACAGATGCTGCTAACTTATATTGGATACGAAGTAGATCGGGAAGCAGTCAACATTTATCTTGAATCACCTTATCTTAATTTGCCGAAGACTGTAATCGTCCAGAATACGCTTAACTATGAGGTGTACGATGACCAAATAAGCATTATTCATGTTATTGTAGATGGTAAACGAAATACCAAGAAAATTACTTTTCCTGCCAGGTTAGAAACTTTCAATTTTTAAAAAATAGTTAAAACCACCGATCTTCGACGTTAATAATCAAACATTCAGCTAAAAATGATGTTTTGAAGTATCTAAAGCAAATTATCTCCATTCAATTTACCTACTTTTATTACTATATTTTCGTTCTAAATTAGACTATAAAACATTAAAATAATATCTATGAAAAAAGCGCTCATCATATTTACGGTTGTTCTGTCCGGCTTTATTGGCATGGGTGCAGCTGTTTATAATAATGATAAGTTGTTTGAGATCAGTAAAAATATTGAGATCTTTTCCAATCTATTCAAAGAACTCAACACCTATTATGTGGATGATATAGACCCTTCAAAACTTATGAAAGTGGGTATAGATGCTATGGTAGAAACATTGGATCCATATACCAATTACTTCAGTGAAACCCAAATTGAAACATGGCGCTATCTCACAGAAGGTAAGTATGAAGGCATTGGAGCTAATGTGCAGACCATTGGTGATGAAATCACTATTATCGAACCATATGAGGGTTGTCCGGCATTTGAAGCAGGGCTTAAAGCCGGAGACGTCATTGTGTCCATAGATGGACAGAGTACAAAAGGAAAAAATTCGAGTGACCTTGGAGTGTTACTAAGAGGAGTTCCCGGGTCAGCAATAACAATAGACGTGCGTAGACCAGGAGTTAAAGAAATTAAATCCTTCAAAATGAACCGTGGTGAGATAAAGATGTCCAATGCTCCTTATTCCGGCATTATCCGCGACCATGTAGGATATGTGTCGTTGACCACTTTTACTCAGGATGCAGGTAAAAACATTGCAGATGCTATTAAAACAATGAAAAAGGAAGATCCACTTTTAAAAGGTGTTATTCTGGATTTAAGAGATAATGGTGGTGGACTTTTGATGGAAGCGATCAACATCGTTAATATTTTTGTGCCGAATGGTGTAGAAGTGGTAAGTACAAGAGGTAAAGTGCGGGATTGGGATAAGACATTTACAACCCAAAGACCTGCCTTGGACGAAACTCTGCCGGTTGTGGTCTTGATCAATAAACATTCAGCGTCTGCATCTGAGATCGTCAGTGGAGCCATTCAAGATCTGGATAGGGGAGTGATCATAGGACAGAGATCATATGGAAAAGGATTAGTGCAGAATACTAAAGACATAGGTTTTAATTCTAAATTGAAATTAACAACGTCTAAGTATTACATTCCCAGTGGACGATGTATTCAGAGTGTCAGTTATAGAAATGGTGAACCGTTGGATGTACCTGACAACGAACGTCATGTCTTTAGGACGAAAGGTGGGAGAAAAGTGCTCGACGGAGGTGGTGTGACGCCTGATATTTTAATAGTTCCGGATTCAGGAGATGCACCTGTCAAGGCGCTACTGGATAATTATGTGGTGTTTAATTATGTTACGAAATATATCCAGACACATCCTACCATTGCCAAGGCGGAAGATTTTAAATTTACTGATTTTGAGGATTTTATGAAATTCGTTGAGTCCAATAATTACCCTTTCGAAACCAATTCAGAAAAAGAACTTAAGGAGTTGGAAGCCGATGCCAAATCAGATGAATTCCTCAAAATACTTCAACCTGATCTGACCGCATTAAAAAACAAGATACTTAAAGAAAAAAAGAATGTCTTAATGAATCACAAGGATCAGATAAATAGATTCATCAGTAAAGATATTGTAACCAGATTTTACAATCAAAAAGGCAAGATTGTCAATAGTATAAATAATGATTCAGAGGTAATTGATGCAGTCAAACTTCTGCAAGATCCTGCTAAATACAATAAAATCCTTAGTAAAAACTAAGCTTATTGATCTTAATAAAAAAGCCTGATTTACACTTCGTAAATCAGGCTTTTTTTTACTTACCGATTTTATTATTGCGCCTTTACAACCTTAGTGTAATAAGTCTTATTATCACGAATGATGCATAAGATATAAGGACCATCGGGGAATCCGGACAGATCAAGATTGATCTTATCTTTATCGATTAGATTTGTTTTGATTGATCTTTTTTCACCTGTCATGTTCATCATCATTACCTTGTCAATATTGCCATCTGTTTTATTATTTTCTATAGTTAGAATTGAATTGGCTGGGTTAGGATATATTTTGAACTCATTGCTTATCAATGCGGCATTTGATGAAGAAACCTGGATGATGATCGACTCAAAGTTTACAATACAGCCACGAGAATCTGTCACTTTGAAATCATATTTACCCGCATTTAATCCTGTGAGATCTCTTGTGGTGGCAAAAGGAATATTATCTTTTTTCCATTCATAAGTAAATGGAGGAGTACCACCGATCACATTAAGTTTAATAGAGCCATCAAAGTTATTGCTTCCGGGAATGATGACGACATTGGATAGTTGGATATAATCAGGTTCTTCAAGAAAGTATTGCTTAGATGCAGTGCATCCCAAAGTATCTCTTACCACGACCGTGTAGTTGCCTGCAGGAATATTGGTGATACAATCAGTGTGCTGACCATTGGACCAATCAATAGTGACAGGACCGAAATTATTAAAATAGTCCACACACAATTGGCCGGAATTACTTCCTTTGCACTGGGGTTCTAAAGGGTCTGTAATGTTGGCTGATATCTGACAATCAAATTGATCAACATTGAATTGAACAATTACCTCACACCCTTTCGAGTCTTTTACACTAATAGTATGAGGTCCCGATGGAATGCCTGATATAGTGATGTCACCGCCACTGGTATAATCTGTGCCATTATATGTAGCCTTATAAGGAGGAGTACCACCACCCGGTTCTAAAATAATCGTAGCTGTAGGATTGTCAGGCCCTGAAGGTTGAGTAATCTGGAATTGGACATCCACAGGATCCGGTGCTTTAATGCTGCCATTAATCGATATCATACAATTTGCATTATCAATGATGGTCACTGAATAAGTTCCTGTTCCTAAGCTGTCGAGAATAACATCATGTGTATCATCTGACCAAATATAGTAATATGGTTCTGCTCCGGGGATCTCTATTATAGGAAATAGTGCGCCATCTTTCATATTAAAACAACTCGGGTTGATAGCTAATAAGGAAGCAGAAAAAGCACAATTGCTAGGTACTACATTTATAGAGTCATTCGCACTGCAGCCGTTGTGATCAGTGACAGTTACGAAATACTCACCTGCTACAAGGTCTTCATCTGAATCAGTGGTAGATCCAGTACTCCAGATATATGTATATGGAGGCGTGCCTCCGATAGCTACAACACTTACTGTTCCGTCAGCGCCTCCAAGAACTTCTGGGGTAGAGTTTAGGGTAATGATTAGCTTATCAGGCTCAGTAACATTCACAGTTGTTGACTCAACGCAATTTTTTAAGTCAGTGACAAAAACAGTATATACACCAGCTTCAAGATCTGTTACTTGTGCACCTGTAGCGCCATTAGACCAATTATATTGAAATACACCGGCTCCACCTGTTGCAAATGCCAATGCCTGGCCATTGTTGCCTCCAAAGCATGTCACAGGGAAGGTGGATGTGAATATATTTATTTCATTCCCCTCCGTTATCGTCACACCTCCAGTTACAGTGCACCCATGGGCATCGGTCACTGTTACTGTATAAGCACCTGCTTCTATATTGAAAAGATTGGAGTTTGGACTATTATTATTCCAAAGGTATTCATAGCCTGGTGTTCCGCCACCTACAGTGGTGAAGACCATACCTGTACTTTGCCCATAGCATGTGATATCACTACCTGTCACTGTTAGTGTGAGGGTATTAGGTTGAGGAATAAATACAGCAGCCTGCCCGATACATCCTACAGCATCAGTCACGGTGACGAGATAAGCACCGGATTTAACATTAACGAGCGTATCCCCTGTCTGACCATTGGACCAATGATAAGTATAGGGAGCCTCACCACCGACTACCACTGAAGAGGCAGATCCATCGCTAAGGCCGTTGCAACTCACCGTATCGATTAGTGTGAGGGTTACGATCGGTATACCTACAGCCAAAATGGTTGTATCTCCTGAAAAAGTGCATCCATTGGCATCAATAACTTTGTATTGATAGTTTGCAGGTTGATATATGTTGACAGTTTGTTCTGTTTGAATAATATTATATGGAAATGTCCACTCATAACTATATGGAAGAACTCCTCCGACCATATCCTGAGTAGCTGTTAATTGCTGCGTATTACAATCAAGAATGGAATCCGATAATATCACCTTGCCATACAAAAGTGGTGGATCTAACAATTCAACACCTCCAGTGACAACAGTTCCCTCAAAATCAGTAACTGTGACTACATAAGAACCAGCATTTAAGTTTTTGATTGTATCTGTAGTCTGACCATTATTCCAGATGATAATATAAGGAGGAACTCCACCGGTTATAGTAGCAAAAGCAGTGCCGTCTTCTCCCCCATAACAATTAGTGTTGGTGTGTCCTGCGACAACTACTAAATCTTCTGCCTTAGCTTTTTGGCTAGGCTTCATATTTTCTGCCTGGATAGAAAAAGCTAAAAAACAAACAAAAAAAGTTAGGATCGATTGGTTGTTAACTCTCAAGGATGTGTAGATTTCCTTCATAAGAAATTTTATTTAGTTGATTTTTTTTTTGAACTATGCTTTATAATATTTTCACAATTAATTGAATATCAATAGAAAGTAATTTTCTAAGAGCTTCAAAATAAGGTGTTTTTAATTGTTGCAATAATTCTTTTCATAATATATGCAATATCTGTACCACATTTATTTACACATTACGAAAAATAGTGTTATTTGCCTAAATAATCAAAAAAAATGAGTTAATTTGATAAAAATTTATTTCAGAAATTTAATACTTCACCAAACGAAAAAAGGGAATTTCGGTCTTTACCGAAGTTCCCTTTTAAAATTTATTAAGCATCACCCTTTCCGTATTTGCCTCGAGTATATTCGAGCATCAAAAGTCAAGTTTTAACTAATTACTTTTGATAATGTAAAGTTGAAGTTTAATTTGATCCTAACCTTCATGGGATACAACCAAAATAATTTTTGGTAGTTTTACTGTATATCTTATTGCTTATTGACTGAAGTTTGTGAACAAATAGATTTCTAAAAATCTATTGATATCTCTTAATCAGTAGTCAGTAGTCAGTAGTCAGTAGTCAGTAGTCAGTAGTCAGTAGTCAGTAGTCAAAAAGTCCAACATTGCAAATAGAGTTCCTTCTCTGAGATAAGTATAACATATTATAGTCCTTATTTTGAAAAGCCTGGGAATGTTCAAAAAAGTGTGTCATGTTATAAAAATAGTTTTAAAATTCTATAGTCACGGTTTTCAATATTTTAATTCCTAAAAAGCGGAAAATAACCAATTCGATTTTCAAGCTTTTTCAAGGTGTTAAAATTGTTGAAAACGAGTTCTGTGTTTTATTCCAGTTCATGCTCACTAAAACGTTTC
>Ga0209480_10000351_pt1 | contig 39414 bp, 22 predicted proteins | sample JI61114C2DNA_FD_187501 | JGI IMG/M metagenome (GOLD analysis project Ga0209480, IMG submission 187501) | Wastewater effluent complex algal communities from Wisconsin, to seasonally profile nutrient transformation and Carbon sequestration -... | ecosystem: Engineered > WWTP > Effluent > Algae... | reverse complement strand
TCTGTATTAATTTTTTCTTTCGTTCCACCAATGATTGGGATAGTAAACAAGGAGCCATCCTCATTGAACAACAATTTCTTTCCATCAGGCATCCAATTTGGGGCTTCAAACCGACCCGTTGATTCATGAATTATTTTTCTCTTTCCATCAAACACATTCATGGTCTCAAGGCGACAACCGATGAACCCTTGTTTATAGGGATCATAATTTTCCGATACAGGTCTATCTATTCGAACATTCCAGACGATAGCTTCTTCATTTACATTTTCATTGTGTGAAGAAATAAACAATCCAATCAAGACCTCATCCGGCAAAGTCTTTAGTTCATACCGACCAACTTCCTGAAGTGATTCTCCCGGATTAGCAACGCGCATAATGTATGTATTGCCCGTTCTCTCCAATTGAATAATTTGTGCTTTCTTCTTACTGAAAATAATTTCGTCTTCAGGGTCACGCATATACGCTCCGCGTAAGTGTCGCCATTGCAAGGCTATAAGCCCATCCCCATGAATGGTGGCAGTCATGTGCGGAGCATCTTCCTGTTGCGAACTCCTGGCCATCCAACCAATTTTTCTATGTGGATCAGTTCCCTTTCCAATAAATTCAAAATTGGCCGTGGCAATAAAATCTCCTTTTATCTTTTTGAATGCGTAATGAAATTCATCTCGTCCAAACCAGATATTATAGCCACTTCCTTTTAAATGATACGCCTGTGCACTTGAATCATATAAGGTTGAACCAGTATTTTTTGGATTGCCAACATCGGCATGACCTGAAAAGATACCCACCCGATTTTGCGACAAACTCAGTAAAGAATAAGTACTTATCAATATAATTCCAGCAAGCGTCTTCATAACTTTAGGTTTTAGAACTTTCCAATGGTCGATCAAGTTATAGGTTCATCATGATCTTTAAAAGGATTTTTATTTTTCCCATTCGAATGTATCAGGCAATCTTATCGCCTATGCTTGGGGCACATTGCCGCCATTCTCCTTCGTGTTCGCAATATGCCATTGAAGCTATTATGGAATGGGGTGTTTTTAAAGGACTTTGGCTGGGAATGAAACGGATTGGAAGATGTCATCCCTGGGGCACAAGTGGCTTTGATCCAATTCCAAAAAAAACCAAAAAGTAAAAATTTAATACTTAGCCACCTCATATTACCGATCAAAAAACAGGATTTTGAATTTTCGATGCTTTGAGGGATATTACTTCCTCTAACCAACTAGTTTATGCCCGATTTTCAAATTAAGAAGACTGCAAAAGATTATGATGTTTGTATTGTTGGATCTGGTGCCGGTGGTGGAATGGCCGCTTATGTTTTAGCAAATGCTGGAATTAAAGTTGTTTTGCTTGAGGCTGGTCCACTCTATGATCCTGCAAAGAATGTTACTCAATTAAAATGGCCGTGGGAATCTCCGCGAAGAGGTGCCAGCTCTCCATATAGAAACTTTGGAGACTTTGATGCTGCCTATGGTGGCTGGGAATTAGATGGCGAACCCTACACACATAAGGATGGAACTAAGTTCGATTGGTTTAGAGCGCGCATGGTAGGTGGTCGCACTAATCACTGGGGTAGAATTTCGCTTCGCTTTGGTCCTAAAGATTTTAAACGCCATAGTATTGATGGACTGGGAGACGATTGGCCAATTAGCTACGATGATGTTTCTCCCTACTATGATAAAGTAGATAAATTAATTGGCGTGTTCGGTTCTAAAGAAAATCTGCCAAACGATCCGGATAGTATTTTTCTTCCGCCACCAAAACCACGACTGCATGAACTCTTTATTAAAGATGCTGGTGGTAAATTAAATATCCCAGTTATTCCATCTCGATTATCTATTCTTACTAAACCAATTAACAAGGAACGGGGCGCTTGCTTCTTTTGCTCACAATGTAATCGAGGTTGCACAGTATACGGAGATTTTTCCTCCTCCTCCGTTTTAGTTAAGCCAGCCCTCAATACAGGTAATGTGGATGTCATTCCAAATGCAATGGCGCGCGAGGTTATCACCAATGCAAAAGGGGAAGCTACAGGCATCTCATTTGTTAATAAAGATGATATGCAGGAGTACACCGTTAATGCAAAAGTTGTTGTGTTAGCAGCCAGTGCTTGCGAATCGGCTCGTTTACTTCTTAATAGTAAATCAAGTCATTCACCAAATGGATTAGCCAATTCAAGTGGCGTGGTTGGTAAATATTTACATGATTCAACTGGCGCATCAATGGGTGGTATTTTGCCTAAACTTGTTGGTCGCAAACGCTACAATGAAGATGGCGTGGGTGGCAGCCATATTTACTCACCTTGGTGGCTTGATAATAAAAAACTAGACTTTGCGCGAGGATATCACATCGAATACGGTGGTGGCATGGGCATGCCTGGCTATGGATTTGGTTTTGGTATGCAAGGCACTAATGGAAAATATCCTGGTAGCAATGGCACTCAGAAAGATGCCGGTGGCTATGGTGCTTCATTAAAAGACGACTACAGACATTTCTATGGTGCATCCTTCGGAATGTCGGGGCGTGGGGAGGCAATTGCACGCGAAGACAATTACTGTGAAATTGATCCAACAACAGTTGATAAGTTTGGTATTCCTGTGTTACGCTTTCATTATAAGTGGAGCGAGCATGAAGTGAATCAGGCTAAGCACATGAAGCAAACCTTTGCCGAAATCATCGACAAAATGGGTGGCGTAATAACCTATGGAAATTCGGATGGTCCTGAAAACGATTATGGACTAGCTGCTCCGGGAAGAATTATTCACGAAGTAGGAACAACTCGTATGGGGAACGATCCTAAGAAATCAGTGGTGAACAAAAACAATCAGGCGCACGAATGCAAAAATCTTTTTGTGGTTGATGGCGGAGCATTTGTATCACAAGCTGATAAAAACCCAACCTGGACAATTCTTGCATTGTCTATGCGGGCAAGTGAATTTATTATTGATGAATTAAAGAAACAGAATATATAAAGAGTAAAAAGTCCACAGTCAATAGTCGATAGTAGAGTTTCAAACATGTTAGAGGTTTGAATAAAATAAACAATCAACTATGGACTATCGACTAAATACTACCAACTAACTACTAAAGACTAAAATTATGGACAGACGAAAATATTTAAAGACCCTTGCAGTTGGCTCGCTTGGTGCTGGCGTGCTTTTACAATCTTGTGATACCGATAAACCTGTAGTTGAAGCTCCAAAAACTTTTACTATTGATCGCACACCCGATGAGTTGGCGCGTGATCAAAAGTTGATGAGTGAGAAATTCTTCGATGATCATGAAATGAAAACCATCCATATTCTTTCGGACATCATTATACCAAAGGATGAAAAGTCAGGGTCGGCAACGGATGCTGGCGTTCCTGATTTTATTGAGTTTATTGTAAAAGATATGCCGAGGTATCAAACTCCTATGCGGGGTGGCATCAAATGGCTTGACATTCAGTGTATGAAACGCTTCAATGCTGACTTTGCTTCTTGTAATTCGGCACAACAAATAGAACTAGTTGATGAAATCGCATTCCCTGAAAAGGCAAAACCTGAAATGCAACAAGGCGTTGCCTTCTTTAATACCATGCGCGACCTTACTGCCTGTGGATTCTTTACAAGCAAAATCGGAATTGATGATCTCGGCTATGCCGGTAACAAACCCAATCAATGGAATGGCGTTCCGCAAGAAGTGCTTGACCAATATGGCATACAGTATGATGAACGCACACTTGCTGAAAGTGTAAAGTTTGACTGACAAAGTGGTATTCAGTATCGAGTATCAAGTATCAATAACTAATTAAAAAATATACCATGACTACCAGAAGAAGTTTTATTAAAAGTGCAGGGCTTGCCGCAGCAGCAGTAACTATAGTTCCACGTCACGTATTGGGTAAAGGCTACCTGGCCCCTAGCGATAAGATTGTTGTTGCTGGTATTGGCGCTGGAGGTAAAGGCCAAAGCGACATTGCTAATTTTGCAAAAAGTGGCAAAGCGGATATTGGTTTTTTATGTGATGTTGATGATCGCAGAGCAGCAACATCAGTTAAAAATTTCCCAAAGGCTAAGTACTACAAAGACTATCGCAAAATGCTGGATGAAAATCATAAAAGCATTGATGCTGTATCAGTCTCTACACCTGATCACATGCATGCCATCCAAGCCATGGCAGCAATGCAATTAGGAAAGCACGTGTATGTACAAAAACCATTGACACATGACATTGCTGAAGCACGCATGCTTACTGAAGCGGCAAAGAAATATAAAGTAGTTACTCAAATGGGAAACCAAGGTGCTTCAGGCGATGGAGTAAGACAAATGCGTGAGTGGTACGATGCTGGAAAGATTGGTGATGTACACACGGTTTATTGCTGGACAAACAGACCCGTGTGGCCGCAAGGAATTCCTTGGCCTAGCGAAAGTCCAGCCATACCTAAAGAACTAGATTGGAATCTTTGGTTAGGAACAGCACCTCAAAAAAATTATGTCGATAAGCTAGTACCATTCAACTGGCGTGGTTGGTGGGATTATGGAACAGGCGCATTAGGTGACATGGCATGCCATATCATCGAGCCACCATTCCGTGTTTTAGGTCTTGGCTATCCCACAGAAGTGGAGTGCAGTGTGGGCAGCGTTTACGTAGATGAATTCAAGCGCGGATATTTTCCTGATAGCTGCCCTCCTTCTTCTCATGTTATCATGACCTTTCCTGGTGCAACCGGAAAGCCTTCTGTAAAATTCCATTGGATGGATGGTGGCATTCAACCTGAACGACCAGAAGAACTTGGCCCGAATGAAATGATGGGTGATGGTGGCAATGGTGTAATTATGGTTGGCTCGAAAGGTAAAATGATGTGTAGCACGTATGGAATTAATCCACAGCTTCTGCCAACTTCATTAACTAAAGATGCGAATGTGGCACAAAAATATAAGCGGGTTACCGATGGTGCTGATGGGCACTATGCGCAATGGGTAGAAGGTTGTATTGCAGGATATGGAAAGACTGAATTATCCTCATCTTTCGATTTAGCAGGACCTTTAACCGAAGGATTGTTAATGGGTAACCTCGCCATCCGCAGCTACGACATCCGGAAACAGCGCGAAGGCGGAAGACCAGATCAGTTTGATTTCCCAGGTCGGTTCATTAAACTTCTTTGGGATGGGCCGAATATGAAGATTACAAACTTTGATGAGGCCAATCAGTTTGTGAAGCGCGAGTATAGAACAGGCTGGTAAATAATTAGTATTGAAAAGATAGTCCTGAATATATAGGAAGATCAGTTCTAACTAAGATTAGAGTTTATAAATTATAGAACGCAATTTGATTTAAAATAGAGACCTGCTGATAAGGCAGGTCTCTATTTTTTATATCTGCTTTAACATTACAGCCTTTCCATCCATCATAATCTGCAAGGGCTCACCTTTTTCCAGAATAGTTTCTGTTTTTCCAGCAGCAACCTTAACTTTTAACACCCTACCTCTAAACTCCAACCGGAATGAATACGATTTCCATTGATCGGGAATATAAGGCGTGAAATGCAATTCCCCATTTCGTACCCGCATACCCCCAAAACCTTTTACAACACTCATCCAAGTACCGGCCATAGAAGTAATGTGGCAACCCTCTTCGGTGTCATTGTTATAATCATCTAAATCGAGACGCGCGGTTCGTAAATAAAAATCGTACGCCTGTTCCTTGTAGCCAAGTTTGCTTGCCAGAATTACGTGCACGCACGGTGACAACGAAGACTCATGAACTGTCATCGGTTCGTAGAAATCAAAATTTCTACGAATGGTTTCAAGATCAAAATCATCTTCAAATAAAAATATACCCTGCAATACATCGGCCTGCTTAATATAACACGAGCGCAGAATGCGATCCCACGACCACTTCTGATTTAAAGGTCTATCTTCTGGTTTCAAATCTTTTACCGGAATCAATTCTTTGTCAAGAAATCCATCCTGTTGCAAGATTACTTTGCGTTCAGCATCATAAGGATAATACATGTTCTCGGCAATGTGTTTCCAACGCTCGGTTTCAAGTGTATCTTTAAAATTAGTTTTAGTTACAATTTCATTATACCGAGCCGGGTTGGATTGCTTTACATACTCTATTGAATCCATGGCAAAGCGCAAGGTCCAGGCTCCTAAATAATTGGTGTACCAATTATTATTCACATTATTTTCATACTCATTAGGCCCTGTTACTCCAAGTACCACGTATTTCTTTTTATGTTCCGACCAGTTAGCACGCTGATTCCAAAATCTGGCAATACCTATTAATACTTCCAATCCAAATTCTGTCAGGTAGTCGCGATCACCTGTATAGTCAATGTAATCGCGCATGGCATAAGCCATTGCACTGGTGCGATGTATTTCTTCAAAAGTAATTTCCCATTCGTTGTGGCATTCTTCCCCGTTCATGGTAACGAATGGGTAGAAGGCCGCTCCGTTTTTAAAGCCTAACTTCTTTGCATTTTCAATGGCCTTACCTAAATGCTTGTAGCGATACACCAATAAATTACGTGCAACCTTTGGCTCAGCTGTACTTAAAAAGAATGGCAGACAATATGCCTCGGTATCCCAATACGTGCTGCCGCCATACTTCTCGCCTGTAAAACCCTTTGGTCCTATGTTCAATCGTTCATCCTCACCGGTATACGTTTGAGTGAGTTGAAAAATATTAAATCGAATTCCTTGCTGAGCGGCCACATCACCATCAATAGTAATATCGCACTCTTCCCATTTATGCGCCCAGATTTTAGCGTGAGCAGAAAAAAGTTTATCAAAACCAGCACTAATCGCTTCCTTCAATTTTGATTTACACTTCTCAACTAATTTATCTTTTGAATGATTCTCTGAAGATAGGATGGCAACATATTTATAGATAACCAGTGGGGTATTTTCTTTTAGTTCAGTAGCAAATGCGTTATCAGCATACTTCTCCTTTAAGTTGGTTGTTACATTGCCCTTAACAACTTTTCCTTCTGATTGCAGCTCATACTGCATACCCGTGCAAACATGAAAATGAGTTTTCTTTGTTTGAGCATTTACAATGGCTAGTCCAAGTTGAGCTTCTTTACTTACCTCTTCCCAAAATTTTTCATCGTAATTAGAATCTTTGTTAACAACATCGGCATCAATAGGAAGTGTAATAGTTATAGGTGACGAGAAATTAAGTGCAGTTATTTCATAACGGATTGCACCTATTTCTCCATCAGCCATGGAGCAAAATCGTTTTGCATCCACACTAACTTTCTTTCCATCAGGCAGCGTTGCAGTAAAGGTTCTATGCAAAAGTCCTTGCTTCATATCGAGCACACGCATAAATTTATCCACGTTACACGTTGCAAGATCAAGCGTTTGATCACCAATCTTAATTTTGATTTCAACCCAACTTGGTGCATTAAGTACCTTAGCAAAGTATTCGGGATATCCATTCTTCCACCACCCTACCCTTGTTTTATCGGGATAATAAACACCAGCAACATAACCCCCCTGTAGGGTTTCACCTGAATAATCTTCTTCAAAGTTGGCGCGTTGCCCCATCCGGCCATTGCCGAGACTAAAAACACTCTCAGAGATTTTATTGTAATGTGGATTAAGACCTTCCTCAATCACATGCCATTCGTGGTGTTTAAGATATTGTTTCATAGACTAATTGAAATTTTATTCAACATTCGTAAATCAAGATTCGTACTTATAAAGTATTCAAATCATTTATATTAAAATCGCCAGTATTTGGAATTACCAGATTTGCTTTACCCAATTGATCAACCGAACCCACACCAACACATTTCATCCCCGCTGCTAATCCCGCTTCAACGCCCGCTTCAGCATCTTCAAAAACTAAACAGTATTTAGGCTCAACACCCAATTCGTGCGCAGCTAATAAAAATATCTCCGGATCAGGTTTTGTATGAACGATCATGGTACCATCTACTATAGTATCAAAGTCGGAGGAAATACCTAGCAACTCAATGACCCGCGGTGCGTTCTTGCTGCTTGATGCCAGGCCCACTTTTACACCCTTCTTTTTTAAAGCTCGTATCAATTCAATTACTCCAGGAAAAATCTCTTCCGGTCGTATGGACTCAATGTATTCCACAAACCAGTTATTTTTCTTTTCGGCTAATTGCTCGCGTTGTTCAAGTGGCAAGTCAATATTGCCCAACGACAAAATAATTTCAAGCGACCGCATGCGACTAACCCCTTTTAATAATTCGTTATGCGCAGGCGTGAGCGTTATCCCAAACTCACTGGCTAATCGTTTCCAGGCAATATAATGGTAATGGGCAGTGTCAATAATTACTCCATCAAGATCAAAAATTACAGCTTTAATCATTCAAAAAAATTAGATATTAATTTATACGTGACCTTGAGAGATAATTTGATTTATTTCTTTTAATGATTTGAAAACTTCAAACGTTTTCCCTTGGGTGCGTAAGGCTCCGAAGGCATTTCCATATTGGGCAGCCCCTACATAATTGGTTGGATCTTGAACAAGACCATACGAAAGACCTCCGGCAAACGAATCGCCACAGCCTGTTGTGTCAATTACCTTTTCAACTTTAATAGATGGCACCAGTTCTTCAACTACCTCACCTTTCTGCTTAAAATAGGTTAAGCAGCCACGCGAATCAAGTGTAACATAAACGCACTTTACACCTAAGCCTAGGCAATGTTCAGCAAATGCTCTAATCTCTTTGCGTTCCAATTCCTCCGAAGAAAAATCTTCACTTTCATATTCTTTCTTAAACCAAGATGCATGCGCCTCCTCCAAGTTCATCTTTAACACATCGATGTAGGGCAACCATTGGTCGCGATCAATCCAGAATTTACGTTGTCGTTCTCCGTTCACTAAACAAGCCGTGGTAGGTCCGTGTGCATCAAAGATGATGGTGCCTTTACTTTTTTGTTTCAAATATTTCAACGTGTCTAATGAAATCTCATAATCGCTAATAGGAATAAACACAAAAGCATCGCACCCTAAAAGTTTTGAAAAATCATTAGGTAAAATAGGATCCATAAACCCAGTCTGGCGCTCAACTCTATTATTCTGATCAAGAAACCGAAGGCTAATGATATCTCCCTGATCATTGGTAGTAGTAATATGATTTAAGTTAAGACCCTTGTAGCCTTTAAAAACTTCCTCCACATTGTCAAGATCGACTGTGCGAACATGGCAGACCGGAATGATTTCTAACTGCTCGCCCGCCAATGTGGAAAGCGCTATAACCGGGTGCGTAACACAACCCCACTTTTGTATCAGGTCTCCGGTATGAGTAACAATATGATCGCGCGGGATTGGGCCTACAACTGCAATCTTTTTCATAACATCGTATTTACTTTGTTCTTTACTAAAAATTATAAATGCTTAACGCATAATTTCAATTTGCTAAAAATGCCGCACCAAATACTCCGGCACTGTCGCCCAACTTAGGTTTAAGCACTGGCGTATCGAGTCGATTATTAAATACATATTTTTTCAATGACTCCATCCCATCAGAATAAATCAGGTCTATGTTTCCAACTCCACCGCCAATTACAATCACATCGGGATCTAAGATATTTACAACAACACTTAGGGCTAAACCAAAAAAATGTGTCAGTCTATCCATCGTCTGTTTAGCGGAGGGGTCAGAGCCCGCTATATAAAGATCATAAACTTCTTTTAAGTTCTTTGATTGGCCACTGATAGAGGTATAGTATTTTTCAAGTGCCGGGCCAGCCAAAATTTTTTCCACACAGCCGGCCTTACCACAGTAACATGGCCCTCCGGACTCATCCAAAAAATTATGGCCCCACTCACCACCAATTCCCTGAAGTCCGTTAATCACTTTTCCGTCAACTACAACACCACCGCCAACACCCGTGCCCATAATTACACCAAAGACAACTTTTGCATTGGGATATTTTTCCTTTGCTGCACCCATGTTTGCTTCAGCCAAAGCAAAACAATTTGCATCGTTGGCCATAAAAAGCTCAAGACCCAACAATTTTTCTAGGTCTTTCTTTAGCGGCTTTCCATTGATATTAGTTGAGTTACAGTTCTTCATTAAACCCAATACCGGATCTAACGTGCCCGGTGTAGCAATACCTATTTTGGAAGGCTTGTAACCCATGGTGGCCTCCATCTTATCAACAACGGTTTTTATCTGACCCAAGATGTGATCGTACCCCTTGTGCGCTTCGGTTGGCAGGCGATCGCGAAAAAGTACTCTAGGATCGGCCGCTGAATTTAAAACTGCGCCTTCAACTTTGGTACCTCCCAAATCAATACCCCATAAGTTATTATTCATCGGTAGATTATGAATTTAAACGTTAGCAGTTATACATCTTATCAAAATCAGGCGCTCAACTATTGGTTTGATAAATGAGCCACGACATGATTTTTTAGGATGCATTTCGATGGGTAATATAGCAACCTGAATAGAAAAACTAAGGAGAATAATAGGATTTTATTGTTAAAACAGAATGAAAACTGAACAAGTCAATTTTAGCTATTGTGCTTATTTTTTCTTAAGATTCAACAATTGAACATTTCTAAAGTCTATGGGCTGGCCTTCGCTTTGTAAAGCAATATAGCCCGAAGTTAAGGCCTTACCTGGCTGCCAGAGTAGACTATCATATCCTTGCACAACTCCACCACCCATCGTTGGTTTGCTGTATTGTAAAACAGTATCGCCATTGATAATATGCGTGATCAGAGAATCGCCTAAAACAATTAGCTCCCCACTTACCCACTCGTTCCGATTATATGTTTTGGAAGTTGAATTTAAACAATGGCCATCGTAGAGTTTACCTTCAAACACGATGTCAGTTCCTGGAGAACACATATTTCCCGTAGGGCGAGGGTTACCGTCATCCAAGCCAGCTAATAATTGCATTTCAATAGAGATGGGCCAGTTCTGTTCTTTCAAAATACTTTGGGGGTCTTGAGAATGAAACATTACCCCGCTATTAAGAAGAGTGTATTCCGGAGCGCCTTTTTGAAGCTCGCCTGTAAAGCGATATTCAAACTTTAAATGAAAGTGTGAGAATGGTTGCTTATAAAAGAGATGTGAAAATTGATCATTAAAATCTCCATACTGATCGTATCTAACTTTAATCAAACCATCTTCTACCCGAAACGTATTGCCAAAATTTACTCCGGGCTCATGATGATGAACTTTTACAATCCAGTCGTTAAGATCGCGGCCATTAAACAATTGTATCCATTCATTCTTTGGAGTTTCCTTTTGTGGCGTGCATCCGAGCAAAGAAAATAAAACTCCTATCAGAAAATATTTTTTCATTTTAAATGTGCTTGAGGTTTTACTCTTTCAAATATTGGGTTGTATTTGGATGAAATGTCTTCCATGAATGCCAGAACTCCTGATAGGATTGTATTGGCGTTAATGACGAATCCTTAAATTGTCCATCAATACATCTACCCTGCCAGTTCCAAACTGAATTTGTTTTGGTATCTACAAACGTTTTCAAGCTGTCGCTAAATATAAAATTCAAGGTATCAGAATTTACTATACGGCTCCAAACATGAAAAGAAGCAGTGTCTGATTCCAAGACAACTACTAAAGGAGTTCCGGCCAACTCATCATTAATTATTCTTTTCTCTTTCAATTCATTCCAATCATACGCTTTAGCAAATAGGCCAAGCGACACACCTACAACCCATGATTTATTTTGCCAGGAAAGCGAATCGGTGCCTTCAAGTGAACCGCCTATAGTGCCTTCATCATATTTATCCAAGCCTGCATACTGATCGGTAAACTTAACATCGGGCTGCAGGATTAAAGATTCTGGATAGCGAGCGAGCCAAGCACCCAATGTCATTTGTTCTGACGGAATCTCGGCTAAAGTTTTCCCCTTTAAAGGGCCGACAATGGCTTCACCACTTACCTGGCGCCACCAACTTTTGGTACGACTGTCTTCAAACATGGCATTAAAATGATCCATACCTACAAGTCTGAAGTTTTCTATTTGTCCGTCAACCTCAGGCTTATAAACGCGCCCGCTTCGGCAAACTGTGCAGTAGGTCACCATCACTTGCTGGCCACCAACTGTATCGCGCACCTGATGATGATACCCAATTATTTCAATCGGATACGCTTTGGCCTGGCCATTAATATAAATACCCAATACCAGTTTTTTATTGGAGACTTTATTTTTATCAGCTGTTAATAAGATTTTATTTTCTGGTTGATAAAACATTTTATCGGCCAAAAAACGAAAGTTAAATGCATACGCAGCCATTATCCAAAACGCAAGCATTGTGATTGCCGTCCACTTTATGGTTGGTTTACTTTTAGTTAAAAAGAAATAAGCGGGATAGGCAATAAGAATTATTCCTACTATTCGAAACCAAAAAATATAGTTGTTTAGAAAATAAGCAAGTTCAATGGAACTTTCTTCCTGACTTCCTGGAAAGGGCATGATAAAATAAACGCGTGCAATTTCAACCGCAACTAAGAAAGCTATTCCAACTAAAAATAAAACATATTTCATATAGGGTGAAACTTTAAACTTCTAAAAATTATTAACACCTCTAATAAACACATTCATCTTATGCTCCTCTGCGCGCATCTGCTCATCCGTCCAATTGAAATGCTTTTTAAATTCATCTAACAAGGGATTGAGAATAATTTCAAGTAACGGTCTATTAAAATATAGTAAACCAGTTCTTCGAATAAAAAAATCTTCAGGTCTTTCAACCATTTCATAATTAAAACAAAATGATAGTTCTGCTTTAGCTAATGCTATATTTGAATTTTCGGATTGACCAGCTACTAGTTTCGAAATAATTATATCAGTTTGTTTTCCATAATTATTAACAAGGTAAGAAGCCCGACCCGAAAGTTTGAGTGGCTCAAGTTGTTTCGAAACCAACGTGATGTATTCGGCTACTTGTTTATAGTTTTCAAAATCAGACCCAATAAATCGGATCTCTTCAGTTTTACAAGGTGTTTCCTGATCTTCAAAATAGTTTTCCATAACCAGATCAACAACGCGCTCAGCCATTTTACGGTATCCTGTTAACTTGCCGCCAGCAATGGAAATCAAACCAGTATCTGATTCAAAAATTTCGTCCTTACGGGAAAGTTCAGAAGCAGATTTTCCTTCTTCATGAATGAGTGGCCTTAACCCAGCCCAGCTTGATTCAATGTCGGCCAACGTCAAATTAACTGCTGGAAAAGTTCTATTCACTGCATTAACCAAATACACCGCATCTTCCTTCGAAGTATGAACTTCATCAATACCTCCTTGGTAATTAGTATCCGTGGTGCCAACATAAGTTATTTCTCCGCGCGGAATAGCGAAAATCATTCGTCCATCTTCCACATCAAAATAGATTGCCTGATGTACTGGAAATTTTTTATGGGAAACCACTAAGTGCACACCTTTAGTAAGATGAAGTCGTTTTCCTTTTTTTGATTTGTTGATTTCGCGCAGGGTATCAACCCATGGGCCAGCAGCACTCACCACTACGGTTGCTTTTATAGTAAATGAAGAGTTTGAAACATGATCGGCAACTGTTACTCCACAAATTTTATTGTCTTTATATTCGAAATTTGAAACCTCACAATAATTAACAACACACGCTCCAAACTGAGCAGCTGTTTTTATTAATTCAATAGTCAGGCGTGCATCATCGGTTCGGTACTCGGCATAAATAGCTCCACCTTTTACATCATCAGCTTTAAGTAAAGGCTCTTGCTTTAAGGTTTGATTGCGGGTGAGCATCCTACGTTGATCTTCTGGTTTTACACCAGCCAGCCAATCGTATAATTTTAATCCGATAGAAGTAAGCAAACTGCCAAACCCACGTTTTTCATAAAGTGGTAATAACATTTTTTCGGGCACAACTAAATGTGGTGCTAACTTATGAACCACGGCACGTTCGCTTCCTACTTCTTTTACCAAGCCAAACTCTAATTGCTTAAGATAGCGCAGGCCACCATGAATTAATTTAGTCGAGCGACTACTGGTACCATAGGCAAAATCAGATTTTTCAACGAGCGCTACTTTCAATCCCCGCGAAGCTGCATCCAGTGCAATACCCGCTCCGGTTATTCCACCTCCTATTATTAACAGATCGAAAGAACTGTTACGAAGTTTATCAATATTTTCCTTTCTGTTCAATTAATTTCAGGATTGATCGATCCAGCCCATTGTGCGCTGCACCGCTTTTTGCCAGCCTTTATATAACCGCACTCTTGTTTTCTCATCCATCGCTGGCGAAAATTGTTTTTCTATTTTTCTATTCTTTATGATGCTTTCTTTTTTCCAGAGCCCGATCTGAATTCCCGCAAGGTAAGCTGCACCTTGCGCAGTTGATTCTATCACCTCTGGTCGCTCTACTTCCGCACCTAAAATATCAGACTGAAATTGCATTAAGATATTATTTGCACACGCACCTCCATCTACTTTTAAACTTGCGAGTTTTAATCCGGCATCTTCCTGCATGGCATTAAGAATATCTTTGGTCTGATAGGCCATTGATTCCAGCGTGGCTTTTATAATATGATCTTTGCCAGTATCACGTGTTAACCCGAAAATTGCACCTCGCGCATACATATCCCAATACGGTGCTCCTAATCCCACAAAGGCAGGCACTACATATACTTCGTTGGACCCAAGTGCTTTCGTTGCAAAATATTCTGAGTCTTTTGATTGATCGATTAAGTGCAAACTATCGCGCAACCATTGCACGGCTGCCCCAGCAATAAACACACTACCTTCCAAGGCATACTCAACTTTTCCATCAAGGCCCCAGGCAATTGTTGTTATCAATCCATTTTTTGATTGTTGAATTGTTGAGCCTGTATTCATCAACATAAAGCAACCCGTGCCATAGGTATTTTTTGCCATGCCTGGCTCAAAACATGCCTGACCAAAAAGTGCTGCCTGCTGATCGCCAGCTACTCCGGCAATTGGTATCTCTATTCCGTTTGTTTGCCAAGATCCAAATAACGATGATGATGGCCTTACTTCAGGTAAAATTGATTTAGGGATTTGTAACTCCGTAAGAAGTTTATCATCCCATTTCAATTTTCTGATATTGTAAATCATTGTACGCGAGGCATTGGAATAATCGGTAACATGCGATTTACCATTTGTTAATTTCCAGATAAGCCAAGTATCAACCGTACCAAACGCAAGTTCACCCTTCTCTGCTTTCTGCCTGGCTCCTTCTACTTTATCAAGAATCCATTTAATTTTTGTTCCTGAAAAGTAAGAGTCAATAACAAGTCCGGTATTCTCTCGAACATAATCTGTTAGTCCTTTTGATTTTAATTCTTCACAAATGGCAGCCGTGCGTTTGTCTTGCCAGACGATGGCATTGTAAATCGGCTCGCCTGTTTTGCGGTCCCAAATAATAGTTGTCTCACGTTGATTGGTGATACCAATCGCTGCAATTGATTTATGATCGATCTTATTTTCAGAAATTAGTTTTTGAAGCACGCCAAATTGCGAACTCCAGATTTCTTCAGGATCATGTTCCACCCAACCTGGGTTAGGAAAAATCTGTTGAAACTCTTGTTGAGCAATACCCTTGATAGATCCTTTCTCATCAAATAAAACAGCTCGCGAACTTGTAGTTCCCTGATCGAGCGCGATGATGTATTTTGGTTGACTCATAAATGGCTGCTGGTTACTTGATGCTGGTCGTTAGACAAATTCTAATTACGAGTTGCTCTTATATTTCTAAAACATCATACCATAAAGTACTACCCCCAACACACTGCCGATTATTGGCCCCACAATGGGTATCCATGAATAACTCCAGTCCGATGATCCCTTACCATGAATAGGTAAAATGGCGTGCGCTATCCGAGGACCTAAATCACGCGCGGGGTTTATAGCAAAGCCTGTTGTGCCTCCCAACCCTAAGCCAATGGTAGTAATGAGTAATCCCACTACTAATGGTTTTAGTCCCTGTGTAAATTCGTTTGCCCCAATAAAAAGCAATCCAAAAATTAAAACAGTAGTTGCAATTATTTCACTGATCAAGTTGGAGGCACTGTTTCTTATGGCAGGGCCTGTTGCAAACACCGCTAACTTCGCTCCCGCATCCGTTGTTGTTTTCCAATGCGGAAGATAATGAAGCCAAACCAACACAGCACCGACAAACGCACCTCCTAACTGTGACAATATATACCCGAAAGCCATACTCCAATCAAAATCTCCATGAATAGCTAAGCCAATGGTAACGGCCGGATTTAAATGTGCTCCACTGAAATTACCCACTGCATAAATAGCGAACGTAACGGCCAGACCCCAGGCTATACAGATGGTAAGCCAACCTGCATTTTCAGATTTTGTCCCTTTCAATACAACACCGGCTACTACACCTTCCCCTATCAATATAAGCACTAGCGTTCCTAGAAATTCCGCGAGGTAAGCATTCATATTTTAAAATGATTAAGCGTACAATTTACTACGGAAGATGAACAAACAATGGCAGAGTTGCAAAAAAATAGACACTTACTGTACCCATAGCGGCATACAGAAGTCTAAAGAAAACTTCTTTACGTGAAAAGGTAAATCAATAGATTTTCTTAATCCTTAGCAAAGATCAGGCACCTTATACTATTAGGGCATATTAGTTTTTAGCCAATTGCTCTTTTCTGGTTTTAACCCGATCAAGAATAAAATTACCAATATCCTTTCCTTCTTTTATGCCGTTTTCACAAGCTGGTCGGTAGTGGATACCACCATACATTCTGCTAATCGCGGCTTCTTCGCTGGCCTTATAAAAAGAAGCAAAGCTTCTGGCGGTTAGGCCAAATTCCATTTCTGTTGAATCGGTGAAGGCAAACCCATCACCAAACAAATTAGTTAATGTAGCTGCCGATGCTGCCGAGATTACACTATGCCCACTGGAGTATTCTGGAAATGGTGGAGTCTGCAATGTGGGTACCCAATCTTCGTTTATATATTGATTGATGTAGGTTTCGGGTCTGATTAAGTTACTTCTGTATTTTTCATCCCAACAGGAGATAAATGCATCATGCAGAGCGATTGAAACCCGAGCATAGGCTTCCGCACTTTGCGCTAGATCACTCTTCTGCATATTACACACAACCCGAGTAATATTCATCCAATGACCACCTGGTGAAATCTTTTTAGTAGCAAACATTACATGGCCTTTTACATTCATCATAAAAGGATTGCAATCCCAGAAAAAAGTAAAGTCACGCTGCTCTGGAGTCATCTTATTGCCCATCTCATAAATTTCTATTGCCTCTTTATAAAATTGGCTATTCTTATCGGTAGAAAAAGGTGTTGGTGGTGCGGGTTTAAATTGCTGAGCAGAATCCAAAGCAAATGTTCTGATTTTATTCCAATGAGGTTCTACCGCATCCATGTAAGCGGGTGGTGTTGGCTTCCAGGTAGCTGGGTCATCTTGAATTGAATATTTAGGAAATGATCGTGATTGCTTGTAGTTGTCTCCCGCAGACCAAGCCATAACATGATCGGCCATTTGATTTCCATACGCTATCGAACGTTCAAAAATTTCATTCGGTATTCCCATATCCTTATACTCTTTCATTATCTGGGTATAGTAGTTATCCATTTTATCTTCTGAAAATACCAAGGTGCGGCCTACTTTAAACGCAGCTTGCACGGATGCTAATGGAAAGCAATACTCTTTTCCATCCTCAGGTTTAGGAAACTCTTTTAAATCGGTGAGTTGGCCAGCAAGACTTATATACTTCGAATCTTGTTTAATAGCAGTTTCGTAAGCAGCAATACTAGCATAGGCGTAAATACGCGCGGCCACAGGGGGTGAAAAAATATCATGCACAATAACATCTGTAATTTGCTTCAACGTACGATGCAGATATTCCGGATTCTGTGCCTTAGGTTTCCAATCTGTTTTTTGAGTAGAACAAGAAACATCAATTAGAATTAACAAAATGGAAAATACAATTATTATTTTTTTCATTCTACTTCTAGATACACTATTTATTGATCAAATTCAAATACCAAATATATCTTATGCTACGCTAATTTTCAATCGGCAAATAGATATCTGCTCTCCATTCTTTTTCATTTGATCCTAAATTTGGGTTATTGAAAAAAAACTCAATTGGTAATCCATTAAATTTATAGCCATTAGTTTTAGCATAATGTATTAAGTAGTACCAGCCCCTATCCGATGTAATATAATTTCCATGATATGTTGCTTTTAAAGCTTTTAAAGGCCCAATTTCTTTATATGTAATTTGTTCTACTTTTGGAAGGGAATCCCGTTTGATCACAGGGAAACAAAAGTCGTATTTCAACTCACCTATTTTATTATTCCATGAGATTAGTTTAACCAGTGGCGGCCCTTCCGCTGCTAATTTAAATTGGCCAATAAATGAAGTTATCCATTCAAAATTTTTCATCATACCATTGGCTTTGTCAATTTGGCTTGTCTCAATTGTGGTACACGCACAAAACATGGCAGGCAAATTGAACTCTCCTTCTATCTTGACTTTTGTAATCTTGAGATGTTCTCTAAGAATATTGTAAAATTCTGCAGAGACAGACCTGGCATCAAGTTCAATAGATTGGGTGCTAAATGGAACTAACAGCTTATTACTGAGAACATTCGCAGGTTCTGTTATTTGTATCATGACATTTGTGGTGGTGTCATTCAACATATTAAATCTCCAATTATAAATGTATGTCCTATTACTCTTAACTAGTATTTGTTTGAGAGAAAATACAGAGTCAACTTCTAAAATTTCACTATTACTTTGAGCTCTATTCCATATTCTTATAGTTTCAATAATATCGCCCGGTAAAGTCTTTGCTACAAAAGTCACCTTAAATTCAAAATCTCTAACGAATAAATACCAGGTCAAAACCAAAAGAACTATTACCGAGAGTAAACCATAAACACTTCTCATCTTTGCAATAGTTTATAAACTTGCGCATCGCCATCGTTAATAGTTGCCAGCAAAAACTTATGGCTATTAAAATCTATAATATTGAAATGTCTAACAGACTGGTTCATAAGATTTAACCCTATTGACTTTCCAAGCAAAATACTGTTTTCATTTTTGAACAAAGCCCCCCCAAATGATCCGTATCTTCCATTAAAAGGCTGAACTCCAAAATAATTTCCGCCAAGCAAAACCTCCTCTTGCCCATCTGCATCAAAATCGTACTTAATGAGCGCAAGTATAGGAGAAAATTGAAGATCGTCAGGGAACTGTATGAATTTAAACTTGTCATTCTCATTTTTGAGGTAACCTGATGCAAGAAGATCAACAGTAAAGACAACAGACTTATTTAATTGATCTTCCGTAAAAATCTCATTAATAGTTTTGCCCGCAAAGGATTCATAACTCGTGAATTTCTTGCGGAGACTAACAATTTGACCCGCTAACATATCAAATGAATCAAATGGGTAATAATTACGATTTTTTTCAATCGCAATGATTGTTTCGGATTGCCCGTTAGCATCAAAGTCATTATAATACATCTTCATTGGATAATCTCTTGAGGCCTTAAATTTTGAATTGAGTCCCCAGTTGCCAAGCAGGTAATCATGATCTCCATCCCCATCTACATCAAACTCAATAATAGATTGCCAAAGCCCATCCATCTTTTCAGTAAGAACAGATTGCTTTGTAAATATCCCTTTTTCGTTCTTTAAAAAAAGTGGTTCCATCCATTCTCCCACAATAATAAGATCCTCTTGACCATCTTTGTTATAATCATCCCAAATGGCATCGGTTACCATGCCAATATTATCGAATAGATCTTGTTGTACAGGGGTAAACGTACCTTTATCATTCCTCAATAAATATGACTTTGGAATTTTACCGAAATCGTTTGACACAGATTCATTACCCACAAATAAATCTTTATCTCCATCCCCATCGAAATCAAATGATTTTACGCAAGAAGCATTCTCGTAATAGTTCGCTATCTCGACCAAGGAAAAACTATCACCAGTGGTTTTGAAATAACTATCAAGCAATGGCCTTGATTTGTTATAGAAATCAGCCCCTCCAGTACCAATAAAAAGATCATTCTTGCCATCTTGGTTAAAGTCTTCAATAACTGCATCCACATCCTCTTTGATTGAATCGCTTTGAATGGACGGAATGAATGTCTGCCTAAATCCAGTATCCGTCTGCATAAAAAAACAGTTCGAAATTCTCTTTGAACCACCAAAAAAAATATCTTGTTTACCATCATTATTCAAGTCTCCGACAGCCGTTGCAGGGCCCTTATCTGATTGCTGATAAGGCAAAAGTTTTAGTCTATCAAAGTCTGTATAGTTATCTTCCTTATGCTTAAAATTAATACCTAATGCCTTTGCATCAACAGACTCAAAAATAGGATCATTGTGTTTTGTTGATGTTTTATATTTAGAAATTGATTTTTGATTATATGAAATACGAAGGGTTTGATTAGTCTTAACTTGACTTAGTCTTTCTGCTGAACCATTGGGCCACACAATAACAATAGAATCTACTATTCCCTCGTTGCCGAATCCAAAATGCAATATGGGTTCCGAAGATGCCTGAAACCCTCTCACTGCATATAATTCTTTGTATTGTAACACATTATTTTTATAAACCAAAACACGAGATCCTATGCCAAATTCATTTTCCTTACTATAATTCAACTTAATCTTAAGATAATTCGAAAACTCATTCGCTTTATTAATATAAATACTTGGTTTACTATCAACATTATTAATCACTATATCCAAATCACCGTCATTATCTAAGTCGCCAAAGGCAGTGGCCGTAGAACAGCTTTTTTCAGCAGGTAACCACGTTTTGGATTTATCTTCAAAAGAATAATTGCCAGAGCCCTTAAAGATATAGTTTTCAATTATTCCAGAAGGCATCAACGAGAAAGCCTTTTTATCTGCCAACTTTGTTACTCCCATCTTATTTACAATCTGCTCACTAGAGACAAATTTTATATAATCTAAATCATTCGGCCTGTTTGGTATCCCATTGGAAATAAATAAATCTTGATTTCCATCTTGATCAAAATCAGCAAATAGCGCACTCCAACTCCAATCGGTGGCTGCAATATTACTCATCAGGCCAATCTCAGCGAAGGTTCCATTACCTTGATTGATTTGTAGCATGTTGCGACCAAATTGGTAGTAGTACCCATACTGATCAGTTCGTAATTTCAGAGTCTGAATGCCTTCGTCACCATCAGATCGTTTCAAAATCATTTCATCTTCTGGCAACATATCCAAACTAATTAAGTCCGGATATCCATCATGATTTATATCAGAAACATCGTTCCCCATTGAAAATCTGCTTGTTTGAGTAAAGGATTTCCTGAGCTGTTCGCTAAAAGTCCCATCTCTGTTATTCATATACAAGTAATCATCTTCGTGAAAGTCATTACCCACATAAATATCAGGGTAGCCATCCAAGTTAAAATCAGCAATTGAAATTCCTAAGCCATATCCATTAATGCCTCCAAAAATTTTCGCTACTTCACTTACGTCTACAAATTTACCTCCATCATTTCGGAGGAGCTTATCACCTGTTTCATAGGTTCTCACATTCCTTAAACCTGCATTACCAAATGATCCGGGAGTATGAACAGCGTGATTTAATAAATATATATCAAGATCGCCATCCAGATCATAGTCTAAAAAGGAAGCAGTAGAGCTATACGTTTCAAAATCCAATCCGTATTCCTCCGCTCTTTCGGTAAATGTATTATTGCCGTTATTAATAAATAATTCATTATGCCCTTTTAGATTTTTTAAACCAACAACAGCACAAACATAGATATCTAACAGCCCATCCCCATTTACATCTCCCATCACGCTTCCTGTATTCCATGTGCTTTTACCTTCCACACCAGCTGTCTTCGAGATGTCTTCAAATTTTAGTCCTCCTTTATTTAGGAATAGTTTATTTTTAACTTGATTTCCGGAGAAAAAAAGGTCAGGATATTCATCACCATTTATGTCTCCAATAGCCAAGCCTCCTCCATTGTAGAAATACAGATAATCAATAATATTGAAATCTTCTGTTGGGGTTAAACTATTTTCAAAAGTTATTCCAGAATCAGTAGTATCAAGCTTTTGAAATAACTTTCCATCATTACACGATGTCAAAAAGAGAAAAAAAACAAAAATTACGGTAACCCTCCAGCCAATCCTATCCATCATATAATTTTAACGCTATTTTGTTTTGTATTCGAAAACTTTGGGCTCTTCATTATTAATAGCCGCAAACAAATACCTTTTTCCATTTTTATCAGAAATAGTCATTAAGTGTCGCACTTCATTACGAACAAAAAAACCACTCACTGAATAATCCTGCCATTTGAATCCGAGCTTACCGTCTCCAAGAAGAACATGTCCGTAACTAGCATCTTGTCGGGAAAATTGAGGCTTAAATCCATAATTATTACCTCCCATTACCAAATCCATAAACCCATCACTATTGACATCTGTACAGTCAATGCTATAAACACATGACCACTGCACTTGATCTGGTAATTTAGATATAGTAAATCTTCCATTCCCTTCATTTACTGCTATTACTGATTCCGAAGTATTTACAACTTTTATTAACGAATTCTTTACAATTTCAGGCTTGAATAATTCTTCAATAGTTCTTCTAGCATAGTCTGACGCTTTTAAATTTTTCTTTTTAAGATTCGGTAATTGAGCCATTAACTCTTTTCTCATGTGTATTGGGTAATCACCTTCATTATAATGTGAGGTTATTATTTGCTCTATAGTTCCATTTTCATCAAAATCATTAATCCATAATTTAATTGGATTATTCTTAGTTGCCACGTATGGTATATTTAGTCCTCTATTTCCAAGAATTAAATCTTGATCTCCATCATTATCGATATCTGATGACTCAATAACCTTCCACCAACCGTATAATGAATCAAGACTGCTATTAAATTTATTTAGATCTTTCCCAGAGTTTTTTAAGATTAAAGGAGCACCCCATTCTGACACGGTGATTAAATCCATCTTATTATCATTATCAATATCCAACCATTTAGCATCCGTAATCATCCCAGCAAACTTCAATTCATAGGCATATCGTTCTGTTACATCAGAAAATATTCCCTTTCCATTATTCATTAAAAGCAAATGTTGTGGATTTACTCCAAATACACCAGGCACACTTCTAGAGCCAATGAATAAATCTACATCACCATCACCATCAAAATCATTGGGTGCAATAACTGAAATATTGGTTTTAAGGTTTGGCAACTTAACTTCAGATTTTGAAAAATTTCCTTTTCCATCATTTAAATATAAGCGGGCCTGATACAACTCCTTATCTTGCACAATATTGCCCCCAGAGCCAACGACCAAATCTAAATCACCATCACTATCTGAGTCAAGGAATGCAGCAGCCGTGTCTTCCAGATTGGCATCAGCAATAAAGCAATTACTCGATTTAGCTAAAAAATTACCACTAGGTTGCATCAAATAAATCATACCTGGTTGGCCTTTGGCGCCTCCAACAAAAATATCTTCGTTTCTGTCCATATTAATGTCTCCACTTGCTAAAGCTGGTCCTTCTCTAGACACCTGAGCATTAATAAGGCGCTCTTGATCAAAGTCATCAAAATTGTCTTCCAAATGACTTTCAATTTTTACATTTAATAAATTAAATAGTTTCGAACTCACCTCCTTTTTGCTTTGAGTTTTCCATTCAACTGCAGCATCTTGAGATAAAACAATTCTTTGGTCTGATTTCAATTTTTTCAAAATGGTTACTTTGTTATCAGGCCAAAGCACCCGCACGGAATCAACAATTTCATGTTCTCCCACTCCTATAGTCATAATGTAGTCCATAGAGGATTGAAAACCTCTGGAGGGCATCTGTTCTTGCATTAGTGTACTTCCGTTGATAAATACTTTAATCGAAGCTCCGATTGCAAAAGTGTTCCCCTTTTTACCCTCTAGTTGAAATTGAAGATAGTGATTATTGGTTTTTTGTCTACTCAGATTCTCAAAAACAAAAGCTTCCATGTTTACATTATTAACAACCAAATCCAAATCTCCATCTCCATCTAAATCACCATACGCACATCCATTCGAAAAACTAGGAATACTCAGACCCCATTCTTTCGTTGTATTTTTAAACGTTAAGTCTTTATTGTTTTTATAAGCATAGTTGGATAATGGCACAACCGGCATCTTATCTATTATGAAGCTTATTTCTTTCTTTTCACCCGTCAATACAGTATTTTGGATAACCTCATTTGCGAAGAAATCCACAAAATCAATATCTGTCAAATCATGCATTATCCCATTAGTGACATATATATCTTTGTAACCATCATTGTCCATATCAAAGATTAATCCGGACCAACTCCAATCAGTTTTTGCGACCCCGCTATAATAAGCAATTTCAGAAAATGTATTATTTCCATTGTTTAATTGCAAAGTGTTCTGAATATATTGTTGATAAAAATCTCTACCCTGTTTCAGCTTGAAAACATCGTAGTCTTCAAATTCCATAACACTTTTAATTCTCTCCTCTTTTTCAGGCATCATGTCAGTAATAAAAATATCATTAAGCCCATCATTATTTATATCCGCCATATCGACACCCATAGCAGAAAGACATAAGTGAGATGTCCATTTTTCTATCTCTTCCGAGAAAGTACCGTCCCTTTGATTAATATATAAATAATCTCTTTCATAGAAATCATTAGTAACATAAATATCTGGGTAAGTATCATCATTAATGTCGCATACAAAAACTCCAAGACCAAAACCTATTAAACTGCCGTAAATACCTGCCTGCTCACTTACATCTACAAATTTTCCATTATCGTTTCTCAGCAAAACGTCACCCACACCTCTAAATATTTCAGGAACATTCTTCCACTCACTCGCTCTTTTATCACGATCAGCTGCATACCCTAGTCCACTAACAGGAATATTACTATTATTTAGAAGATATGCATCGAGGTCTCCATCTTTATCGTAATCAAAAAAAGTGGCGTGAGTAGAAAATCCACTTTTTGCCAAATTATATTCCTTAGCACTTTCTGTAAAAGTCAAGTCTCCATTGTTTAAATAAAGGTCATTCTCGTGATTATTGCCCTCCAAATTTCCAGCGTTGCTAACATAAATATCCAGATAACCATCACTGTTCACATCCACCATTAATACCCCTGTAGACCAGGGCTTGACCCCACCTACTCGGGCCGAATCAGTAATATCTTCAAACTTTAGATTGCCTTTATTAAGATATAGATGATTTTTCTTCATGTTGGCGGTAAAGAAGATGTCTGGTAATCCATCATTGTTTATATCCCCAATCGCTACCCCTCCACCATTGTAAAAATTTCTATATTTAAAAATATTGAAGTTCTTTTGATTCTCTATTTCATTAATGAATGAAATACCGGTTTGATCGGATGAAAGCCTTTTAAAAAGTTCTGTTTCAGTAACCTCATTAGGTTTTTCAAGTACTTTATCGTTATTCACTGTACAACAGTATAAGAGAAGGGCTAAAAATAAATATAAAAATAATCTATGCATTTTCATCTGATATATTCTTTCTTTAAAAGCACTGGCCTGTCGTTATTCATAGTTACTAAGTAAAAAACTTCACCTCTAATGATAAGTCTCTTAATGTCTCGGGCCGCACCTGCAATATCAAAATTCTGTATTGATTTTTCAGTAAAAAAGCCAGATTGATCATTAAGCATTAACACCCCGTGCGAAGCATCTAATCGTCCAAGCTGGGTGCTTATTTCATAGTTATTCCCCACCATCAGTACATCCAAATATCCATCAAGATTAAAGTCATCAATCGCAATAGCATTGACCGATGACTGTTGAGCTGTTGAAGGGAGATTTCTTTTCTTGAAGTTGTTTAGCCCAACATTTTCAAAATAACATGTGCTTAATATTTTGGCCTCCTTTTTAATAGAACTATTCAATTTATCTTCTTCAAAGACATCTTTAATTTCAGCTTTAGCAAATTCACGATATGTTTGATATTTCTTCTTAATGAATGGCATTTGTCTAGCTAACTCATCTTTAGAAGATAAGAATGTCTCTTTATTCTGATAATAGTAAGTAATCAATGTTTCAGTATTACCATTATTATCAAAATCATTTCTATATAATTTTACTGGCTGCTGCTCAGAGGCTGTCAACCGAGAATTAAGGCCCCAGTTTCCTGCTACGAAATCCAAGTCACCGTCTTTATCAAAGTCAGCAACGCCAATTGATTTCCACCAACCTTCGGTTTCTGGGAGTACCTTGTAACTAAAAGATTTGCCATTATTTAGAAATAGTGTTATAGGCATCCACGCACCAACGACTAGTATATCACTAAAGCCGTTGTTATCAAAATCAGCAACTACAGCGTCCGTTATTAAACCAACATTTTGGAAATCTTTGCTAAATGATTCACTAATGTCTTCAAAATGACCATTTCCATCATTTCTAAAAATGTAGTTTTTAGAATTTTCACCAAAATGTCTGGGAAGTGCGTTTGAGCATATCAAAACATCAATATCACCATCGTTTTCAATATCAATACCTTTTACAACCGATGCATTAATAGCAACACCTTCAAATTCTGATTCATCATATGAAAATCGGCCTGATTCCTGTAAGTACAACCTTGGCTTTAATGGAGTACCCTCTGTAAATTCGTTACCTCCAGAAACAATCAATAAATCAATATCCGAATCTTTATCAGCATCAAAAAAAATGTGATCGACATCTTCAGCTTTAGCATCTAATGAGAATAATTCATTTTGTTCACTTATGAATTGACCATTTTTGTTCTGGATGAAAAGTTCGCTTGCCTGCATTTTAGCCCCTCCAATAAAAATATCAGCTAGCGAGTCGCCATTTACATCTAAAATAGTGACTCTCGGCCCTTCATTACTTAAAGCAAAGGGTACTAATGGGTCTCTATCAAAGTCTAAGGTGGTTTCTTCGTTATGGATAAAATCAATTGAAAAATTGGTATTAGTCAAGTATTTTATCTCTCTCTCTTTGGGGTTACTTTTGTTAAAACTTGCATTTTTAGATTCGAGTAATAAAATCTGGTTGGCATCAACCTTTCGCAATGTCTGGCTTGATGAATTTGGCCAAACAACTTTAATTGAATCAACGAACTTATGATCAGCTAACCCAAAGACTATATCCGTTGGGGCAGTTGATAAATATGACTTAACAGGGAAATTCTCATCATACATATACAAGTCGCCTGCAAAAACTTCCACCTTTACGCCTATTCCAAAATGATTGCTCTTAGGACCTCTAAATCTAAAGGTTAGATAATTTTTATCCTTTTTATTGTTAGTTTGATTCTCAAATACAAATGCTGTTTGATTAATATTATTAACTATAATATCTAAATCACCATCATTATCTAAATCAGCCGATGCCCCACCATTACTAAAAGATTTTGTCTTCTCAAACCACTCGTTGGAGACATCTGTGAATGAAGTATTTCTATTGTTTTTAAATGAATAATTTTCTGTCTTTTTTTCAGGAATATGCATACTTATTTCAAGAGGCTGCCCTCTGCCTGCTTTACCCAATTCTTTTTGAATCAAATCCTGGGATATGAAATTAATGTAATCCATATCATTAGTAGCCCCTAGTACACCATTCGTGATATATATGTCTCTATATCCATCCATATCATAGTCTTCTAACAAAACTCCCCACGACCATTCCGTTGCAGCAATACCAGCCTGAAAGGCAACCTCACTAAAAATTTGCTTTCCTCTATTTAAATGCAATGTATTTTGCATAAACTGAGGAGAGTAACCATTTTTCAAAAAACGATTATACAATGGATACCCATCCTCTAACCCCGATGATTTTAACGTCACTAAATCGCTAGGTAACATATCGAGACTAAGGATATCAGGTAATCCATCGTTATTCATATCAGCAATTGAGTTGCCCATTGAGTAATGTGATGTGTGGCCTAATCTAGTAGCATCCTTTGAATTTAATTCAGTAAATGTTTTGTTCCCATTGTTCTGATATAAATAATCATTCTCAAAAAAATCATTACCCACATAAATATCAGGATAACCATCCTTATTTAAATCTCCAATTGAAACCCCCAAACCATATCCCATTTTTCCTTGAAAAATACCTGCCTCTTTAGATACATCAATAAATTTATTGTTAGAATTTTCAAAAAGCCTGTCTCCAGAAAGTGAATCAACAACTACTCGGTTTTCACCTTGCCCATAGGAATTATTAGGGTGCACTGAATGACAAAGTAGATACATATCTAAATCGTCATCTAAGTCATAATCAAAAAAAACTGCTTGTGTAGAGAAAGCTATGATATCAAGACCATACTCATGTGCTGATTCTTTAAAAAAAGGCACATTATTTTCATTCAGACCTTGATTTACAAATAATAAATTTGAGCCTTTAATAGTTTTATAGTTTCCAACTTTGCAAACGTAAATATCCAACAAGCCATCATTATTTATATCCACGTATGTTACACCAGTCGTCCAGCCGGTGGAATTTTCTATTCCTGACTTTTTTGTAACATCTTCAAATTTTAATTGTCCTTTGTTTAAATAAAAATGATCCGCTCCTTGGTTGCTTGTAAAGTAAACATCGATTAATCCATCATTATTAAAATCGGCTACTAAGACACCAGCTCCATTATAATAATACAAATACGTAAATATATTGAGATCTTCGGTTGGCTTTATCTCATTGACAAACTCAATCCCAGAGAGAGATGGAGGCAGCATTTTAAATTTTTTTTCAGGCTCTTGGCATGAAAGTGCTAGTCCTATTAAGCAAATGAATAGACCCTTTCTTAAATAATCTATCATTATTAATCCCTTCATTTAACTATAAATAAAATATCCAGGCTTTGAATTTCTGTTAAAAAAAGGAATAAAAAAAAGAGGGATTATGTCCCCCTTTTTCTCAAACCAATTAATTAAAATTAATAACCTGGATTTTGAACCAAATTAGGATTTGTTAATAAAGCGCTAGAAGGAATAGGGAAAAGATTGGTATGATCATCACCACCCTCTGCACTTGGCATAAACTCTTTAGGAGCGTTATACTTTCCAAAGCGAATCATATCATTTCTTCTCCAGCCTTCTGTATACAATTCTCTACCTCTTTCATCAAGCATCACTGCCTCGTTGAGAGAAGCCAATGGAGGAGTGTTAGCTCTAAGTGCTCTTAACTCATTCACTTCTGCTAATGCATTTGCATTCTGTCCCAATCTTAGCATTGCTTCTGCTCTCATTAGATGAGCATCACCAAATCTAGCCATCACAACTCCAGAAGTGAAGCCCCCATTAACCGGAGAATACTTCAAAAGTCTCATACCTGTTACTTCTGTATTACCCACTAAGCCTGGAAAAGTTTTAGTAAACACAAGGGGTTGACCTGTTCTGTTTTTTAGCGCGACAGCAGACCCATCCTTATACCCATACATCTGCCCTACCTGGAACCCAAAGCCAAAGCCATAATTTGTACCATTAGTTGAAGCTAGTGTTTGAGTATAGCCCCTTCTTTCTTCTTGACCCAGACCTACTGAATTGTCATTTGATGGGCCTTCAAATTTATCGTAAAACTCAGCCAAAGTAGAGAAACCATTCCATCCACCACCTGTGTTATCTGGATGCACTTGGTTATAGTGTAACCCGTTCCACATTCTATTACCAGAGCCAGCCGCAGCACTCCAAATTACATCAGTATTAGTAAATGTGGGTCCATGAAAAATTTCGAAGTAGTTGCCAACCAATGCATATCCACTAGCTTCAATTTGGTTGACTAAATTAATAACATCTTGCAAATCATTGACTCCGTAGGATCCCTTATAAACCGCAGCATTCAACTTAACTTTTGCGAGAAAAAATCTTGCAGTGGACTTTACAGGTCTGTTTTTATCACTAGAAGTTGGACTACCGTCAGGAAGATCAGCAATAGCGTCACTTAAATCTTGCACTATCATATCGTATGATTCACTTCGTGTCATTACTGAAGGAAGCACATCAGGACCATCAGCCGGATTTCTAAATGGCTGCTGACCCCAGAAATCCATTACAATCCACATGTTATAAGCTCGCGCAAATTTTGCTTCTGCAAGTTCTAAGGGTGTTTCTGTAGTAGTTTTCGAATCAATAATCTCGGTGCATCTTAAAACCGCACTGTTTTTACCATTCCAAACGTTAAGAATTTGAGTATGCGTTGGGCCATAAGTATGCACATGCAACGTTCTCCATACTCCATTGTCGCCCCAGTCTGTTCCTCTCGTTGGGACTACTAGCTCATCGGTAGTAACTTCAGTCAATGCATAAAGATTGTCCTGAGGCTCTGCCTCACTTTTGATATTGTTATAAATTGTTGTTAGTTGAGCTGACGGATTTTCAACTCCATTAAATATTGCCGATTCACCTTTTGTAAAAAAGGAGTCACTTTCTTCAATATCTAAACTACAGGCAGTCATAATGACTCCTAACATGCTGAGTGAAATCCATGTCCCACTCATTGCTCTTTTATTTTTTTTCATCATGAGTTTCATTATAAAAATGATTTCAATTAAAATGATACATTCAAACCTATGGTAAACGTGCGTGGTCTTGGGTATGATGCGTAATCAATACCAGCCGTTGGTAATCCATTAAGCAAATCAGAACTTGCTGGACTATTACTCACTTCAGGATCCAGCCCACTATAATTTGTAATAACGAATATGTTTTGTCCAGTGACATAGAATCTCAATTTCTTAATCGCCTTCATTTCTTTTAACGGAAGAGTGTATCCGACTGTAAAATTTTGCATCCTAAAAAAGTCACCTTTTTCTAAAAACCGAGTAGAAACTGCTGCTTCCGCGGTTCCTGCTTCTCCACTTGTCAATACATTTTTAGTAACATTTCTGGCGTTATTAATTGAACCAGCAATAAAGAAAGCATTTGCTGTGTTATTGTAAACATATTGTCCAAACTGTCCAGTGAAATAAGTATTAAAATCAAATGCTTTGTATGTAGCATTTAATGATAACCCCATATTCCATGTTGGCAAAGCAGATTTCCCAATAAACACCTGATTGTCACCGATTGGTTGGCCATTGGTGTCAAATCCCTGAAACTCTCTGAGGTGATAAGAAAATAGTGGATACCCCCCCGCCAGCCGCTGAGCATACGCTCCTGATAATCCTTGACCATAAATTGTACCAGCATCCAAAGCTCCTGTAAATCCACTGAGCATGTTTTTATTGTGAGAGATATTTCCACTGATTGTGAATGTGGCATCGTCCTTGTCAATAGCCGCATAGGAAAGTGATAACTCCCAACCTTTATTTTCAACAGTAGCATCCAAATTTTGGAAATATGTAGGAGATTGAGCAGGTTGGGCAGAGTTTCCTTTTAGCAATAAGTCCGTTGTCCTTTTCAAATATAAGTCAACCGTACCCGTAAGTTTATCACCGAAAATCCCAAAATCAATACCCGCTCCAGCTGTGCTGGTTTGTTCCCACTTTAAGTCAGGATTAGAGAACCCTGTAACTACAGCACCCGTCTTAAAGATTTCGCGATTGTCTCCAATCGAAGTATCGCCATGTCTCGTTCTTCGAGTAAATTCTCCATATCCCAAACCATCTTGATTACCTACGATACCATATCCAACTCTAAGTTTCAATGTACTAAACACATCAGGAGCAAAATCTTCGTCATGAATTTTCCAGGCTACGGCTCCCGAAGGAAATACACCATACTTATTGTTTGGTCCGAACTTTGACGAGCCATCTACTCTAACAGTTGCAGTGACTAAATATTTATCAGCAATTGTAAAATTACCTCTACCAAAATATGACTGTAAAAAATCAGTTTGATCATAATAGTTTCCTGCCATTGCAAGAACCGAAGTTCCTGTCGGTTTAGTTAAATTCATTTGCGCTGTAGCTCCATTTTCTATACCACTTACAAAACCACCAGGATTGCCTGAGTTATCAATACTTGGGGTAAATCCAAAGTTATTGACAATTGGAAATGCACCTTTTGTGGCATTATAAGCTGCATCGTAAGAATCTCTTAGTTGAGATTCCATATTACCAAAGTCAGAGTCAGAAAATCCTTTCGCGCTAGCCCAGTTCCATTGATTATGGAAACTCTGGTAAGAGTATCCACCAACAGCTTCAATATTTACAATACCTACTTTTTTGGTATAATTCAATGTTAACTCAACAAGGTTATTAATGTTTTTATTTTCATTCAATTGACCTTGACCAAAACCAAATAGGTTATTACCGGCATTGATAGATTTTGGGGAAAGAAGTGTGACCCGATCACCATTAGACCAATCCAACCCGTATGTAGCTTTCACGCTAAGGGAATTTGTCAATTTATATGCAGCCGATAAATTATTCAAAAATCTATTTGTTACACCAGTGCTTTTGTAGTATTTCAACATATTGGCAGGACTCCTTTGACCTCCAGTATTAAAGTCAGGATCAGTTGGCCATGTGGGGTTTGCAGAATATGCCGCTCCAAGAATATCACCTTGGAATCCGGCACTCCCTGTAACTGCCGGATCTTCTCTATTCACATTTGAAAAGGTCGAGTTTAAGTCAAGTCTAAGTTTGCCACTAAGAAAAGACTTATTTGCATTTAAACGACCGGTAAATCGCTTCATTGAAGAATTTTCCAAAATTCCGTTTTGATCGTCATAAGACATTGATGCCCTCATTGAGCCTGTCTTAAAGGCTTTCGAATATGCTAGATTTTGAGTTGCAGAAACTGAAGTTCTTAATATATAATCCTGCCAGTCGGTCTTTGCTCCGAAATTTTGTGCAACCGGATCACCTCCATATTGCGAAACTCCAGCAAGAAATTCGGTTGGGCTAAGTAGGTCAAAAGTTTTGCGGGACTTAGAAATACTAACACTAGAAGCGAATTCTAAAAGACCTTTATTTGATTTACCGCTTTTAGTCGTAATAATCACAACGCCATTTGCTCCTCTTGAACCATAGATAGCTGTTGCAGAAGCATCTTTAAGTATGCTCATGCTCTCAATATCACCTGGATTTATAAAGTTAAGTGGATTTGTATCCTGCTGTGTACCAAAACCGACATTGGCGGCAGAAGGTTGAGTACCACCAGCTAAGGGAACGCCATCAACAACAAATAATGGGTTATTATTTGATCGAATAGAACTCGTTCCTCTAATTCTCAATTGAACTCCTGCACCAGGGGCACCGCTGGTTGAAACCATTTGAACACCTGCTGTTTTTCCTTGAATTAGCTGCTCAGGTGATGAGATTAGACCCCCATTAAAATCCTTTGAGCTTACCGCAGCAACCGCGCCAGTAGCATCTTTAACCTTAGTCTCACCATAGCCGATAACGACAACCTCGGAAAGTGAAGTTACATTAGGCTCAAGAGTTACATTGATGGAACTCTGGGATCGTACCTCGATTTCTTGAGTAGAATATCCAATAAAAGAAAAAACTAGAGTTGAATTAGACCCAACACTCATTTTAAAACTTCCATTAGAGTCAGTAACTGAGCCATTGCTAGTTCCTTTTTCCAAAATATTTACACCGGGAATTCCTGAGCCATCATCGGCTCCCGTCACCTTACCTGAAACGGATTGCTGGGCGAAACTCACAAGAGTTCCGAAAACCAGTAACACCGCCAGATACCTGCGAACAAACAGATACAAATTGGTCATACGTAATTGTTTAGGGTTTAATTGTTGTTATTAAGAGAACTTCGAAATCAAATTTGTTAATTGCAATGAATTAACATGACTTCGCAACTCAATATTACCTTGTTTTTAGCAGTTCTCTTATCCAAAAAGAGTTTTAGTTCAATAAAATCTACGGAAACGGTTTCGCAAACGTTTGCGATAATGTCTTTTATTATTTTTTCATTAAAAAATCAACTTTCCTATGAAATTTAATCAGGTAACGATTAAAGATATTGCCCGCGAATTAGGCATCTCACCTTCTACCGTTTCACGAGCTTTAAAGGATCATCCTGATATTAGCGTGGCTACAAAAAAAGCCGTTAATGAACTTGCTGAAAAGCTCAACTATCAACCAAACATTGTTGCCTTAAATCTTCGTCAGAAAAAGACAAATACCATTGGCGTAATCATACCTGAAATTGTTCACTTCTTCTTCTCAACAGTGATAAGCGGCATCGAAGATGTTGCCTATACTGCAGGCTACAACGTTATTCTGGCTCAATCAAATGAATCGTATCAGCGTGAGATTACCGATATGAAAGCGCTATTCAATAGCCGGGTTGATGGCATGCTCCTTTCTATTTCTCGCGAGACAACCAATTTCGATCACATCGAATCCATTATCTCTAAAGGCGTGCCCATTGTGTTTTACGATCGGATGTACAACAGCCCGAACAGCAGTAAAGTAATTGTTGATGATTATGCAGGTGCGAAAGAAGCTGTAAATCACTTGATTGAACAAGGATGCAAAAGAATTGCCCACATCAATGGCTCTCCTAATCTTATCATAAGCATTGATCGCTTTCGCGGATATACAGAGGCATTGGAAGAAAATAAAATTGAAGTAAAAGAAGAGTTAATCGTTAACTGCCCCTCAGGAACATTTGAAGAAGGTAAGCGTGCTACAAATAAATTGCTGGCGCTGAAAACAATTCCTGATGCAATTTTTGCCGGTAATGATCCCATGGCAATGGGTGCCATGATGGCCATTAAAGAAAAAGGGCTGAGGATACCCCAGGATGTAGCCATTGTTGGATTCAGTAACTGGTTCTTTGGCGAGTTGATGGAGCCTTCTTTGACTACCGTTGACCAACCTGGCTTTGAAATGGGACAAGAAGCTGCCCGTCTGCTAATTCGGCAGATTGAAGTTAAGGACAAGGACGATGATTTTGATCCACAACCGGAAACCAAAATCTTAAAGACTAAACTTGTAATAAGAAACTCTTCCCTGAAAAAGGGCGCAAAAAAATAGCGCAAACGTTCCCAATGCTTTGAAGTTTGATGGATAGTTTGAATTCGGCTGATTTACGTTTTACTTTAGCCGCTTAACATTTCTTGATGAGCACTACCATTAACTCAGTCACCAGCAAAAGTCTGGGAACACTTTCTTCATTCAAAAAGGGTGCAGACGGTATTTCGGGAATTACTTCCCAAGGTAATTTCAAGGTCACTCTTTATTCAGATTCTATTTTCAGAATCGCAATCTCGCAAGCGGAACACTTTGAAAGTCTCTCTTATGCCGTTGTCGCTAACCCGGCAGCAATAGCCTTTGAAATAATGGAGAGCGACTCTATGCTCGAAATTAAAACCAGCACTACCCTGCTCACTATTTCAAAACATCCGGTTCGGTTTTCCTTTAAGACATTGGATGGAAGAATTATTAATGAAGACGAAACTTTTGGCACGTCTTGGATTGGTGATCAGGTAACTACGTATAAGAAGCTTCAACCTCATGAGCGATTTATCGGTCTCGGTGAAAAGACGGGTGGGCTTGACAGACGCGGCCATGCATTTCAAAACTGGACAACCGATGCCTATGGATATGGCAACGGTACCGATCCGCTTTATTGCTCAACGCCATTTTATATAGGCATTCACAATCATCTTGCTTACGGAATATTTTTCGACAACACCCATAAAACGTTTTTTAATTTCGGGGCTTCCAACAATCGGTACTCAAGTTTCTCGGCCGATGCCGGAGAAATGAATTACTATTTCATGAATGGAAATTCGGTAGCTGAAATCATAAAACAATACACGCATTTAACAGGCCGCATGGAGATGCCACCCATTTGGAGTATTGGGTATCAACAATGTCGTTATAGTTATTATCCCGATAAGGAAGTTTATTCATTAGCAAAAACCTTTCGTGAGAAAGACATACCTGCCGATGTGATTGTACTCGATATCCATTACATGGATAAGTATAAAATCTTTACGTGGGATCCTAAAAACTTTCCTGATCCGAAAGGATTGATTCAACACCTGCGCGATCAAGGGTTTCATATTGTAATCATGTGCGACCCGGGTATTAAAGTAGAACCGGGTTATGAAACGTATGATGATGGAATAAAAAAAGATGTCTTTATTAAATATCCTGATGGAGAAAACTATCAAGGCCAAGTGTGGCCAGGCTGGTGCCACTTCCCTGATTTCACAAATCCTGAAACCCGTGCCTGGTGGGGAAGCAAATTTAAAGATTATGTAAATCTTGGTGTGGATGGATTTTGGAATGATATGAATGAAGTTGCTACCTGGGGCAATTCTCTTCCTGAGAATCTTGAACTTAGCTTTGAAGGTAATAAAGCCACTACACGCAGAGGTCGAAATCTATTTGGATTTCAGATGGCACGAAGTACTTACGAAGGCACAAAGAAATTATTAAAAGGAAAACGACCTTTTAACCTCACGCGTTCTGGCTTCTCAGGTATTCAGCGATACGCTGCTGTTTGGACGGGCGATAATGTTTCTTATGATGAGCACATGCTATTAGGTGTGCGATTGGTAAATAGCATGGGGCTTACCGGTATTGCCTTTGCGGGATACGATGCCGGTGGCTTTGTAGGCGATGCCAATACAAAACTTTTTGCGCGTTGGATTTCTATTGCCTCGCTCTCGCCATTCTTCCGCGCGCATACAATGATTAACACGCGCGATAGCGAACCATGGTCGTATGGCGAAGAAGTAGAAAGCATTTGCAGAAACTATATTAAGTTTCGCTATCAGTTAATGCCTTACATCTATTCTCTTTTTTACGATGCTTCAAAAACAGGGATGCCCGTTCAACGTTCATTAGCCATTAACTACACACACGATCATCGTGTTTATGATGGTAAATACTACAATCAGTATTTATTTGGTCCCAGCATTTTGGTAGCGCCTGTAGAAAGCAACAAGGAACTTCTTAAAATATTTTTCCCGGAAGGTGAATGGTACGATGTTTATACCGGCACTTTATGGCAAGGCAATCAGGAAACAATTGTTGAGTCTCCTATTCACAAACTTCCTGTATTTATAAAAGCTGGAAGTGTTTTACCTATGCAGGCTGCTGCAGCAAACACTGGTATCAAACAAGAAGAATTAATTCTACACATCTATTGCGGAAAGGACTCGAGTGAGTTTTTACTTTATATGGATGATGGCGAAACGTTTGATTATCAAAACGGAAACTCAGCCACGCGAACTATTCAAATGTTTGGTACTCAGAATAAAGTTATTATTTCCAAAAGTGAAGGCGATTTCAAATCATCATACAAAAAAATAAAGTTTGTGTTGCATGGTTCTGATGTTGATTCATTGTCAATCAATGGAAGTAATTTAAGGTTAACTCATCACGTTCATTCTTTCTTTGCTCCACTTGAAAAATATGATCCTATAAATGAGCCGGATTCTATGGGTGAAGAAAATGTAAAAATCGTCACTACAGAATATACGGATGAGGGCTTAGAAATAAGATGGTAAGATTCACCGCAAAGGCGCTATGCCGCAATGGTAAGTTGCTATCGACCATAAGGTTTAATGAAATCCAACAGCAAAGCGGCTATGACCTAAAGAAAGTTTCACTAATTAAATAATTTAAAAGGCCTTTGCGCCTCAGCGTCATTGCGGTTTATTCTTTCTGAAATAGTATATTTATTAATTCTATAAAGTAATAGGCAACCTCTTTTTGTTTTTATGACTCAACAAAAACCTAGACTTAATTTCTGGCAGATCTGGAACATGAGTTTTGGATTTCTTGGAATTCAATTTGGATTTGAACTTCAAAACTCCAACGTAAGTAGAATTTTTGAAACCCTTGGTGCTAACAAAGATGAAATTCCAATCCTCTGGATTGCCGCTCCGCTTACTGGTCTGTTAGTTCAGCCAATCATTGGCTACATTAGTGATCGAACCTGGCATCCGTATTGGGGAAGAAGAAGACCGTTCTTTTTCATCGGGGCAATTTTTGCAACCATTGCATTGGTTATCATGCCAAACTCTCCTACTCTTTGGGTTGCTGGTGGCATGCTTTGGATCATGGACGCATCCATCAATATTTCGATGGAACCATTCAGAGCGTTTGTAGGCGACAAACTTCCTCCAGCTCAACGAACTTCTGGGTTTGCGATGCAAAGTTTTTTTATCGGAACAGGTTCTGTTATTGCTGCATTATTGCCCTGGATATTTAAAAATTGGTTTGGGTTAAGTAACACGGCAGATCCCGGAGTTATACCTGATTCAGTTAAATGGTCGTTCTATACTGGAGCCTTTGCATTTATAGCGGCCGTGATGTACACCGTTTTTACTACCAAAGAATTTCCTCCGGAGAGTATTGAAAAACTAAAAGAAGAAAATCGCAAAGCAAGTTTTGCAGATGGCTTGAAGGAAACATTTAGTGGAATCTTCAACATGCCAAAGGCTATGCGCCAATTAGCCTATGTGCAATTTTTTACGTGGTTTGCGCTCTTCTCTATGTGGATATATTCTACTAACGCAATTACGAGCAATATCTATAACATGAAAGTGCCAACTCAACTGTACGAGAAATTAAAAACAGGATTGTTGGATAAAGAAGCATCGTTAGATAAAAAAGAGTTTCAATCCTTGTTGGGCGATGTAAATGAAATTGATCGATTCAAAACAGACGAGAGTGATATCACGATTACAATAAATCTGGCAAACTATTTTTCAAAATCTGAAGGCTTAGTAACACATGAACGTGAAATTCTGAAGACCGTGCAACAACAGTATAACGATGGAGCCGATTGGCTGGGCGTTTGCTCATCGGTGCGTAACGGGGTTGCAGCCATTTTTGCTTTCATCATTCCGCTTATCGCGATAAGTATGGGTAGAAAAAAGACTCACATGATCTGCTTAATCATTGGCGGTATAGGATTAATCTCTTTAAAATTTATTGCAGAACCTTGGATGATTGCCGTCTCCATGGGGCTTGTTGGCATTGCATGGGCAAGTATTTTATCAATGCCCTATGCTATGCTAAGTGGTGCACTACCTGCTGATAAAATGGGATACTTTATGGGGGTGTTTAATTTCTTTATTGTAATTCCGCAAATCATTGCTGCAACAGTTTTAGGATTTCTTACTATAAATTTATTTGGCGGAAATACCATGCTAACACTTGTGCTTGGCGGTGGATTAATGATTCTTGCGGGCTTACTTTGTCTGCGCGTTGACGATAAAGAATAAGTTATGAAGAAAGTATTTTTTATTACGCTTATAGTAACCGCTCAATGCTGCGCCTTTGGACAAAGTTCTGATTATAGCTATTTAAGAGAAGTAATTACTAACCTAAAGTCAGGCAATAATGAAGAAATCCAAAACCAATTTAACAAACTAAAAAGCGAGTCTAAAATTCCGCTTATCGTTGAAGACTCAGTTTATTTCTTTTACCAAGGCGAAGCCAAAACGGTTGAGTGGATGGGTGACTTCAACGGCTGG
>Ga0209480_10000349_pt1 | contig 39453 bp, 39 predicted proteins | sample JI61114C2DNA_FD_187501 | JGI IMG/M metagenome (GOLD analysis project Ga0209480, IMG submission 187501) | Wastewater effluent complex algal communities from Wisconsin, to seasonally profile nutrient transformation and Carbon sequestration -... | ecosystem: Engineered > WWTP > Effluent > Algae... | reverse complement strand
TGGCATTCTTTGGTTTTTGCCTTGTGATTTACCATTTAAAAACAGTTCCACTTCATCACAATTGGTATAGATATTTATCTTGGCATTATCATAAGTATCAAAGTCAGTGGGTGTCCAGTCATTGACCCAAACACCGGCGCCAGCATTATCAGACTTGCGCATCAAGTGCACTACTGGCTTTTCTGACCACCAGCTCTGTCTTTGCAAACTTTGCTGTTTCCAATTACCCGCACGGTCAAACAAACCTTGACTATTGGTCACTGCCGGCCAGTCTTCTTCTCCCAAATAATCTATGCCTGTCCAAAGAAATTGACCAGCCATATAAGGCTTGTCACGCAGGGCTAGCCACTGGTCTAAAACATGGGTATTTTCTGTACCAATCACTTTCCAATGAGGATTGTTTTCATGTGCCACAACCAATTCTTTTTCGCGATAATTCTGACCAACTACTTCCATATGCTCGGCAAATCCACTCAAATAGACTTTTGAATTAGCTGGTCTAAACAATGCCATGGTTACAGGTCTGGTACTATCAAATTCATGAATTTTATCTTGTTGGGCTTTGTATAATTCAAAGCCTTTGGGATAACTCAAATCATCGTGGATTTCATTACCCACACTATAAATGACAATGGATGGATGGTTTCTATCGCGCAGCACCATATCCCTTGTATCTCTTTCCCACCACTCTTTAAAAATGAGGTTATAACCCTTTTCTCCATTGTGTTTTGGGGCAGTCCAAGTATCAAATGTTTCATCCATGACCAGGAATCCCATTTTGTCACAGAGGTCTAAAAACTCTGGTGCTACTGGATTGTGTGAAGTTCTAATAGCATTTACGCCTGCTTGCTTCAATAGTTTAAATCTTTCTTCCCAAACACCCAATGGTACGGCAGCACCTACAGCTCCCCCATCGTGGTGTAAACAAACACCTTTGAGTTTAATGTTTTTGCCATTTAGCCAAAAGCCTGTTGCAGCTTCAAATTTGGCATCCCGGATACCAAATGCGGTTGACTCTTGGTCAATGACTTGATTCTTAAAGTATAGTTTGGTAACTGCGGTGTAGAGATGGGTATTTTCCAAACTCCATAATTTGGGTTGGGCCAATTTGATTTGTTGATAGGCTGTTTGAGAAGTTAATGCAGAGAGATTGGTTTTCTCAGAAATAGCTACCTGTTGTTGGTAGGCGTCTAAGATCACCGTTTGAACAGATAGACCTTTTTGCACTTTGTTTTCTTGCACAATTTTCAAAGCCAATTTTATGGTGGCCTGTTGGGCCGATGCTTCTGGCGTAGTCACAAACACACCCCAATGATCAAAATGGACAGGTTGGGTACTAATCAGTCTAGTATGTCTATAAATACCAGCACCAGTATAATAGCGCGATGCAGGTTGCACTAAATTGTCAGCTCTAACGGCAATGGTATTGGGTTTGCCATAATTCAAATAAGGTGTTAGGTCAAAAGCAAAACTGATATAGCCATAAGGTCTTTTACCCAAGGATTTACCATTGATCCAAACCTCGCTATTGGCCATGACGCCATCAAATTCAACGCTGATTTTTTTATTGGACTCAGTGGCGGGAAGGGTAAATGTTTTTCTATACCAACCAATGCCAGATGGCAGGTAGCCACCACCCCTATTGGTAGGATTATTGCGGTCATATGGTCCTTCTATCATCCAATCGTGTGGAACCCTTAAAGAGCGCCATGCGGCGTCATTAAAACCAGTTGCTTCTGCACCTGAAATATCTGATTGGATAAATTTCCAATCAAGGTCAAAGTCAGTAATGGTTCTTTGGGCAAAACTTGGTAGGGATAGAAAGCTGATAAGTACCAGCAAGAAACAGGATTTTCTCATAAAAGCAATTTGCAATCAACCTGTAAATTACTGGCAGATGGCGGCCTTTGCATCCTGTTTCATCCTGAATCTAAACGGGAAGCGTTTTGGTATCCAATACCTGTTTGAGTTCTTTAGCCGTACTCACCCCTGACTTACGCCAAAGGATCTGTCCTTTTTGGAACACAATTAAGGTAGGAACCCCTTGCACCTGATAAGCCTGAGCAGCCTGAGGATTTTTATCAACGTCAATCTTGATAATGGTTACAGCATCCTGTACCTGGTCTTTTAGATCTTTGAGTATGGGAGCTTGCATTTTACAAGGTCCACACCATGTGGCCGTAAAATCTACCAAAACCGGTTTGTCACCGTTAATGAGGTCTTGAAAACTATTGTTGGGCATGGGTTTCTTTTTTAAACATTCCAAATAAAAGGGCTCCCATTACGGCAAAATAGACCGTACTATTTAGGGGCTTTGAGGTAATCATGCAAGTACCAGTACTACAACCAATTTGTTGGTAATAGATATATCCGGCAATGGCACCAACGGCTGCACCAACTAAGTACAACCAATTTTTATTAACGAATTTCTTCATATTCAATGTCTTTAACCGGTTCTTTAGAATTGATTGGGCGCTGCGGAACACCACAACCACCAGGGCCACAACAACCAATATTGGCTAGGGCCATACCACTCAAGAGCAATCCAGCAATGGCGTACATGGTTTCATGCGCCTGAATGCCCTGTACCAAAATGATGAGCCCTAAAATTAAGCGTAAGGCGCGCATCAGGTTCCAATTGTTCAATAGGTTTTTCATAAATCAAAAATACGTTAGCCTAATGGGCTGTTTGGTAACAGAAGTCACAAAGCAAAGCTCGCAGTTTTGTTGTTAATTTGCCAAAACGCTCAAATGAAATACGAAGAACTGATGAATAACCATGCGGACAAGCTGATTGACCAGCTGTTGGTGCATGTTTTAGGAGAAGAATCTGTAGAAGTACATTTTGATTTTCAGGATGAAGACCAATGGTCTGTAGTGAGTATGCATCAGTATGAAGAAGACTTAGAAATCTCTCTGCGTTTGCATTTAGACAAACATTTTGACCTGTTTTTGGGATATTATGACGATGAAGATGAATTCCATGAACTTACCCGCATACTCAATGAAAAAGAAATTGAGCAGATCCCCATTGGATTACAAAAAATCATGAAAAAAGTGGTGGATGATGAACAGGGCTTGCGTTTTAAATCGGCCTTGATAAAACAATCTTAATCTTTGACCAAAGCAGTATTACCCACTATTGTTGTTACGCAATTCCTTTGCACATCGCTTTGGTTTGCGGGTAATGCTGTCATGCCAGACCTGATAGAAGAAATGGGTGTTGCACCACAATTTTTGGCTCAAGCTACTAGTGCTGTGCAATTAGGGTTTGTAGCAGGAACTTTGGTTTTTGCCTTATTAGCACTATCAGATAGGTTTGCGGCAACCAAGGTTTATTTTGTTTCTGCTATTGTGGCTGCTGCTTTTAATCAAGGGCTACTGTTTACGTTAATTAATCCTAATGCCATTTTTGCATTGCGTTTTGGAACAGGATTTTTCTTGGCAGGAATCTACCCTGTGGGGATGAAAATTGCAGCTGAACATTTTAAAGAAAAATTAGGTGCTGTTCTTGGATGGTTGGTGGGCGCCCTGGTTTTGGGAACTGCTTTCCCGCACTTAATCAAATCCTTTACCCATGCCCTTCCTTGGCAATGGGTTTTTGCCAGCACATCGGCCTTGGCCATATTGGGCGGATTGTTCATGTTTTTATTGGTCAAATCCAATCAGCCTGCGGCGATGCCTAGCATTTTAAAATTCACTGCTTTTTTAGAAGGGTTTCGTTTGCCCGCTTTTAGGTCTGCAGCTTTTGGCTATTTTGGACATATGTGGGAACTCTATAGTTTTTGGGCCTTTCTGCCTTGGATCTTACAAGCATGGAACCAATTTTCTGGTCAACAGCTCAATGTTCCGCTTGTTGCCTTTTTAGTTATTGCGCTTGGTTTTCCAGCCTGTGTAATTAGTGGGCGATTATCACTAAAATATGGTGCTACATGGGTTGCCACCATTGCCCTTGTCTGTTCTGGTATTTGCTGTTTGATCTCTCCCCTATTCTTGCAACAATCAAGCCCGATTGTATTTCTAGGATTTCTATTTTTCTGGAGCATGATGGTCATTGCAGATTCGCCCCTGTTTTCAAGTTTGGTTGCAAAACATGCCCCAAGCCAAAGCCGAGGCTCAGCTTTAACCATTGTTAACTGCATTGGGTTTACTATTACCATCATCAGCATCTTCACCATTCAGCAATTATCTGTTTTGGTAGCACCAAGGTTTTTGTATCTTGTTTTAGCAATTGGTCCCATCCTGGGTTTGACTGCCTTGCATTTAAAAAACAAGTAAACATGCTACAACCTGTTTATCACCAACTTGATACTATCAGTGAATTATTAAGTGAATTTGATACAAAAGCCCCATCCGTTTCTGAAGCATCTGTAGGATGGCATTTAGAGCATTTGTTATTGGTCAACGGAAGGGTTGCGGAAGCTTTGATCCAATCCAATCCTGCGGATTATCATTGGACTTTTAATTTAAAAAAATCCCTTGTGCTTTTTATCAAGCGCATTCCAAGAGGAAAAGCCAAAGCTCCCAAATCTGCTAGACCTGAGGGTAATCAAAGCCCTGAAGATCTGAGAAATAGGATTCCTGGGTTAAAAGAAAAGTTGGCTGGTTTAACCAAACTACATCCCAATGCCAATTTTCAGCATCCGTTTTTTGGGAACCTGAATTTAAAAACCACGATCAGATTTTTGTTTGTACATAACCAACATCATTTAAAAATTGTACAAGACATATTGGCCCAAAAACAATGATATGATTGATTCACAAGCTTTAAAGGAATTGTTCCTGATTAAAAAAGACATTACTTATTTGAATTTTGGGGCTTATGGGTCCTGCCCTAAACCCATTTTTGAAAAGTACCAACAGTTTCAGTTAGAACTAGAAATTGAGCCCACCGTATTTGTGAATGAAACTGGGCCAGCCTATTTGAAACTTGCCAGAACTGCTTTAGCTGAATACTTGCATTGCCAAGCCGATGAATTAGTATATGTTACCAATCCCTCTTATGCAGTGAATATCATTGCTAAGAGTTTGCAAATTGGCCCAGGAGATGAAGTGCTCACCACCAATTTGGAATATGGTCCCTGTGATAAAACGCTGAACTTTTATTGTGCACAAACAGGTGCAACCTATATCCGCCAGAAGATTCAATTTCCTTTAGAAAGTAAAGACGATTTCATTGCCCAATTCTGTGCAGGTATTAGCAACAAAACCAAACTGATCTTCTTAAGTCATTTAACCAGTTCTACTGGCTTAAGATTACCCGTAGAAGAAATCTGTGCCATTGCCAATGAACGTGGCATTATGGTCTTTGTAGACGGAGCACATGCACCAGGGCAATTACCCTTTGATCTTGAAAAACTAGGTGCCGATATTTATACTGGAGCCTGTCATAAATGGATGATGACACCTAAGGGGTCATCTTTTCTGTATGTAAAAAAATCATTGCATCATTTATTTGAACCATTGGTGATTAGTTGGGGTTACAGAACCGCCAACCCTTCAGGTTCTTTGTTAATAGACAATCACCAATTACAAGGAACTCGTGATTATTCCGCTTTTTTAACCATTCCAGCTGCCATTGAATTTATGAAGACCCATCAATGGGATCAGGTAAATAATTTTTGTAGAACGCTAACTCAAAGCAATGCGCAAAGATTCTGTGACTTAATGGGAAGTGAGTCTAATAGTCCCATCAATGATGATTTTATTGGACAATTATTTTCAATTCCCATTCATATACCGCACCCAGAAAAACTGCATGACCACTTGTATGAAAACTATCGTATTCAAGTTCCAGTTCCCTCACATGAGGGTCAATTCTATTTGAGATATTCTTTGCAAGGCTTTAATAATCAGGCAGATTTGGATCAATTGTATGATGCTATGAAAATCATTATTTCCGCTTAAATTCAATTTATGAAATGGAATAATCAACAAGTTATCAGGGCCATTTTACTACCCATTGCATTTACTATTTTATTGGTTGGTGCCAGCTTTTTTAAGCAATTCTTGCCTCCACAATATGAACGCATGAGTTATGGATTAATAGGTTCTATTGTTGCCATAATTGTTACATGGATATTTTTAAAATGGGATGGTAAATCTTGGTCTACCCTTCATTTGGGATGGGACGCCAAGACATTGCCTAAGTCTTTATTTGGTTTGTTATTGGGAATCATCTTGGCAGCAATCATGGTAGGAACCATGGTTATTTTTACAGATGTAACCATAGCTATCAATGATAATCCTGCCATACTACCTTTCTTAATGTCTGCTACTGCACTGATTCCATTGGCCTGGATGGAGGAAATGGCTTTTAGGGGATATGCATTTCAACAATTGCATTCCAGCATAGGACTAAGAAATACACAAATTATCATAGCCATTGTTTTTGCATTATACCATGTTGCAGGTGGACAAGGTCTAGCTTCATCTTTTCTAGGGCCTGGTTGTTTTGCCTTTTTATTTGGGATGGCTAGGGTTAAGTCTGGAGGTATAGCATTACCCACAGGATTGCATATAGGTCTTAACCTATTTAATGCCAGTATTGGCCAACACCGTGGCTTGAATAGCTTATTTGTAATTGGTGTTGAAAATGGTACAGAACTTTCTGGGAGAATGATTTCCTATTGGGGTTATGGATTAAATCTTGCCATGTTAGCTGTTACTTGGTTCTTTATGGAGCTTCAGATTAAGAAAGAAAAACTGGGATAAATACCCAATACAGGGTATAGCCATCATATAGCACTAGGATAGATTTGTTAAGCTAGCATTTTAAATGCTTTAGCCAATCTATTATGATGAAGTATCTATTTATTTGCTGCTTATTTTTTATTGGATGTAATGAAATTCCTGATCAAATTATTAGGCCTGATTTTCCACTAGCCAAGGGCAATCAATGGACTTATGCGGCCCATATTAGATACCATGATAGGGCTACGGACAGCTTGATTGAAAAAGACCTAGAATGGGTCATGGAAGTAACGGAACTGATTCCACATGGGAATACTCAGGCTGCCATTGTGAAAGGTTTTCCAACTGATTTGGTTTGGTATGAGGGAAAGGCTGAAAGAGCCAATTACTTGCTATTGGTTGATTCCAATAAAATCTATTTGAGTAATCTGGCTCCTGAAGATTCACTCAATATTCGCGTACATGACTCAAAGGATTCCTTAACAAATATCAAAACAGGATATAACTTAATGGCTGATTTTCCTTTGGTCAAGGGAAAAACCTGGGGTGCTGATCCAGAGATGCCCCAACGTGCTGATAGTATGTATGCATGGGTGGTTCAAAATACGGCAAGTTCCACACAGGCAGCAGGTATTAAGTACAACACCAATCCAGACCATAGTATTTTTGAAATTCAACCTGGGGTGGGTATTACCGGCTATCAATTTGTACACCATGGAACGGTAATGGAATTAACCATGAAACTGAAAAGCAAGCGTCTTCAGTAGCATTTTTTAGTACATTCATGCATCCTAAGATAATCGTAGCGATGCATTTTAAAAGTCCCTTACTTGCCAGTTTTCTGATATTCTTTGCACTGAGTGCACATGCATGGGTCTACCCCGAACATCGGAAATTGGCTTTATTAGGCATGGAACAATTGAGTCCTGCCTATCGATTACAATTAGAACAGATTTGGCAAAAAGCCAGAACAGGATATGAAACCAGACTAAGCCCAACGGTATTTGTTGCTAACCAAGGATTGAAACCTACCCAATTGGATTATGCATCTTGGTCAGGGATTGCCGGAGACCATAGTTGTTCTCCAAGCGATATGCTTCACAATGTGCTGGAAACTGATTGGATTATGAAAGTAGCAGGAATTGCTGCCCAATTAGAGTATGATTTAGCTGCAACTGATAACAGAAGCAAACGGATCAATGCAATTAGGAATTCAGATATTAGATTTCAAAGAGCAGATCTTGCTTATAGTAACAGAGCAAGTGCTAATAATGTACATTTTCTTTTAGCAAGACCCAAGGAAGACACGGATCCCCAAACTTATTTTACAGCTTGTTTAACTGAGGGTGCCCCTTTGAATGCCATTGGTATGTATATCCGTTACCATTTAAGCGCCTTATACAAAGCGGGTAAATCAAGTGAAAATGGATTGAGTGAAAAAGAACAAAGCGCTTGGTTATTGGCGGCGTTGGCCGATGAAGCCTATGCGGATCATTTTCTACAAGACATTTATGCAGCAGGTCATGTGGCTGGAATATGGGGTGCTGCTTCTATAAGAAAAGGAACCCATGACTATTACAATGAAAAAGGTTTAGAAGTAGTGACTTGGGATGGCAAACGCATGATCCTTTCTGGTGATGCTTATTTAAGAGAAGTGGAAGCGCAAAAAATTGCCACTTATATGCGAGCCAGTCTAGAGCAATTGCTAGATGCCGCAGCTGGTAATTTACAAGTGGTGTCTAAAGGGATCAAAGCACTCCCAACCAATACGGCTGACAGTTTTAATACCTGTCAGGAACCAACCATGAAAGCCACTGAATTTGAGCTTAGTTTGGTGATCCCTATTTTAATGAAAACACCAGCACCAGGTTTAGCAGATGGATTAGGTGCTATGCCAAGGGTTAGTTCTGAAATAGGCACATTTCTAGGTGTTTCATCTTCTACCAACATACATTCTATTTCTGGTGGCTTTGGTAAAAATCAACGGGGAACAGGTGTTATAGCAGGTTTAGAAGCCAATGTTCGCTTTGGTTTTGGCTTAGATGGGGTGTTAAATAATTCTGGTGATGGATTGGTCTTTGTGCAAGCCGGTTGGAAAACCGATGCTAGTTCAACCAATCAGTTTGTAAATGACGAACCTACCCTACCCACCAATTCTTTAACAACTGCCATTCCTGGAAGGTCTGCTTATAGTTTTAGAATGCGTATGCCATTTTATTTAATCCCTGGTGATTTGATTTTGGCATCGCCCCTGTTATTATTTGCCCCCAAAACCTATGCTAAAATGGCTATGCGAGCCGGCAATGGTGGGTTTATTCCTTGGCAATCTGGCATTGCAACCCCTATTGGAAGATTCCAATTTGTTTTGGGTAGAGAAATTGGCGTTTCATTTTACGGTCAAGGAAATCCACACGATAATTTTCTGGTTTATGAGCCAACGCTCAGTTCCTCGGCCATGTTATTAGAATATAGGTCTGTACAATTTGATTTTCCAATATTGGAATATCGCACACTGCGTTCATATGCATCTGAACAGAGTTCAAGTTTAATGTTCCAACTGTCTGCAGGGTTTGATAATGCCAAAAAAGTGTCTGTCTTATTGCCTTCTACCAATATTAAAACGCCTGAATTGCAAACAGTTTGGCATATTGGTATCAGGGCTATTTTTAATTGGCGACATTATTTGTAAATTGTTATCATGAAAAAGATTGCTAGAAAAGATTTTTTGCTTCAGTCTAGTTTACTCATGACTGGTGCCATGGCAGGTATGTCATTTACCAATAAAGGCAAAAAGCCCTTGATGAGTTTTTCCACTTTGGGTTGCCCAGCATGGAACTTTACACAGATTACCAGTTTTGCCAAACAACATGGTTATCAAGGTTTGGAAATGCGTGGCATTCTTAAAGAGTTGTATTTACCCAAGTGTCCTGAATTTGCATCGGCTTCAGCCATAAAAACTACTATGCAAGAAATGGCCGACAAACAATTGCAGTTTGTTGACCTTGGTTCTTCTTGCAACCTGCATTTTGCAGAAGGGCCAGAAAGGCAAAAGCATTTAGATGAGGGCAAAAGATTCTTAGACTTAGCTGCTGCCATCAATTGCCCCAATGTGCGTGTCTATCCCAATAAGTTTCCAAAAGATCAAACCAAACAACAGACCATGGATCTGATTACCAAGGGGTTGTTAGAACTTGCGGATTACGCCAAAGGCATGAAAGTAAAAGTGTTGATGGAAACCCATGGAGAAGTAGTTCACTATGCAGACTTGAAAAATATAATGGAGGCTGCTCATCACCCACAAGTAAGGTTGATCTGGGATATTGCCAATATGTGGTTAGATACTGGAGAAGCACCTGAAGACGCTTATAAAGCGCTAAAGCCTTATATACATCATACTCATATTAAGGACGCCGCCAAAAAAGATGGCAAACTAGATTTCCATTTTCTGGGAGAAGGCGAAGTACCCATTTTCCAGGCCATGGATCTTTTAGTCAAAGATGGCTACAAGGGTTATTTTAGTTTTGAGTGGGAAAAATTATGGCATCCTGAAATCCCCGAGCCAGAATTGGCTTTGGCCGATTTTACGTTCAAGATGAAAAAGCATTTTGGCTTCTAAGGCTTATATTTATGCCGTAGAAATCTTCCCACTATGCCCGCTGATTCAAGTTATCTCAATACAAAAGCTACAGAGAAAAATACCTATGACGCCATTGTAGTTGGTTCCGGCATTAGTGGTGGCTGGGCGGCCAAAGAACTTTCCGAAAAGGGTTTGAAGGTATTGCTACTAGAAAGAGGTGGCCCCATGGATCACCCAAAATATCCAACAGCCAGTATGGATCCTTGGGAATTTCCACATAGGGGTGCTTTAACCAAGGAGGAAATAGCGGATCAATACGTGCAGAGCAGGCACTATTCTTTTAAAGAAGACACCAAGCATTTTTATATCAAGGACAAGGAAAATCCTTACGAAGAAATCAAACGTTTTGATTGGATCAGACCCAATGTAGTAGGTGGCCGCTCATTGTTATGGGCAAGGGCTTCTTACCGTTGGATGGACGCCGACTTTGAAGCCAACGCCAAAGACGGTTATGGTGTAGACTGGCCTATCCGGTACAAAGATTTGGAACCCTGGTATAGTTATGTAGAAAAATTTGTTGGCGTTAATGGTAATAAAGACGGACTCTCCTATTTTCCTGACGCTGAAACACAGCCGGCTTTTGAGATGAATATGGTGGAGAAGGATTTTCAAAAAAGAGTGGCTTCCAAATTTTCTGATAGACATGTGATCATGGGCCGCTCTGCCAATTTAACCGCGCCAGTAAAAGGTCGTGGAGTTTGTCAGGCAAGAAATCTCTGCCAACGTGGTTGTCCATTTGGTGCTTATTTTAGCACCAACTCTTCTACCCTTCCTGCGGCTTTTGAAACGGGTAACTTAACACTAAGACCATATTCCTTGGTGAATAGGGTTATTTATGATGAGCAACTACAAAGAGCTACTGGTGTAGAGGTTTTAGATACCCAGACCAAGCAAACGGAGGTATTTCATGCCAAGATCATTTTCTTAAATGCAGCTACTGTAGCTACCACATTTATCTTATTGAATTCTACTTCTAATAGATTCCCCAATGGTTTGGGTAATGATAGTGATCAAGTGGGTAGAAATTTGATGGATCACCACAAGGGCGTTTCTATTAATGCCGATGTGGAAGGTTTTGAAGACAGTTATTATTCTGGCAGAAGACCCACCAATATTTATATTCCTAGGTTTAAGAATTTATTTAGCCAAGAGAAAGATTTTCTACGTGGTTTTCATTTGGCAGGTAGTGCCAGCCGTGGTAGAGGCAATGGGAGTAATGGCATTGGAGTGGAACTAAAAGAGTCTATGTCTGAAGCTGGAAAATGGCGGATCAATCTTTATGCTTATGGTGAGTGTTTGCCTTATGCTGATAATAGAATTACGCTAAATACCAGCAAGCAAGATATTTATGGTCGTCCACAATTAAGTATTGATTGTAGTTTCCGTGAAAATGAACTAGCCATGCACAAAGATATGCGTGCTACAGGTGTTGAAATTCTTTCTTCTGTAGGATACAAAAATGTGCGGGACAATAGTGCCATTGCCGCTCCTGGTAATGCCAATCATGAAATGGGAACTGCTCGAATGGGTAAGGATCCAAAGACCTCTGTGCTCAATAGTTTTAACCAAATGCACGCTGTGAAAAATGTCTTTATTACAGATGGATCTTGTATGAGTTCCATCTCTTGCGTGAATCCTTCTATCACTTTTATGGCACTCACGGCAAGGGCCTGTGACTATGCGGTAAAAGCTTTGAAAAGAGGAGATATTTAAGCAGATTTTAAAATAGCATCAACAGCTAAATCTTCATCCAATAATGGCCAATGTATGCCATATCCTGAAGGAGAAATAGTAAAAATATTTCTCTGAGTTTCTGATGCAGTGGCTAATTTCTGTGATAGCTTTTCAAGTGGGATTTTAAATAATGAACCATCAATTTGAAGACAAATCATGTTTTGCTCAAATGATATGGATTCTATATGGTGCGTTGTAATCATGTTTATTTAAAATACTTGTCCCAACTTGTAACAATAAAATCAAAGTTTTGGTAGATCAATTTCTTGATTTCCCTTTTGGATGATGGTGTTAAATTAAATAATTTTTGTATCTAGGTATTTATTATTTTTAAAATTCTAATTACCCCCTCTAATTGTTAACCTGAAATTCTATTTATGCCAGAATTTGAAGAGGGGCAATTGCCTGAACCTTTAACCACCAAGGAAATCTTTCAACTGATTTGGACTGATCCTGTAAGAGTATTCACCGTTTTAAGACATTACCATATTAATCAATGGACCTATGGTTTGATTTTTTTAGCCAGCATTGTTAGTGTATTGAATTCATTTATGAGAAAACATTATGCTGACAAATACAGTTCAGCGCTCTCTTTTATTGGAATGATCTTGCTAGGGATTTTCTTTAGTTTTTTTATTATCAATCTTTATGCGGCCATGATTTCTTGGACGGGTAAATGGCTGAAAGGCAGAGCCGGAACAGTAGCCATTACAAGGGTATTGGCTTTTTCTCAGTTGCCAGCAATCACTTTATTATGCATTCAAATTCCCTGTGTATTATTATTTGGGATGGAATTATTTACTACTGATCCTTATTTATATAATTCAGAAGTTTTAGGCCAAGTAGTAAGCATGACCTGGCTGATTTTATCAGTTATCATGTCTATTTGGTCATTTATTTTAGGCATCATTGGTTTGGCGGAATTACAGAATTTCTCTCTTTGGAAAAGTTTTTTAAACTATATGATTCCTATTTTGATTATTATATTGGTTGTTAGTATTCCAATTGCAGTATACTTTTTTTCCTTATTTAATTAGCATTTGGAGGCAACAGTTTCATTTGTCTTGGAGGATTGGAATAGCGTTTCCAAATATTGTAACCCAAGTATGATACTACAATTGCCCCAACCGCTATTACAGCTTTGTCACCAAGAAGTTCGAGCAAATAATTGATTAGTCTAAACCTACCCCTTGCAGATTCGTCAACCCCTTCCTTGGCAATTTCAATTGCCCTATCATAAAAGTAAATGGTACCCAAAATGGATACAAAGAACCAAATTAGTTGAGACCGAATAGCATTAAAAGGACTTAGTGTTTCATAAGTTCTAGTAAAAAATCTTTTCTGCTCTAAATAGGTAAGAAATACTTCATAATCTTCCGCATTACTAAATGTAAATTCCAATTCATTTGTAATCCCAAGCGTTCCTTTATAAGACAGATGCAAATCAAATTCAGTTTCTTCTTTTGTAATAGAAATTATCTCTTCGAATTTGACTTCATGTTTGGTTGCCAAAGTTATTTTCTTAGCAAACTCTTCCTTGAAAGCATCCAAGGATTTTTTTCTTTGGCTTGAAAACAGAATGCTCTGCTCATCCACAATAAAAGCAGAGAGCTTTTTACCAGTTATGGGAAATACTTTGTCAATCATTCTAAAAAGCTTAATATTTTAAAGATTTAAATATAATATTTAATTAGAATATAGAGATTAAAATTCAATTTCCATTTTCAATAAAGTTGTTCAGACTTAATAATTCCTCCTCTAATAATTTGATTTTTTTCTTTAATGAATACTCTTGGGTTGAAATTTGACATGCAAGTAATAATTGAGCCCCACTAGCTCCATAAGTATTAATATAGAATCTACTTTCCTCTTTATTATAATATATTACAAATCGGGCTCTCATTAAATGATTGAAATATTTATTTCCGAATATTCGAAAATGATCCCCTTCATTCAATATTTCTTGTCCTTTAACTTGACAATAAGCAAATGCTTCTGATTGAATTCTAAAGGAAGTACCATTCCAATCTACCAAAGAAGCTTCACAATTAGATTTGATGTATCGCACCCCTTTAGAAACCCCTTCTACATATCCTTCGTTAAAACCGGGTTCTCCATAAAGTAAAAGGTATTTATCTGTTTTTTTGGAAATTGGAACCTTAAGGTTTTCTTTTATAATGGCAGTAATGCCAAGACTTGATTCCCTAAATGTTAACTCTTCAGTTACCCCAAAATAAGCATCATAACTTGCATTACTAAATGGAATATAACTTTGTGTGCCAATCCAAACATTTCTTGCTAAAAGTGTCTTATAATTTTTACTAATAAACAGGTCTAAATCAGATTTTCTTATAGCAACTAATTCCTTTTCATTTGCAAGAATTAATGTATTAAGACTATCTAATTTAGGTTTAAACTGCTGTTTTCTTTGTTGCTTTGCATTGATAATATCTTGTGCCCATTTTTTTGACAATTCAACACTTTCTTCATTCGTAAAATAGTTTTTAGCCAAATAGGGTTCATATTTTGTCTGATCATTAAAAGAGTAAACCCTATCATTTTCATCCAAATTATACAACATGATAGAAGCGTAGTTACCAAAACCTGATAAAAAATTCAAATCAATAAATGCAAATGTTTTACCTGAAGGTGCCACGGCAATAACATTTCTATCCTCCTCATGTTTTTCTTCTAAAATAAATTTATCTGGTGAAGATTCTTTTTGAAAACTAATTTTATTCAATTTATTAGTGGACACCATTATTTCAAATTGCTTGAAATTATTTGTTTTTTCATAATTGTAAAAACGAATTGAAATAGCGCCATATTCTGGATCATTTGAGTAAAAATTTCCTTCTCTATCTGTTCCTACCGCTTGATACCTCCATGCTACCCCATCTTCTCTTTTATCATTACCAGAGATTCTAGTTTCTGTTGCATATTCAAGTGTCTGTTTGGTTATATTATTTAGACTATGTCTTTGCCATAGTGATTTTCCTTTTTTTACATAATCATGAACCAATATGTCATTAAAAAAAAACCACTTATCAATGAATAATCTAGTATCAACCCAAACTGGAGAGTTATTTTCAGCAAGAACATTTAGCGTATTATTAGATAAATCAAAACTAAACACCCCATTATAAGGGCCCCAACCATAAGGAATAAATTTGCGTTTAGTTTTTGCTATGATAAAGATTTTGTTCGTCTTTTTGTGGAAATAAATTTGATAGTGGATATTAATAGCACCATATTTTTTTATTACCCTGTTTTTAGTTTTAAGATCTGATATATCTGATTGAACATCTAATTTAAAAGTTGCTATTTTTTTATTAGCTGCATTGGCAATTGTAAAATTCAATTGATTGTCAAATATTAAGTTTAAATCTTCTGAAACCCAGATTACTTTATTAGCATCATTTTCTTCAGTATAATCTATATTGGGAAATGCTGCTATAATTGTTCTACCCTTAGGGGATTTTCCAGCTTCCTCATAGCTTAGCTCAGATGTCTTTAGTTTAGATAAAACATTCCATACTTGAAAAATGTTTTCTGTAGGATGTTTAAAATAAAGTTCCTCTCCAGTTTCACTAAATGCTAAGCCACTCTTGTCTAACCAGGTTTTCCTTAAATCATTTTCAATTACATATGCAGAATCATTGATCTTAATACTTTTATTGCCTTTTGAAAACATCCTGGTTAAAGGAATAGATTGACTTAGTGCTAATACAGGTAAAAGAATAATGGCTAAGAAACAAAGTTTTATTTTCATAACATCAATTGATTAATTGCTATATCAATCAATGGTGAAAATATAGAACCCAAATAGGTTAGATATACCGTGAAGAGGGTATTTACAAATTAGAAGATGAAGGTTAAAATGGTTTAGTATTGTTCCAAAAACGACAATTCCTTTTGTAAATAACCTGCTTTCAAATTTACTTGATCTCCTAGAACCATAATATTGCCATTCCCTTTTTCATATGGTTTCCATTCAGGAAGATTGCCCCCATTGGGATTACCGGTTTTGGCAAAATTTACCCAGTAGGAAGAGATTGTATTTTCCAGTTCTAGGTCAATGGGTTTCCATTGTCTATTCCAAGTATGCAGTGTGTGTAAGGCATAAGGCACATCTGAAGTATGAAAAGCGCCATAATTGGGGAATCCTGGTTTGTCTGTTGGTACGTGGGTAAACTCATAGAGATAGCTATTTTGCGGATTATATCGCGCCAGCAAATGAGCAGGCAAACCCGCAAAGCCCAATAAGGTCAATTTTTGTTGTTGCTCTTTTACTTGCTCAGGATTAGCGGCAGGAAATAGGCTTAAGAAATTGGCAGCTTGTGTTCCGTATTTCTGAGCGTCTTTTTCATAAGCTTCCACTGTGGTAGATTGGTTGCCCAGAAAACTACCATCGCCAGTAACCCAACCCGTTAAAATAGGTGTCTGGTTTTGAAGACCTTGTTGAAAAAATCCTTTGAGGTCTTTGGGAAGCATGTATCCGTCAAGGGTGGTACCAAATCCGCCAATACCAGCTTGCTGGCTTAATAGCTGCAATTCAACAGCTGTTTTCTTGCGGAGATCAGCAATAGATTGGGCATTGGCTTTTTGCATCAATTTCATGCCTTGTGCTTCTGCTTGTTCCAAATTTTGCAAACTCATTTTAGAAAACAATCCCCCACTCTGTGCAATGGCTTTGTGAAATAACCCCTTTGCCAATGGCGATGTAATCAGAGCAGTAACACTAAATGCACCAGCAGATTGCCCAGCAATGGTTACATTATTTGGGTCTCCGCCAAAAGCTGCAATATTTTGCTGAATCCATTTAAGTGCTGCAATTTGATCCAGAAAACCATAGTTACCCGATGTACCTGCTTCCTTGGTTAGTTCTGGGTGCGCCATAAAACCCAATACGCCTACGCGATAATTAATACTCACAAAGACTACTCCCTTTTTGGCCATTTCTTCCCCATCATAAATAGCACAATTGGCTGACCCACTATTTAATCCACCTCCATAGATCCAGACAAAAACGGGTTGTTGTTTCTTTTCACTAGACCAAACGTTTAGATACAAACAGTCTTCACTCAAAGGTTCTGGCTTTGCTATAAACTCTTCTGACCAGCAATAGAATGGAGCTGGTTTATTTTGAATGGGACTAGCTGAGAAATTAGTACAGTTTTTGACTCCTGTCCAGTTTGCTGCGGGTTGTGGCGCTTTCCATCTGAGATTCCCAACTGGTGGGGCTGCAAAAGGGATTCCCTTGAATATGGCAATACCATTGTGTTGTGTGCCTTGTATTTTACCGTTAGCTATGCTGATGGTTTGGGCAGAAGCATGCAGGGTCAGGAATAATACAATAGGGATTAGGGTTTTCATGGCAGCGTTGTTATTCCCTACAATATAAGATTTTACTTAGCTTTTTGCAAATGATGGCAGGTCTGCCTCAGCTACAATTTCAGCAATTTTATCAGGGTCTACGCCTTGCTTTGCGGCTATATGCATGAGTAAACGAACTTGGGCTTCGCCATATCTTTTTGATTTACTCATTTCACTAAATAGTCTAATAATTCCTTTTATAATTAAATAAAAGAAGAGTAAAGGAAAAACTAATAAAAATAATTCTTGAAAACCTAAGTTGCCCATAAAATCTATTTTAGTTTATTTTAATTGAAAGTAATTGAAAGTAATTGAAAGCAACTAGGGCAATAGCAATAATGCCATAGATCAGAAATATTTTCCAATCTGAAATTCTTTTCACAATAGAATAAATGATAAAACCTAATGTAATGGAACCAACTATAGCCATATAATAATATCCATTAGGTCCAGAAAACAAACCGTTAAATGATAAAGTAAAAAAGAAAATGACCCAGCTAACATAAATTGTCTGAAACCATTTCTTATGACTGAGCGATGGTTGTTGGGTAGGCATATAGGGTAAATTTGAATTTTGATCAAGATAGAAATTCCATATTTATCCCACAAGCCCTAATTAGTAAAGGGTTGTTCTAAGTTTGTGAAAGGCTAAAAAACTTTTACAATGGGTTATTCTTTGCTAAGGCTAACGTCTAAATAAACCGAATGTCTGCCATAGGTTTCATAAAAGGGTTTGAAGGATACATCATCAATACTAAAATGCAGGTCTTTGGGGTTGCCCTGAATGGTTTTACCCAGGTCATTGGCATTGAGTACAATTTTGCGAAAATCCTTTCTAGCTGCGGGTTCTTGAGCCGCAAGTAAAATAGGGCCATAAAACAGGCTGGCAATATTTTGCTGATCCATCAAGGGTTCTAAATGAAATTGAAATGGCATTTTCAATTCAATTAGATCCCCGTTTTTCCAATTCTTACCAATGTTCAAATATGCACCGGGCTTGGCTTTCAGGGCTTGAACTTTTCCATTAATACTCACTATAAAACCTTTGGTAGCCCAAGCAGGAACGCGCACCATCAGGTCAAATGTTCCAGTTCCTTTGATAGTGAATTGGGTTTGGTCATCTTGAGGAAAATTGGTTTTCTGTTCTACATAGATCTTTTTACTTGTCCAATTCAGGGTGGATGGAATAAATAAGTTCACATACAAAGCCTGATCATTTGTTGATTTAAAATAGATGGTGTTTTGGAATTTGGTATTGCTTTCTAAAGCTGTTCCATTACAACAAGTAAAGCCAGTCATGTTGGGGTTGCCAAAATCTTTTTCAGATCCTGGTCTAAGTGGAATATGGTAAGTGTTGGCAGGACTATGTTCTGCTACAGAAGACAGGATATCATTGTATAATGCGCGTTCATAATAATCCATCAATTCACCGCGCTGGTCATACTGAAATATATCACTGCTCAATTTGAGCATATTGTAAGTGGCACAGGTTTCATTTTGTCCACCAGCAGAAAGACCGTTTGCATAAAGTGTACCTGGCTCACTGGTAAAACATTCTGGGTTATTAGGATTACTAGCTCCAGCTACTCCCCCAATGCTATAAGAATAATCATAGACTGCTTTATGCCAAAAATTATTGGCCACATGGTAATATTCAGGGTTACTAGAAACACGATAGGTTTCCATACTACCCACCATTTGAGGAATATGTTGGTTGGCGTGTAAACCCCTAAACAAGTCCACATTTTTGGCTAGTCCACTGTTATGTGTAGTATCGCCAAAGAATACTTTAATGTTGTCAAACAGTTGCGCAGTTTTCAGGTAATTAGGTTCTTTGGTAATCCGGTATAAATGCGCCATTACTTCATTCATGCCACCAAATTCACCCGCTATATAAGTATTCCACATGCTGATCCTTGTATTGGTAGGCACTTGACTCAAACGGGCATAAACCCAATTGCTCATCCCGGTGGCAATATCCAAAGCTTTTTTGTTGTCACTCACTTCATAGATTTCAATTAGGCCAGCCAAGATTTTATGTAGGGTATAATAAGGTGCCCAGATTTGAGTTGGTTGGGTACCATATTTAGCACCCGCTTCTAACATAATAAATTGGTCTGGCGGATAGGCGCTGATAAAGCCCTTGCCCCAATTCCAATAATCGTTTCTAATTCCAGCATCGCTGATATCAGAGTCATAGCTTTTCTTACCAGGCCCCATGGGTACCAATCTAGCATCGGCAACAAAGGAACCACCTGTTTCTTTTTGCTTTCCTGATAATTGCGCCAAATCATACAAGGCATTGACCATGTAATCCATCTTTTTGGCAAAAATCTCTTGAAGGTTTTTGTCATATCCCGTTCCAGCATAAGCCTGTGCCAATGCAGAAAGATAGTGCCCCGTTGCATGACCTCTTAATTTGGTATCCTTGCTATCCCAAACCCCCAAGGCCTTGGTACCCGCAGGTTGTGGTTGCCCAAATGCATGACGGAACATGTATAAAAATGCATTGGGGTCAGTCTTAGACAAGGTTTGAACAAACTTATCCCTGTTCTCCGTAAATTTTGTTTGTTGACCAATTGCATTGGTATTTAGTGTTACCTGGTTCAAATTAAAAGGAACCAATTTTGCCTTCGGCGATGTTAACTGACCAACACTTGCTTTTACTGTTACAATGGCTTTGGGTTTTAATTGGGTTCCGGGTACACGACCTTCAATGGTATAAGTTCCGGGTTTTAGTACGGAACTATTATCATTTGGTGTAGGCCAGATCACCCTTACAACTGGGCCTTGTTGAATCCCTGTATATATTCCATTTAGATAGCTTGGTAGGGTTGGTAAAACACCAACATTTGTACCCACTTTTGCATCAGCTACACTGGTTAAAAATGCATTGTATAATTGGGGATAGTTCTCTGCAAACTTGGGTAACTCTTCCTGTTTTCTTTCTGGGCGAGGATTTTGTACTATCCACTCGTGTACACCAGTTGCATGATCTTTGGGCAATTGAATTTCCATGCGGATAGCTGTGGTACTAACAGGTTCAAATTTAAGCACATCATATTTGTCTTTCACTGGAGCGTATGGTGTGAGGTTTTTAACTGGAACCCAAGCATCGCCCTGCTTATACAAGATGGTATAGTTTGCTGGAATTCTGCAACCACCAAAAGGCGCATCGTCATACCAATAGACTTTGGATTCAGAAACAGTATAGGCTTTGTCAAAATCATATTGGATCCATTCCTTGGTGTCTTTTTTAGGCCACCAATGCATATACAAACCAGATTTATCTTCAGAAGAAGCTGGTTCAAATTGGTCATTCAAAGCAGACAACATTCTTTTGTTGTTAATAGAAGCGGATACAACACTTTTAGAAGCAATGGTAGCAGCAGGGCTTGGTCTTGAAGCGGATGTTTCAAAAGGAATCCATACCTGCATTTCAGAAGCTTCACGGTTATTCCAAGCATAATAAGGAATGGCTTTGGCCTGTAGAGGGGTAGTTTGTAAATCACTGCTAGCTACCTGTCTTTTGGTGGCAACACCTTGCCCACTTAATACCAAAACACCATTTAGTAATTGTTGCTCATAGTTTTCAGAAATAGCAGCGTCTTTGCTCATGACAATATTCTGTACCGTTCCACCTTGGTTATCTGGCCCTTCCAAACAATAGACCAGTGGCCCTTTTTGAAAAGCAAATCTGCCCTTGTCTTCTTTTACGTTTTCATTGGCCAATACTTTTTCAATTTCCATGGGCAGATCCATTTCTACTAAATCTCCTTTTTTCCAAGTACGGCTAAATACCGCGTATCCTTTTTCAATGGTATAAGAAACTTCTTTTCCATTAATGCTAATGGGAATGGCTGTAGCGCGGCTATCCGCAAAGCGATATAAATTACTTGGTACTGCTTCCTGTCTGGCCCATCCTGGAATACGCACACGCAAAACAAAATCCATTGACTTAGTTGGATCAAGTTTCAAGGTCACTTTACCCTTCCAAGGATAAGCCGTTTCTTGGGCAATACTCAATTTTCCTGCAGGCAGTTTGATGTCTGATTGGTTAGACATAAAAAGATTCACATATAGGTTATTGGCATTTTGGGCATACACATAACCGGGTATCGATGGCATAAACCTGGTCATATTTGAAATGCAACAAGCACAACCAAACCAGGCGCTGCGTTGGTGCTGACCCATGGAAGCCAAAGGATTGGGATAAAAGAATTTGGTGCCGCTTTGAGAAACACCAGACAATAATCCATTGTATAAGACCCGCTCCATTACGTCTATATAACTAGCATCGCCATGCAATAAAAACATGCGGTTATTCCAATACACATTGGCAATAGAGGCACAGGTTTCTGCATAAGCACTCATATTGGGTAAGTGATAAGCCGCACCAAATGCTTCACCAGCACCAGTAGCACCAATGCCACCAGTCAGGTACATTTTCTTACTCACTACATCTGTCCAGATATCGTCAATGGCTTTTATATAAGAAGCATCGCCTGTTAAGGCAGCCACATCGGCCATGCCTGTATACATATAGGCTGCGCGTACTGCGTGTCCAACGGCTTCGTGTTGTTCTGTTACGGGCTTTTGTGATTGGTTGTATTCTGAATACTTACCCGCACCCTTGCCCCTGGTGTCTAAAAAGAATTTGGCCAAGTCTAGGTAGGCTTGTTTGCCTGTTACTCTATACAATCGCGCCAGCCCCATTTCTACTACTTGGTGACCGGGAAAATAAGTGGCTTTACCTGGGCCAAAATCTTTGACTAAGAGGTCAGCGTTTTTAGTGGCAATATTTAACAATGTTTTCTTGCCAGTAGAAATAAAGTGGGCAGTGGCGGCTTCGTATAAATGTCCACTATTGTATAATTCGTGGCTTAGATCTGGATCTTTTTCCCATCGCTTGGCTCCTATCCAAGGGTGTAGCTTCTGGGGTTTCATGGTTCTAAACGTGTAGAGATAACCATCTGGCTCTTGTGCATCGGTAATGATGCCAATCAGCGTATCAATGCTACGTTCCAGTGAAGGATTGGGTTTTACCTGCAAGGAATAAGAAGCGCCTTCAATGAGCTTATAGATATCGGTATCGTCAAAAGGGTATTCGGTAATATTGGTTGGATCCTTTTTGCCGGCAGCTTTTAAGAAATTATCAATGCGTCCCTGTTCGCGGCATTTCTGCAATACATAAGGAATGGTAATGTCTGCGTTAATGTCTATACGTGGGGCCCAGAACTGGTCATGTACGTGCACGTGGTTAAATGTCACGGGCTGTATGGGATAATCACGGTTATTATTTTGGGCTTGCGCCGATGTGGTAAACAGTGCAGCTGCTAAGAGCAGTTGTGAGCTTGTTTTGGCTGTTTTTTTCATGCTTGGTAGAATGGAGCATGAATTTACGTTAGAAGCGGGGATTGGGGAAATCTAATCAGGATTTGAATTTGAAGAAATTGATATACACCCTGATTAACCCAAAAGTACCAACAGCAAAAAGAAAACAAAGAGCTAGGTTGTGTTTAATTGAAATTGACTCAGTTAAATAATTTGTAATAACAAGAATTACTAAGATTAATGTTATAAGCCAAGCAATTGAAAATAAAACTAATTGTTTTTTTGTAGGGTTATTTGTCCAATTCTGTTTCATTATAAATAATTATGCATTTAAACAATTCGCAATATTTTAAATATTTAATGTAGTGTTTCTATTGGAACTAATAACAGACAAGTTTGTAAAGGGTCGTTATAAGTTTGTGAAAGGTTGGGCTGACGCGATAGGTTTTTGAATTATCGCAAGTTTTTAATGAATATTAAAATTAGAAACAGAATTATCGTTAACCCTAAAAAAAGCCATTCAACTTTAATTCTCCCATTATCCCCAGACTTAATAGCAAGATTTAAATCCTTAATTCTTTTTGTAATTGCAAAAGAACCAATGATATAAAGTATTATGTAAAAGCTATTCATAGATTATAACTTAAAATATGCAGAAATGTCTAATAGTGGTTGAAATCTCATTTTTAAAACATTAAAATCTTTGAAGAAATTTTCAGTAATGCCTACTTGCAAATTGAAATATAATTTGTTTACAATTTTTCTTTGTAACCCCCAACCTTGAGAAACCAACCAGTTATTGGTATATCCAGCTGACCTTGGAAATACAACATCCATTCTTCCAAAGAAATAATTGGCAGCATTGTCTGAATGATTTTTTTGTGACTTCGTTCTTTTGAAAATATTATAATAGTATCTGTAATTGTAGGAAACAACAGGAAATAATTCTATACTCCCTTTCACATTGTAACCTAAATCTTCTTTAGTATAATAAACACCAACTCCTGCGGAGAATGTAAGACTAGATTTCTTACTTAAACGGGCTTCATATTCAAACCCATTGAAAGAACCAAAGCTAAGTTTTGAAAGAGAAACTACCGCACCTTCGTTTATGGATTTGGTTGAATCTTGAGCATAAATATTTGATAATATCAAATAGAAAAGTATGTTTATTGGAATCAATATTACTTTTCTTTTTGCTTGAATTAATTTCATTCTTTAAAGTAATATTTCTTTTAGTTATCTCATTTACTCAATTTGTAAAAGGTTGTTATAAGTTTGTGAAAGGCTGAGCTAGCGAGATGTTTTAAGAAAAAGGTAAGGAATCCAAATTACACTAAACGCAATTAATCCCTTGGCATTGGCTTTAACGTCTTCAATGTCAAAACGGCCATGAATGCGTTTTTTTAAAAGGATATTACTATACGCTTGAGCGTATTCTATGGCAATACCAAAACCAAGCAGGACAAAGAAGATTAATATATGGGTAGTAAGATTTTTGCCATAGAGCATATTTAGAAATCCAGCCGCAAGAAAGTAGAATGCAGCATGAAGTTCTTTGTCGTAATGATGAAAGACAGATGGCAGTTTGATCATGAAGCCAATTACTGAAAGAATTAAGGCTACAATGGTCAAGAGGGTTTTAGGCATTTGATTGATTTTAGATCCATCCAATTTCTTTTACAGTCATATCTGTTTCTTCTTCTCCGGTATGCAGAGTAGACTTGGGCTCAAATAATAAATTGAACACGGTATCACCATTGGTATGGGGTCTGTGCTCCACTCCTTTTGGTACAATTAGAATTTCTCCTTCGTTCACTGAAACGGTTGTGCCGTCTCGGAAGTCCATGAGCAGGGTTCCTTTAAAAACCATGAATAACTCGTCTTCGTGTTCATGACTATGCCAAACAAAATCATCTTTGAGTTTACAGAGCTTTACATACTGGCCATTTAGTTCTCCAATAATATGTGGTGTCCAAAGGGAATCAAAGAGGGAAAATTTCTGTGCTATGTTAATGGATGTTGGAGTCTGAGTCATAATTGAGATTTTAAATAAAAAATTAGAACCTTCTGGCAATATTGGTTAGCCATTTGCTTCTCATTAAAAAAGGCACAATGGGAATTAGGAATGGTAGATAAGTAATAACCCTAAGAATAATGGTGCTGTTCCGTAATTCCTTCCCTAGTTTCTTGGTTAGGTCATTTTGGTATTTAACTAAGACATTCTTGCTAAAATCCTGTTGTTGATGGGCATGGATAATGGTTGTGGCAGCTATCATTCCACTTTCAATGGCATTGCTAATACCATCTCCTGATTTGGGGTCAATTAGGGAAGCAGCATCGCCAATTAATAAAAAACGATTGCCATAATAGGTAAGTTTTCTAGAACCCAATGCCAGTCCAAAACCTTTTACATCAGATTCTAATTGGGCGTCTTTAAAACGGTCTTTCAAATTGGGATGATGAAGTAAATTCTCTTTTAGGCTCTGCTTTAAATCAAATTTACGCTTAGCTACTTGATCACTCAACATGCCTAGACCAACATTGGTTAGATTATGACCCAATGGGAAAACCCATAAATACCCTGGAAGGATATTTTTATACATATGCACTTCTGTTTGGTTGGGTAAAAGACCACCTACATTGGAATAGTAGGCACGAACAGCCGCGGAAAAATTATGATTGTCTAGTTTTAAATCAATTAATTGTTTGGCCAAAAATGACTGTGAACCATCGGCCGCAATCAGCATATTGGCGCTGTAGTAGGTATTAGAACTTTTGTTAGCAATGATAATGTTTGCGTCTTCTTGAATTACCGTATCTACTTTAAAATTATCTTGAAACTGAAGGCGCTTTCCTGATTGAACAGCATGTTTGAGTAACAAAGCATCAAAATCAACTCTCTTTATACAATAGGATTCGTTTTTCCAATAAAGGTTAAAGGGTTTGTAATTGTCTATAAAAACCCTAGTAGTAGAAATGAATTCCTTTTTTCCAAAGCTTCTCAATTCACTGACAAAATCGGGAGCTATTTTTTCCAATAACTTAATGGATCTACCTCCAATGGCATCACCACATACTTTGTCTCTTGGAAAGCTATGTTTATCAAGTAATAAAATATTTAAATTGGTATTTTGTAATGCTAAAGCACAGGAAACCCCAGCTGGGCCTGCTCCTACTATAATTACATCAAAATGCTTGGATACTTGATTCATGCTGTTCTATCTGCAAGGCTAACCCTATTAACCTATTCTAACTATTGAATAAAGGTTCAAGATATTACTTTTTTCATCCTGATGTAGATTCCTTACATGGCTTGAAATTTGAATAAGGGATTGGGTGAGCATGTAATATGTTATTAGTGGGATGAAGGATTTAAAAATTGGAGTATCGCGCTAGCAAATTCTTTGGTTCCAGATGCGGAGTTGTGATTGCCAGGAACATTTACAAAAAGGGAATTGGGGATCAATTGTTGGAGATCTATACCATTTCCATTGTCTGCATCTTCTATTCCGCAAATGACCAATACAGACTGTTTTAGTTTTGCCAGTTGTGCTTTTGAGGTAGATGGTTGTTCTTTTTGCTGGCTAGCTAGCACTTTAGGACTCAGCCCTTTTTCTCCTATGTATTTTCTAAAAGATTCGTAACCGGGAATGGTATCATTCATCAATGCATTGTAAAAGCCAATTCTTCTTGGCCAATTGGGATTGGTAAAGTCTGCTCCCATACCACCTAGTACAGAAGTACTGCAATGTTGATCCATTACCAATAGGCTGGCTAGAATTATGGAACCTCTGGAATAACCAATGGCTTTATATGATTTGAATTGTAGGTATTGCATCAACCCCATCAGGTCTTTGGCTTCTGCATTGTTGGTATATGCTTCTGGATTTTCAGGTTTGTCTGATAAGCCATTACCTCTTAGGTCTACCAAGATGACCTGATAACCTTTTGAAAGCAGGCTATCGTAAATGGGTTTCTTTTTCCAATCATTTAAGGTATTGGTAAAGCCATGTATGAGCAATACAGGTTCGCCCTTTCCGGCTATTTGGTAGTGGATCTTGGTTTTGTCAAAGGAACTATAGTAATTGGATGTTTGGGCTTGAGTATTTATTGAAATAAGAAGACATGCAGAAAGTATTAATTGGTATAGGGATGTGATTTTCATTTGCGGTTTATCTTGCAATTATTTAAATTTAATAAAAACATCTATGAAATCAATCTTTGACCCCTCTACTGAACAAGAAATTATTGCAAGGATTCAATCCTTGTCACTAGAAAGCAAAGCTTTATGGGGAAAAATGAATGTATTTCTAATGGTAGAACATGGTATTCTTTGTGAAGACATGTACTTGGGCAAGAATCAAGTAAAAAGGGTGTTGATTGGAAGATTGTTGGGTGGTACTTTATTAAAGATGGTATTGAAAAATGATAAACCATTTTCAAAAGGCACTCCTACTGCCAAGGAATTAACAGCAGTGGGTAATGCACAAGATCTGGAACTGATGAAAGCTACCTGGATTAGTAAAATTCAAGAAAACAGGGATAGGCCCATGCCTCAATTTATGCATCCTTTTTTTGGGAACATGAATAAGGAGCAGATTGGGTTATTGAACTTTAAACATGTAGACCATCATTTGAGGCAGTTTGGGGCATAATATTTTTAATACTTATTTCAATATCCACTGGTTCTAGATTTTTTTAGAAAATTATTCTTTTTGTTTAATCTATATAAAGCTGTTGTTTCTGTCACAAGTTTGTACAAAAGCGGATTGCTTATTAAAGTAGGTGAACGAACATATACAGTTTTAGAAATACCATTATTTATCAATTTAAATATCATCGTTACTCCATCTAATACTAACCGATTATTATTTTTATTTTCAAGTATTTCTGCTTTAGTATTCAAAACTTCGTGGACAAGTTCTAGGTAAGCTTCATTTTTCGAGTTGGAGATTAACAAACTATCAGTTTCATAAATTGTATAAATACTATTTAAACTGTCTAGCTTAGATAAATAGGTTTTAACTGTATCATTATTAGGTCCAAATTTTTTCACTGATTTCAAAGTTTCTATAATCCTAATAATATTTGTGTCTTTATCAAGCTTTGATTGTTTGATACTTTTTTTAACTCTGAAAATAAGTTTGATACTATCATTAAATGGTAGAATGTCTATAAAATATTCTCCGCCTGAAACTGAGGTGATTGCCCTTAAATGAATACTTGACTGATTATTCTGTGATAGAATGTTTGTGTTGAATGAAATTAGTGCTAGAAAAACAAATAGTATTCTCATCATTTAAAACAGATAATGTCAGTTATAATTTATTTAGGCAAATACCAAAAATCTATCTTATTGTCTTTTGAAGATACAATGGCAAACTTCCCGTCTTTAGAAAAGATTGCAGCTGTATAGTCAGTTTCAGCTTTCTCTTCAAATGTCTTAATTAGTTTGCCTTTTGTATTCCATAATTTAGCAGTTCCGTCTTCACTGCCTGTTAAAATATAGTTGCCATCTGAAGAAAATTCAGCCTGATTAATTTCACCAGTATGCCCCTTTAAAATTAAAATAGGTGTTCCTTTTAAATTCCAAATCACTGCAGTTTTATCAAAACTTGCTGTTAGTAGCGTTTTCCCATCTGGTGAAAAACTTGCAGCACTCACGCCACTGATATGCTTCATTAAAGTCATTTTTTTATTTCCATTTAGATCCCATACGGAGGCTGTGTTATCGCAACTTGCCAGTATGATTGACTTGTTGTCAGGAGAAAAAGAAGCTTGATAAATGGTACATTGATGGCCTTTGAATATCCGAATCAGTTTACCTTCTGAAGTCCATAGTTTGGCAGTATTGTCTCCTCCGCCACTTAAAATATATTTACCGTCACTAGAATATACAATGGTTTTAACGTACACTTTGTCAGCATTAACAGATGCTACTTTGGTTCCATCAATATTCCAGATCACATAATCTCCTTCAGAACCTCCTGTAATAAATCGTTTGCTGTCTGGAGCAAAAACTACATCGTTTACACTTTTTAGGTGTACAGCAATGGTATCAATGATTTTTCCTTCTTCATTCCACAGAAAAGCAAGATTATCATCGCTACCGGAAAGTAAATATTTCCCGTTTGGAGATTGTGCAATTCCCAAAATTGCTTCTTTGTGTCCTACATAACTTTTAGCAAGCACAGAAGATTGCGCATTTGTTAAGTTGTTGAATAGAAATGAAAAAGATAAAATAAGAAATTTCTGCATCATGCTTTTATATGTTAAAATACATTTGGAGATGTTCTTTACTTATTCTTTATACTAGTTGTATTTAATTTCAAATCTCTTAACCTATAATCATTTACAATTAGCATGGCTTCATCTCTTATCTTCTTTGCAGATTCCAGATCATGCATGGCTATTGAATAATTGATTAAATCCAAACTATTTTCAACAAAGGAATCATCCGTATATTTTTTGATAGTTTCCTTATTAGATACTGAAACATTTAACAATCTGTTTCGCTGTTCTTTTATTACTTGAAAATCTGATACTGGGTCACCAACATAATATTTGATCAAATCATAACGCTTGTATTTAAAAAGCGATTTTCTTGCATAGAACCAACATTTTCTTGCTTTATCCTTGTCTGCATTACGAATTATTTCAAATAAGGTAACTGTTTTTTCACTTTCAAACAAGTAGTTATTGATTGCTGAAACATCCCCAAATAATTGCACTGGACCATTATTTTGTACCAATTGCTTTGTTTTATGGTCTCTCATTGCTTTAATGGAATCTAATGCAGGAGAATATATATCTGCCAAAGATTTCCAATCAGATAAAGCAAAGGATAAACGCACGCCAGACATGGATGAACTAGATTCTAGACTATGGTTTTGAAACCAGATATATCTGTCATTTGCTTCAGAATATTTCTTCTGTTTTACCATTGACTTTGTCTCTGATAAATACTTTTGCATATCCTGAGCAAATGTGGAAATTGAAAAAATTAAAGCAATAGCAAGAAATAGTTTTTTCATGTCTATGGTATCAAGTGATGAGATATTCTTAAATATAATATATCATATTCGCTTTTTTGAACATGAGTTTGTAAAAGGTTGATTTGGATTTGTGAATGGGAAACTGCCAGAGATTATGTAATTAAATCCAGATTGTTCCCAGTTAAATGCTGCACATTTCTGGTTATCTTTTCCATATCCCAATCCCACCAAGCAAGTTCTAATAGCTTCGCGATGGTCTCATCGGGAAAGCGTTTTCTAATTAATTGTGCAGGGTTCCCTCCTACTATGCTATAAGGTTCAACGTCTTTTGTTACGGTGGCATTTGCTGCTATAATGGCTCCATGTCCAATGGTTACGCCAGCAAGAATTGTGGCATTATATCCAATCCAAACATCATTACCAATGAATAGGTCTCCTTTTTGAGGATAGGTTTTATTGTCCATAGCATTTGCCCAGTCCTGGCCAAAAATGGCAAAGGGATAACTGGTAATGGCGTCTGTTAGATGATTGGCTCCATTCATGATAAAGGTTGCGTTGGATGCAATCATGCAGAACTTTCCAATGATGAGCTTGTCTCCAATAAAGTCAAAATGGTATTTGACGTTTTTTTCAAAATTCTCTACGTTCTCAAAATCGTCATAGTAAGTATAGTCTCCTACTATAATGTTCGGATTTTTGATAATGTTCTTTAGGAAACAGAGTCTGTTATAGTTAGGTAATGGAAAGGTTTGATTTGGGTCAGGGATGGGCATGGGATGGAAATGATTTTGTGCCGAGAATAGTTAGAATTTTTTAGTCTAATTAGGCTTATATTTTTCATTATAAATTTTATATCCTAACAATCTTGCCGTAGGTGCCAACAAAAATTTCAATGCTTTTAAAATTGGTTTTGGCGGAGCATCTTTTGTTGGATAAGAATCAAATTTATCACCAAAAACAGCAATTTGTAAAATCACATTGGGTGGTTTAGTGTTGGCTTCATTTTCATCCCAAAATGGATATATCTGAGAGAGGCAATATGCAAAATCAATTGGCATTTCACAGGTTAGGAAGACAGAAGAATCCGTTTCATTGAAAGGGTTATGTGCTGTGTTTTTAGGCACAATCATTTTTTGACCTGCTACCAGTTTTTTAACTTCTGAACCCAATTGCAAGGATAATGTTCCGCTTTTTACAATAAATATCTCTTCAAAATTTTCATGTAGATGTGTAACGGGGCCATTTGACTTAGGTTGAATTTCAATATCGGTTGTAATTTTATCTGAGTCAACCTTTACAATAGTTTGTGTAAGACCTTCTAATTTAGATTGAAATGTTTGTCCAATTTTAAAATAGTCTTTTAAATCGGGTGTTTTTGTTGGCAAAATCCAATGATGTATGACTAGTCCAATAATGAAATAAGAAGCTACAAGAGTAAGTGTCCACATTGTGATCTTTTTAATTTTATTTTTCATTGTCTTCTTGTTTAGGGATGCAAGATGATAGTAAATTAAAGAAAATTTAGATTCAAGTAGGCATTCAGCATAGTAAAATCAGCTACTCCTTAGTTGTGGGGCGGAGACCAAAAATCAATAAATATCCAATAATCCAAAATTCTCCAATTGTTGCTGGAATAACCATTAAATCAAATAAAGGATGCTTCATTCCTAGATATTCAAAAAAGGCGCTAATGATATAGCCAGTTCCCCCAATGATTAAAGTTCTTCCAAGCCAAACAGGCATACGCTTAGAAGATACAATGATATACCCCATTGGTATTAGCCAGAGGCCAAAGAATAGACTTCCCACTCCCCAAGCATTGTCCATGATTTGACTTAATAACTGAATCATGTCAGTTTTCCCTTGCATAGAGATATTGACAGCATTAGCTATATCAATGGCGGAAGACATAGCAATTGCGCTAATTAGAATAATGGCAGCATTCATGGTTCCCCAAATGGCAAGTGTAAATGCACCCCATTCATTGATTGGTTTGAATAGTTTATAAAACCAAACCGCTGATAGTGCTTGTGAGATGATGATGACAAACTCTAGTATCAATCTAATTCTAGCTGTAGATTCTAGGTTGATTAAATTGGTTAAGGTCTGTTCTGGGTTATTGGGTATGAATATTTTGGGTTGGTAGATCAAAAAACCTAGCATTCCAGAGATAGCTAGTATCAAATACCAGATACCTGTTAAGCGTGCGGTGGTTAAGTTTTTGGGCATGTATTGTCTTTGCTATGAAATTAGCGGTTCATACTGAATTTGGTTGGTTTGAGTTTATAAAGGGTTGATGGTTGTGGTGAGTGGGAATAACTTGGCTGGGCACGGGTTATAATAACAACATCACCCACTATTTATAAACTGGCTTAGTATCAAATGTTATTTTTTGATCATTTTTAGTGTGTAATTCTTAACCGCATCCACTCTATTTAGATACTCATCAATACTTTGAGATACGTAATAGTTAGGAAGTATTCCTTTATTATCTGGTAGATTTAATGCTGTAGATATATGCGTATTATTAGCCACTGAGATCACTAGTTTAGTATTTTTCAACCGGCACAATGTTTGTCCAGCCGTACAAAATTGATTAGAACCCAACTCCTCACCTATGATAGTTCCTAAATTATGGGCTTTTACTAAACTCATGAAATGCCCAGTTGTTGAATTCCCTTTACCATCAATCAAAAAATAGAGTTTCCCCTGATAACGATTCTTTAGTGGTTGAAATATTTCTTCACCATATGTTTTATCTGTTTTTCCTTCAGATTCTACTTTTGAGTAATAAGTAAAAGGTTTATCTATTAAATGTTGCAACAAGTAAATGCTTGGATGTTGAGAACCGCCTCTGTTATACCTCACATCAATAATCAGATGTTGGATTTTTTTATTATTAATGATTTGCATACTGCTATCAAGAAATGATTTAAACACTTGATAATTATTCCACTCATAATAATTGAAAGATGAGATAGTTAAAACAGCTGTGCTTTCATTAAGCATTTCAAAACACAAATCGTTTGAGCAACTATTTATAGAAGGGTCATATAGTTCAGTTGCCATTTTTTTGGCTTTGTTCAATTTAATTGACCCACTATTTTCATTAACAACAATTTCAAAGGTTTTTGGTAATCCTAATGCGTAGGGTATTAATGCAGCAAAATCTGTATTGAAACGTTGTTTTTTAGATGTTTGGATATTTGCTTGTGAAGAAATATGATTATAAATAATTGAAAGGAGTTTTTGGGTTTCAATGCCGTTAATACGTAAGATTTTGTCTTTTACATTAACCTTATCTGCATTATTCATTGGATTTACCACAAATAATTGATTATTAACCAATCTAACTTGTAATGGGAAACTATTCTCTAAAGGCAATATCGAATACTCGTGATAGTCGTTTTGCATAGTAGAAGAAGCCGTATGTGAGCAACCGATACTTGCTATAATCTCATTGCAATACCAGGCAAATTCACCATAAGTAGTTTTATCAGTAATTAAAGACTTCTTTTTTTCAATATTTTCCAAAAATTGTTCTTTTGAGATAAACTTTAGTGGGTGTGGATGAATGGTCAATAGCTTTTGACCTAGTTGGGTTAAATCTGCTTGATAGTCCTCTTTGGTATAAACCTTTGAAAATTTTTCCTTAGGAGTTAGGGGTTTAATATTTGGATGTTTAATTAGTTCAATTACATCTTCTGCATAAAAATTATCAGGGTTCATTCTAAAAGATTTCTCATAATTCTGAAGCGCTTTAACGCTATCTTTTGCTAGAAGATAGGCTTCTCCCATACTGTCGTATGCATTTGACGAATTAGGGAATTCAGAAATAACGAGTCCAAAAATGGGGATCGCATCTACTAAATTGTTATCCCACAAAAACGTGTACCCATATAATGTTAATTCTGTTTCATTGTCAAAATCATATAATTCTAATTTTTCTTTTTTGAGTTTATGATATAAGGCAATCCTTTGATTAATTGGTAATTGAGAGTTCTCTTTAAGTTTAGCAACAATTGACAATTTTTTAGTTTGGACTTCATTAGTCAATTGACTAACTGTAGTTGCTGAAAAGGACTGGTTGCCGCATGAAGCTAAAAAACAGCAAATTATAACTGTCAAAAAAATGCTATAAAAATTCTTTGTGGATATCATAATATTTGACATTTATTTCTTTGCCACTATTTTAATTTCAAAATCAATCTCATCAGAAACAATTTCATCAGCCATTTTTTTATAAAACTTTCCAGATTGAAAATTGATACCCCAATTGGTTCTATCAATGGTGAACTTGGCATTGGCGTTTAATATTCCGTTTTTAACTTCAATGGTTGCTGGAAAACTTACCAATCGTGAAATCGTTTTAATGGTTAGGTAACCACTTATTTGAACGGTAGTATCGGTTAGGGAATCTACTTGGGAAATTTCAATGCTAGCAAATGGGAATCTTTTAACATCAAAATAATCAGCAGATTGTAAGTGTTGAATGGGGGTATTTTTATCATTCTTATCTGCAAATTCCATAGCATTCATATCAATGGTAGCAGATCCACCAACTAAGCGATTATTTTCTACCCAAAGCTGTCCTTTAGAGATAGATATATATCCTACATGTTTTTCTGCAGCAGAGATTTTCATGGATCCCTTCCAGGTAATCCGGCTTTCCTTTTGATCAATATTATAAACCTGATCTTCTTTTCCATGAAAGTTTGTGAGGTCTTTGCCATTCCAACGGTAAACACCATTGATGGATCCAAACCAAATACTGCCATCTGTAGCTTCAATAATTCTGCAAAGCATTTTATTGATAGATGCTATTTCGGTTACTTCGGGCTTTTCATTGTTTAAACTGCTTTGATCATAACGCAACAGTTTCCAATCGCTCATTCCAATATATTTTTTAGCACCGGTAGTCCAGATATTCCCTTGCTTGTCTTGCATAATAGCAGATGCGCTCATTTCCGATACCTTGGTATAGTTAGTCCCATCATATCGCCATAGGCCAGGAGCTCCATCCATATAATAGGTACTGTTTTTAAATTCTTTGATAATTTCAGCTCCAAACCAAATAGTACCCTTTTGATCTTCTACTATTGACCAGACATTGTGAAATGGTTTGTCCTCTTTGTTTTTGAACACTGTGAATGTTTTACCGTCAAAATAGCAAGCATCTCCCCTAGTGCCAATCCATAATTTACCGGATTTGTCTTCCATGAAAGTATTAACTCCATTATCTGGTAGACCGTCTTTGGTGGTATAGGTTTTAAAGGATTTTCCATCAAATCGGGTGGCGCCTCCAGCATTTGTCCAAATATTCCCAGCCCTGTCTTCAAATAAATTCAGCGCCATATTAGAGGGAAGCCCCTGACGGGTGGTATAATGCAGGAAGGATTTGCCATCATAATAATAGAGACCCGAATCCTTGGTGCCTATCCAGAGGTTTCCCTTCTTGTCTTCCAAAACATCCCAAATGCTGGGCACGGCAATGGCTGTGGTGATATTGGTGAACATTTTGCCATTATATCGCCATAGGCCAGTGTAAGAAGCAATTAAGATGTCTCCGTTCTTGGCTTGCTTTACGCTGCGTACCATTCTGGTTGGGCCGTAGGCAGTAACTAGGTTTTTGACAGCGGGTTGGATGATTTCTGGAGTCAGGGTAACCGTGCTTTGCTTTTCTTTACAGGAATCGTACAAAACAGGAATTAAGATTAGCGCAAGTAGGTGTTTGAAATTCATAAGAAGATTTTTATCCTTTTTAAATTGACTTGGCTAAAGTAGTTAGGTACCTTTCATCAAAGGGAATTTGTATTGTAAATAAAACTGTCAACTTTGTAAATATTGCGTAAAAACTATGTCTCAGCATCAAAATAAGCTATTTAGTAATGGTAAATACCTATTTGGATCAGTAGCCCTGCTATTGGTTGCGGCTGTTTGTTTGGCTTTTAGCTTTACGGGTACTGACGATTTTGAAATAGCCAGAAGGGAGATTTTGATTCGTAAAGTTGGGCATGAATTGCTACTACAATCGGGCGATAGTGTTTCTAGGGTGCTTCCGGTGAATAAAATATCGGATAATGAATTTCAGCTAAGTTTTGAGCGGGAGTTTGGGTTTCTGCCGGATTCTTTGGTGTATACTACCCTTTCCTTATTGGGTAAGGACGCTGGTGTGCCTGATTATGTTGTGAATGTACTCAATTGTGGAACCCAGAAAGTGGCTTATGGATATGCTATTTCCAATAAAGAAAAGGAAACCATTGTATCCTGTAAAGGGAGAAGGCTTCCTAAAGCTTGTTATGTGATTAGTATCAAATTTAAAGATGCTTTAATTAGTGCTAAAAGTGGATACCTACTGGGTAGTCTGCCTATTTTGGCTTTTATTGGCCTACTGTTTTTTAGAACGGCTAAACCTAAGAAAGTGGATCAGGTGATTCATGATGTTGATCAGTTTCAATTGGGTGGGATTTTGTTTGATGCTAAACTGAGGAAATTGGTGATGAAGGAACTGACAGTTGATCTAACGGCTACGGAGTCTAGGGTGCTTCGGATTTTTGCGGAGAGTCCGAATCTGGTGATTGAGCGGAATAGGATTCAGAAAGAGATTTGGGAAGATGAGGGGGTGATTGTTGGGAGGAGTTTGGATATGTTTATATCGAAATTGAGGAAGAAGTTGGAGATGGATGAAAGGGTGAAGATTGTGGTGGTGAGGGGGATTGGGTATAAGATGGAGATTTTATAAAACTGCTACCTGTTCTCTAACAAGTGCATTACATAGTCCTTTTTACGATGAGAAATAGGCACGGTATGACCACTTGTAAGTATAAGAGTACCGCCATCTGTTTTATCATACATCTTTATTTTACTAGCATTTACTAAATAAGAATGGTGTGAACGGACAAAACCATAAATACTCAGCAAGTCTTCATAAGTACTTAGATTTTTGGAAATAATAATAGGTGTTTCAGTAGCAAAATAGAATTTGGTATAGGAACCTTCAGCTTCACAATATAGAATATCTGAAATTTTAACAAAATAACTTGCTTCGCTATCTTTTAGCACAATCTGTTTATCTGCTGAATCTTTAGCAGATAATTGTTGCATTAGTACCTCAATTTGTTTGCTCAAACTATTGCCATATATATTTGTTTTTGCTTTTTGAAGAGCTTTGTCTAGTTCGTTAAAATCTACAGGTTTTAGTAAATAATCTATAGCACTGCATTTAAAAGCCTGAACTGCATATTTATTATGAGCAGTTGTAAAAATGAGTTGAAAGGAAGGAGTTCCAATTTTATAAAGAAGATCAAATCCGGTGCCATCATTCATTTCCACATCAAGAAATACAATATCTGGCTTAAAAGAATTGATTTTTTGTATACCACTCATTACACCTTCTGCTTCCTCAAGCTGAAAAATATCCGGCGCTATGGCTGTTATCATGTCTTTTAATAATTCCCTTACTTCTTTCTCATTGTCAACCAATAGTATTTTCATGTGTATATATAATTGGTAAATGAATCTTAACAAGAACACCCTGCCCCTCTTTTTGATTATCAATACTGAAATCAGCTTTGGTTTTCAATTTAATATTCAGCAAATATATTCGGTCTTTAATTATTTGGCTAGCCCTGCTAACATATTCATTGGGATTGTTGCCAAGAAGGGTAAGTCCCTTACCATTATCACTAATTTCAATGGTTAATATTTTATCTTTTTGTTTGAAGTCTACACGTATTTCTCCTGGGGAATCAATTTCTGCAAATCCATGTTCAATGCTGTTTTCAATAAAGGGTTGAATAATCATTGAAGGAATCATAATATCACTAGGTTCAATTTCTCCATCAATCATTAAAGAGTATGTAAACATATTGGGGAAGCGCATTTTTTGAATCTCCATATACTCTTTTAGAAATGCCACTTCTTGCTTTATAGTTACATATTCTTTGTAAGTACTTTCCAAAGTTTCCCTCATAATATTAGAAAACTTAGAAAGGTTGGATGCCAATGCCTTTCCATCGTTCTCCTTCATTGCAAACCTTTGCATGGCAGTTAAGGCGTTAAAAAAGAAATGAGGATTCATTCTTGCCCTGTTAAGCCGCTGTTCGGTCTCTAATATTTTATGTTTGTGTTTTAATGATTGTTGCCTGAAATAAAAGGCAATTAATCCAACCACCAATAATCCTCCGAAACCAAGCAATGCATAAATCAATCTTTGTTGCGATAGTTCTTTTATTGTTTTTTCATTCTTAGCTTGGTCATATTTTTTTTCAACTTCGTTTACTGATTTTATTTTGTCGGCTTTATTCAGGCTATCTGTTATTTTTTTCTCTTTGTACAAAGCAATATATGCATCTTCGAAATTACCAGCACTATCTGCAATTTCTGCAATAAGACTATAGGCATTAGCAATGGTGGGTGGAAATTTAATTTTATTACAATAATATAAACAGGAATCAGCATGTTTTCTAGCTTCGGTATATCTACCCATTTTAAGTAGAATATTACCCTTATCCCCATGGCTAACACTGAGTTCACTATCATCTAGCGAGGGTATTGCCAAAGCAAGTGAAGAATCTATATACAATAAAGCTTGGGCATATTTTTTTTCACGATAAGCCAATGTATTCATTTTATTGTAAGAAACCATTTTACCCCTACGGTAGTTGATTGCTTTTGCAATATGTATTGCCTGCTGATAAAACAATTTTGCTGTATCTATATAGGTGTTGTCTTTGTAGTCCTGGAAATAAAAATAATAGCGGGCTCCTATTTTATTGAGAATATCAACCTTTGCAGGAGCGTCTTTTATTTTTTCAGCAAGGGGAATAGACATTCTGCTATAAGCCACCCCTTTTTCTGCTTGTCCCATACGGGCGAAAATTTGAGAAATGCTTAATAGTATATTAGCCTGCTCTGAAAAGTTATTCTCTTTTTCTGCAATGGATAGCATTTTAAAATTATAGCCTAATGAAGGTTGATATTCCGCTTTTAGAAAATAATACCTAGCCCATAATTTGTAAACAGAAAATAGTTGATCTTCATTACAAGCTGCTTGTTTATAAAAAGCTTCTGTTTTTTTAATGTAGAATGCTGATGAGTCGCTTTCGTTTTTTGCAATAAATTCTGTAGCAATTAATTCATATCCTTTGGCCTTACAAAAAGCTATGTTGGAATGAATAAGCAAGTCTGGGTTATTAGCACTCTTATCTTTTTCAATCCATTGCGGGCAATTACAATTATTTTGGGCATGGGTATAGATTAAGAAAAAGGTGAATAGTATGGTAAATATTGGCTTTGTCATTTATTGAAACATCTGTTTATGTAGAACACACAACTATTGGCGGTATAAACCCATTCATCATAGCCATGCTGCATACGGCACAGTGTAATGCCTGTAAGATATGAAAACTGTCCGTTTCTTTTTTAAATTCATCATTCAACTGTAACCCATAATTGTACGCGTGTGTTTTCCAGTTGGCTGTAGGCAAGAATGCCAACACTTCTTCTCCATCAGCATTTAGCATAACCAACCTTAGCTTCCAATTAAATGGTTTTCTAAAAACGTATTGTTTATTATTAATAACCAAGCTCATTGTACCCCCAATTTTCACTTCACATAATGCGCTATTAGAATCAGTGGCATTCTCATTTGTTACCCATACTCCTGTTGATTGCTTTATG